>Ga0308157_10000147_pt1 | contig 292650 bp, 271 predicted proteins | sample PhyBR1_FD_201035 | JGI IMG/M metagenome (GOLD analysis project Ga0308157, IMG submission 201035) | Phyllosphere microbial communities from UC Gill Tract Community Farm, Albany, California, United States - DLSLB.R1 | ecosystem: Host-associated > Plants > Phyllosphere > Unclassified | place... | reverse complement strand
CCCGCGCCGCCGGGCCCCAGGGCCGCCGGGGAGGTGAGACCGGACCACATACCGATGCGAAGCCCCCGACCCGCATCGCGGATCGGGGGCTTCGCATCGTCTGGGCTCAGTGTCCGAGCAGCTGCTCCACCGGGCCGCGCACGAAGTAGAGCGCGAAGCCGGCGGCGACCACCCACATCAGCCAGTGCACCTTGCGCGCCCGTCCGGACAGCGCGTTCACGAGCGCCCAGGAGATGAAGCCGACGCCGATGCCGTTGGCGATCGAGTAGGTCAGCGGCATCGTGACGATCGTGAGGAACGCCGGCAGCGCGACCGCGAACTTCTTGAACGAGATCTCGCGGATCTGGGCCATCATCATCGCGCCGACGACGACCAGCGCTGCGGATCCGACCTCGATCGGGACCACCAGCGTGAGCGGAGTGAGGAACATGGACAGCAGGAACAGCACGCCGACCACCAGCGAGGCCAGGCCCGTGCGGGCGCCCTCGCCGATGCCGGAAGCGCTGTCGACGTAGACCGTGTTCGATGACGTCGAGGTCGCACCGCCCGCCACGGCGCCGAAGCCCTCGACGATGAACGCCGAGCGCAGCCGCGGGAACGTGCCGTCCTTGTACGCCAGGCCGGCGTTCTTCGCGAGACCGGTCATGGTGCCCATGGCATCGAAGAAGTTCGAGAACACCAGGGTGAACACCAGCATCGTCGCGGACAGCGCGCCGATCCGGCCGAAGGCGCCGAACATGTCGAACTGGCCGACGAGACCGAAGTCGGGGACGGTCACCCACGAGCTCGGCAGCTGCGGGATCGTCATGTGCCAGCCGTTCGGGTCCTTGAACGAGGGGCCCAGCTGCAGCACCGCCTGTGCGATGAGCGCGACGATCGTGGTCGCGACGATGCCGATCAGAATCCCGCCGGGCACCTTGCGCGCCACGAGGATCGCGATGACGACCACGCCGAGCAGGAAGATCAGCGTCGGGACGGACGTGATGGATCCACCCACGCCCAGCTGCACCGGCGGGCCGGCCGGCGTGCGGTTCACGAAGCCCGAGTCGACGAAGCCGATGAAGGCGATGAACAGGCCGATGCCGACCGTGATCGCGGCCTTGAGCGCCTGGGGCACGGCCTTGAAGATCGCCGTCCGGATGCCGGTGGCTCCGAACAGCACGATCAGCACGCCGTTGATCACGACCAGGCCCATGGCCTCCTGCCACGTCACCTGCCCGACGACCGACACGGCGAGGAAGGAGTTGATGCCCAGGCCCGCGGCGAGCGCGAACGGCAGGCGGGCGATCACGCCGAAGAGGATCGTCATGACGCCGGCGGTGAGGCCGGTGGCGGCGCCGATCTGCGCCGCCTGCAGCGCATGACCCACGACGTCCTTCGTGCCGCCGAGGATCAGCGGATTGAGGATCACGATGTAGGCCATCGTCACGAACGTCACGATGCCGCCGCGGATCTCGCGGCCGATGGTCGAGCCGCGGCGGGTGATCTCGAAGAACCGGTCGAACGCGTTCTTCGGTTCGGCGTCGACCGTGGTGCTGCTGCCGGTCTTCAGCGGCGGAAGATCCTGCGCGGTACGGGAGAACACGTCTCCGCCGGAGACGGTGGGCATGCCCTCGGTCTCGGGGGTGGGAGTGGATGACGTCATTGTCTGCTCCTGATTCCTTCGGGTCGGGTCAGTACTCGATACGGGTGGTGGTGCGGCTCCACTCGGTGAAGGGCGCGACGCGCTCCTCAGCCGGCAGAGCGATGTCGGAGACGGGCATGAGGGCCTTGTCCTCGGGCCCGCCTTCGAAATAGCGGTAGAACACCGCGTCGTCGAAGCCGGCATCGGCGGCGTCGTCGCGGTTCGCCGCGAAGTACACGCGGTCGACGCGCGCCCAGAGCGACGTGGCGAGGCACATCGGGCACGGCTCGCAGCTCGTGTAGAGGGTGGCGCCGGAGAGGTCGAACGTGCCGAGCTGCTGGCACGCGTTGCGGATCGCTGTCACTTCGGCGTGCGCCGACGGATCCAGATTCGCGGTGACCCGGTTGACGCCTTCGAAGACCCGACCATCGGCCGAGACGATGATGGCGCCGAACGGACCTCCGGCGTTGCGGACGTTGTCCGTGGCGAGGGCGACGGCCTGAGCGAGATACTCGGCGGGCGTCATCGCAGCGGACGGAGGCACAGCGCCGTGAGAAGGCACAGGAGTGCTGTTCATGGAGAGCTTCCTTGCTGTCGTCGCAGTGATACGGCTTCCGGCCGAGCCCTTCGTCGGGCCCTTCCTCGAGATAAGTACGTCGAACCGCTAGGTTGTCATCCCACCCAAGACGGCTGTTGCGGCCTCGGGCTGGAATGACGATAACAGCGATCCTCCGCCGCGTCCATGGTTTTTTGGAACTCACATTCCGCATAGCGGTAAATCTGGTTGGTGTTCCGCATTCGCGGCACTATCATCCGTTTCATGACGCATTTTCGGATCAGTGAGGCGGCTCGCCTTCTCGACGTGAGCGACGACACCATCCGCCGCTGGACGGCGGAGGGGATTCTCACCCTGTCCAAGGACGATTCCGGGCACCAGATCGTGCCCGGTGCGGAGCTCGCCGAACGCGCACAGGCACTGGCCGGCCAGCCCGATCCAGGCGGCAACGTGTTGCGCAGCGCACGCAACCGCTTCGTCGGGCTCGTCACCGCGGTGCGCGTGGAGGGGCTGATGGCTCAGATCGAGCTGCAGAGCGGACCGCACCGCATCGTGTCGCTGATGAGCGCCGAGGCTGCCACCGAACTCGGCCTCGAGGTCGGCAGCAAAGCCGTCGCTGTGACCAAAGCCACCATGATGATCATCGAAACCGAAAGGACCGAGTCACGATGACCCGCTCCCCCCTGCCCCTCCGCCTGTCCGCGCTCGCCGCCACAGCCCTCGCCGCGGCGCTGGCCCTGACCGCGTGCTCGGGCACGTCGCCCGCCGCGACGCCGACGCCCGCTTCCACCGCAGCCGCCTCGACCGTGAGCGGCGAGCTGACCGTGTTCGCCGCGGCCTCGCTGAGCAAGGCGTTCGACCAGATCACCACCGCCTTCGAGGCCGAGAACCCCAAGGTGCACGTCAACCCGATCACGTACGACGGATCCTCGACGCTCGCGACGCAGATCATCGAGGGCGCCCCGGTCGACGTGTTCGCCTCGGCCGATCAGAAGAACATGGACAAGGTCACCCAGGCGGGTCTCGCCGACCAGGCCCCGGTGTTCACCACGAACGTGCTGCAGATCGCCGTCGCGCCCGGCAACCCGCTGAAGGTGAAGGATCTGTCCTCCCTCGCAGATCCGGCGCTCAAGCTCGTGCTGTGCGCGCCCGCTGTGCCCTGCGGGAACGCCGCGAAGACGCTCCTCGACACCGCGGGCGTGACGGCGACCCCGGTCAGCGAGGAGCAGAACGTGACCGCGGTGCTCGCCAAGGTCAAGGCCGGCGAGGCCGACGCGGGCCTCGTCTACACGACCGATGTCAAGGCCGCGGGATCCGCGGTGACCGGCATCGCGATCGCCGGCGCCGACAAGGCGATCAACAAGTACCCGATCACGGTGCTGAAGGCTTCGAAGAACGCCGAGGCCGCGACCGCGTTCCAGAAGTTCGTGCAGTCCGACAAGGGGCAGAAGATCCTCAAGGATCTCGGGTTCGGCGGCGCATGAGCACGGGGGGCCGGAGAGACCCGCACGAGGCACCGTCGTGGTCGACGGCGGCCGCGCGCGGCGACTCCCCGACCTCGCACGGCCCGTCCGCGCTCCCCTCATCCGCCCCGCGCCGGCACGGCGAGCACCTGCCCGCGTGGCTGCTGATCCCCGCGATCATCGCCGTACTGCTACTGGTGCTGCCGTTCATCGCGCTGCTGGTGCGGCTGGACTGGGCAACCGTCCCGGCGGCGATCACCTCGCCGGCCGCGCTGCAGGCGCTCGGACTCTCCCTGACCACCGCCGCGATCGCGACCGTGATCTGCGCGCTCCTCGGGGTGCCGCTCGCGGTCACCATGGCCCGCAGCCCCGGATGGCTGGCCTCGGTGCTGCGCACGCTGACGACGCTGCCGCTCGTGCTGCCCCCGCTCGTCGGAGGCATCGCGCTGCTCGCCCTGCTCGGGCGCAACGGCCTGCTCGGCGGTGCGCTCGCCGTCGCCGGCATCAGCATCCCCTTCACGACGGCGGCCGTGGTGATCGCGCAGGCGTTCGTGGCCCTGCCGTTCCTGGTGATCTCGATCGAGGGCGCGCTGCGGGCGATCGGCACCGAGCACGAGCGCGTCGCGGCGAGCCTGGGGGCGAGTCGGTTCACGGTCTTCCGCCGGGTGACGCTGCCGCTGGCGACCCCCGGGCTGATCGCCGGCACCGTGCTGTGCTTCGCGCGGGCGCTCGGCGAGTTCGGGGCGACCGCGCTCTTCGCCGGCAACGCCGCCGGGGTCACCCGCACGATGCCGCTCGCGATCTACACGGCGTTCAACGGCGCCGGGGTCGAGGAGGACACGGCGATCGCGCTGTCGCTCCTGCTGATCCTCGTCGCCCTCGCGGTGCTCGTGCTGGTGCGGGGCTGGCGGGCGGGGGCCGTGCGATGAGGGTCGATCTGCACGCCCGTCGCGGCGGGTTCACGATGTCTGCGGCGTTCGACGCGCAGCCTGGCGAGATCCTCGCGGTGATCGGGCCGAACGGATCCGGCAAATCGACTCTGCTGAACGCCATCGCCGGCCTGCTTCCCGCCGCCGGGTCCGTCATCGTCGGGGACCGCGTGCTCGACGCTCCCGCCGGTCCCGGCGCGGCGCGCGGGACCCACGTGCCGCCGTCGCGGCGCCGCATCGCACTGCTCGGCCAGCGCCCGCTGCTGTTCCCGCATCTGTCCGTGCGCGAGAACGTCGCTTTCGGGCCGCGCGCGCAGGGGGTTCCGCGAGCCGAGGCGCATCGTCGCGCTTCACTGCGGCTGGAGGAGGTGGGGCTGGGTGGCCTCGCCGGCCGCCGCCCTGCGGACCTCTCCGGCGGGCAGCAGCAGCGTGCCGCGATCGCGCGCGCCCTGGCCGCCGAGCCCGACGCCCTGCTGCTGGATGAGCCGTTCGCCGCACTGGACGCCCCCTCGGCCGCTCAGGCGCGGCGGCTCATCGCCGCGCAGCAGGGCGACGGTTCTGCGATCCCGATCGTGCTGGTCACGCACGACCCCATGGACGCGCTGATCCTCGCGGCGCGCACGCTCGTGATGCATGACGGCGCCGTCGTCCAGAGCGGCAGCACCGCGGAGGTGCTGGGCCACCCCCGCTCCGAGTTCGTGGCAGCGCTCGCCGGCGTGAACCGGCTCGAGGCGGTCGGTGCCGGCGATGGCGTCGTACACGCGGGCGGATTGGCGCTGCGGGGGCACGGCGACGCGCTGAGCGCCGGTGAGACCGGCAGCGTCGTGTTCGCGCCGGGGTCGGTGCGCACGGAGTCGGTTCAGGTGCTCGCCGAGGACGGATCCGCGACCGGTCCGAACCTCTGGACCGGGCGGGTCACGCAGCTCGACCCCATCCCCGGCGGGATCCGCCTGCAGACGGCCGAGCATCCCGGCATCGCCGTCGACTGCCCCTCCACGCATGCCGTCGCACTCGGGCTGCATCCCGGGCAGCGCCTCGCGTTCCGCATCGACGAGGCCGACGTCTCCATCCGCGTCGGTTCCTGAGCGGAGCGCAGCCCCACCCGGTTCCTGAGCGAGCGCCGCGCCCTTCGTCCCGCTGCGCTCGCTCAGGAACCGACGAAGGACCGACAGGCACCGCGGATCACGCCCGTTGTCGCCCGGACTGAAGTGGCGGCCGTTCGGATCCCGCACAGCCGCGCCGGTGCTACGGTTGCCCATCGAAAGGGGACAGATCGATGCCGTCTGCGCCGCGAACACGCGAGACCGATGCCGCTCCGGCGCGCAGCGGTGCTCGGCGGCTGCCGTCGTCCGGAGTCTTCGACGCCCGCGACCGTCCTCTGCGCGACCTGCGGATCTCGGTCACGGACCGGTGCAACTTCCGCTGCGTCTATTGCATGCCGCGCGAGGTGTTCGGTCGCGACTATGCATTCCTGGAACGGCATGAACTGCTCAGTTTCGAGGAGATCGAGCGGATCGCCCGGGCCGCACTCGCGAACGGCGTCCGCAAACTGCGGCTCACCGGTGGCGAGCCCCTGTTGCGTCGCGGGATCGAAGATCTCGTCGCACGGCTCGCGGCTCTGCGCACCCTGGACGGCTCCAAGCCCGAGATCGCGCTCACGACGAACGGATCCGCTCTCGCCGTCAAGGCGGAAGCTCTCAAGGCGGCGGGTGTCGACCGCGTCACCGTATCGATCGATTCCCTGGACGATCAGCTGTTCCGGCGGATGAACGATGTGGAGTTCCCCGTCGCCCGCGTGCTGCAGGGCATCGATGCGGCGCAGGCCGCCGGCATGCCCGTGAAGCTCAACACGGTGGTCAAACGGGGCCTCAACGACGGCGAGATCCTGAGCCTCGCCGAGCACTTCCGCGGCACCGGTCACGTGCTGCGCTTCATCGAGTACATGGACGTCGGCGCCACCAACGGCTGGAGCCTGGACGAGGTGGTCCCCTCGGCCGAGATCGTGTCGACGATCGATGCGCGCTTCCCGCTCGAAGCCATCGCACCGGCCGCGACCGGGGAGACCGCCAAGCGGTGGCGCTACGCGGACGGATCCGGCGAGATCGGCGTCATCTCCTCGGTCACGAACGCCTTCTGCGGCACTTGCAACCGCGCCCGTCTATCCACCGAGGGGCGCCTGTTCACGTGCCTTTTCGCCACCGAGGGCCATGACCTGCGCGCACTGCTGCGCGGCGGCGCGGACGATGCCGAGCTCACGGCCACGCTCGCGCAGATCTGGGGCGTGCGCGACGACCGCTACTCCGAGGTCCGCGCCAGCCTCACCCCCGAGCTGCGAGCCGACCGGCAGCGCATCGAGATGAGCTACATCGGGGGCTGAGCTCCAGTGCAGGGCCGTGCTTCAGCAGGGACCACCGTCCCAGAGGTCGTTCAGGCCGACGCGATGAGGGCTCGAGGCCGCGAACTCCGTGAGTCCGACGAAACGTGGCCTGTTCTGGGCCGGAATGAGCAACCGGAACGGACCTCTCACCAGCGCCACGACGAAGTTCGCGTCGTACCAGGCGATGACCTGGGTCGGCGAGGCATCGTTCAGCCACGCGTGCACCACGAGCCAGGCGAGGAACGCCAAGGGGATCAACAGCCACAGCGCGATCCCCCGGATGACCAGGATCGCCAACCACACGATGGCGGTGAGGAACTTCACGGACGTCCTCGAGCGCCCGTCACAGGATCCACAGGGTGGTGGCGTTCCCCGTCCACGACGACCAGGCCTTCGGCACCATGCGATGCAGGCTCTGAGCGAGCCGGAAGATCTCGGCCGCCCGGACGCGAGCTGCGTCAGCCGCGGTCACATCAGTGGATCCGCTGACCTCCCGCGTCGCGAGGTCGACCCCCTCGGCGGAAGCGCCGGCCTCGACGGAACCGTACCTCGCCGCGAGCTGCGCCCGCAGCGCCGCCATCGCCTCGGGCGGGACGACGAGCGGGTAAGGACCGGGGGCGTTCGGTGCCGTGGACGTGTCGTAGACGGCCGGCCCCGGGAGCGGGCCCGGCGGCTCCGACTCTCCTTCCGGCACCTGCGGATCGATGGAAGGCTGCCCGCCGCTGGGCAGAGCCGGCAGATCGGTCACGTCCGTCGGCCCCGTGCCGCCCGGATCGGTGGGAACTCCGCCGCCGCCGTCCGGCGGCGGCGTCTCGTCAGCGAACGCCGCACCGGGGAAAGCGACACCCAGCACGACGAGGGCGACCACAGCCAGCGGGACGACGGTCAGGCGAGTTCGACGCATGGCGAATTCTCTCCGATGAAAGTTCGACGGCGAACGTGCCGCTTCGGCTGAGCCTAGCGGAGCAGCCGACCCCGTCGGGCGCTCGCCGACGCCGCCACGAAGAGATCCGTCGGCGTCAGAGCCCGACCCACTCCGAGACGCCGTCGGCGTAGTGCTGGCGCTTCCAGATGGGCACGCCCCGCTTGATCTCCTCGACCAGGCGCTCGCACGCCTCGAACGCCTCCTTGCGGTGTCCGGCCGATGCCGCGGCGAACAACGCGACGTCGCCGATCCGGAGGTCGCCGACCCGGTGCGCGGCCGCGACGAGCAGCCCCGTCTCCGCCGTCACGCGCTCCACGATCTCCTCGAGGAAGCGCTCTGCATCGGGATGCGCGCGGTAGTCCAGCGAACGCACGGACTGCCCGCCGTCGTGATCGCGCACGACGCCGCAGAACATGACCGTGGCCCCGTGCGCCGCGTCGCCGACCGCCGCCCGGATGACCGCCTCGTCCAGCGGCTCGTCGCTGATGATCGCGCGCTCGCTCATGCGCCCGCCCCTTCCGTCGTTCCGCCCACGCCGGCGAATGCCCCGATCCCGCCCGCGAGGTAGTGGGCCTCGATCCCGCGCTCACGCAGCACCCGCACGGCTCTCCGTGAGCGCGGATCCTTCTCGCAGAACACGACGAGCAGGCCGCCGCCTGATTCGAGCGACGCGGGGATCGCGGCACCGCCCTCGAGCACACCGAGCGGCAACGTCTCGGCACCGGGGATCCCCCGCAGCAGCGTCTCGTGCGGCTCACGCACATCGAGCAGCCGCACTTCGCCTTCACGCTGCAGCCGCAACACCTCGGCGGCGGACACGGCCGACGCGTCCTCGGCGGGGCCGGTGCCGCAGAACAGCTCGTAGTCGATGAGCCCGGTGACGGCCGGGGCGTCCTCAGCCCGCTCGAACTCGATCTCGCGGGTGCGCGCGGTGAGGGCGTCGTAGAACAGCACGCGGCCGACCAGTGGCTCGCCGATGCCCGTGACGAGCTTCACGACCTCGGTCGCCATGAACGACCCGATCGCTGTGCACAGGCTCGCGAGCACTCCGCCGAGCTCGCACGACAGCACCTCGTCCGCGGCGGGCGGCACGGGGAACAGATCGCGGAAGCCGACCTCGGGCACGGCGACGCCGACCTGCCCCTGGAATCGCAGGATGGATCCCCACACCAGAGGCTTGCCTGCGAGGCGTGCGGCGTCGTCCGCGAGGTAGCGGGTCGGGAAGTTGTCGCTGCCGTCGACGAGGAGGTCGTACTCGGCGAGGATCCCGGGCAGCGTCTCGGCCGTCGCGCGTTCGCGATACGGACGCACCAGGATGCCGGGATCGATGTCGCGCACGGTGTCGGCGAGCGAACCGACTTTCGACCGGCCGATGTCTCCCATGCCGTGGCTGAGCTGGCGATGCAGATTGGACAGCTCCACGACGTCGTCGTCGATGACGCCGATCGTGCCGACTCCGCTGCCGGCGAGCGCGGGGATGAGGGCGCTGCCGAGACCGCCCGCGCCGATCACGAGCACCCGAGCCGCGCGCAGGCGCCGCTGCGCGGTCTCACCGAAGCCGGGCAGCATGAGCTGACGGCTGTACCGGACGATGTGTTCGGGCGGCAGCTCCGGCCCCGGCTCGACGAGCGCGATCATAGGATCGAGTGTACGCGGGGAACCCCTCGCGAGACCTTCTGTTTTCCATTATGCGGATGCTATTTTCCGCGATACGGGTTAGATTGAGCACATGGCCACCATCACCGTGCGGTACTTCGCCGCGGCCGCCGAGGCAGCCGGACGCGATCAGGAGCAACTGACCTTCGACGGTGCCGGTGCGCTGCCGACGGTGGGCGCCCTGCGTGCGGAGTTGCTCGGACGCTACGGCGACTCGATGGCGAAGGTGCTGCGCTCCGGTTCGTTCCTCGTGGATGGCAAGGTCAGCCGCGACGATTCCCGTCCTCTCGGCGAGACCGTCGACATCCTGCCTCCGTTCGCCGGCGGCTGATCCCTGGTCCCGATCGGCCGGCGATATGCCGTCCCGCCGATGTTTCCGGTGGATCCGTCGGCGAAACGTGACAGGCTCGGAGGATCGGGACCGAGCCGGAGGAGACGAGCATGAGCGATCTGACCCACCTGCGGGCCGACGGCTCCGCGCACATGGTGGACGTGACCGACAAGGCGGTCACGCGCCGTGAGGCGCGAGCACAGGCCGTGGTGCAGACCCGCGCCGACGTGGTTGCGAAGATCGCCGACGGCACCCTGCCCAAGGGCGAGGCGCTGGGCACCGCGCGCATCGCCGGGATCATGGGCGCCAAGCAGACCTCCATGCTCATCCCGCTCTGCCACCCGCTGCCGCTGAGCCGGGTCGAGATCGACCTCGTGCCGGAGGGCGACAGGGTGCGCATCATCGCCACCGCCGTCACGAAGGGTGTCACCGGGGTGGAGATGGAGGCGCTCACGGCCGCGAGCGTGGCCGCGCTCACCCTCTACGACATGATCAAGGCCGTCGACAAGCACGCCGTGATCGGCGACATCCGCGTGCTCGCGAAGTCGGGCGGCAAGAGCGGCGACTGGACCGCGGAGTGACCACGGCGCCGTCGCCCGCTCGTTCCGCGGCCGTGCTGGTGGTGTCGACCCGCGCCTCCGCAGGCGTTTACGCCGACGAGACCGGGCCGATCATCCGCGCGTGGCTGGCCGAACGCGGGTTCGCGGTGGGGGATCCGGTGATCGTCGCCGATGCCTCTGTGGCAGAGGCGATCGCGACGGCGCTCGCCGGCGCCCCGGATCTGCTGCTCACGACAGGGGGCACCGGGCTCTCCCCCGACGACCGCACGCCCGAGGCGACGGCCGCGGTGCTCGACCGGGAGATCCCCGGCCTCATGGAGGAGCTGCGCCGCCGGGGCCTCGCCGCGACCCCGATGGCACTGCTCACCCGCGGTGTGGCCGGAGTCGCGGGGCGCACCGTCGTGATGAACCTGCCCGGCTCGCGGGGCGGCGTGCGCGACGGTCTCGCGGTGCTGGATCCGATCCTGGACCATCTGCTCGCCCAGCTGGGCGGCCGCGGCGATCACGAACGCACCCCGTAGGCTGAGACCCCTATGGCTATCGGGGCGACGATCCACACGTTCGATGTGCAGCTGGCGGACACCGACCGCGGCGTCTACGAGGACTACTCGCTGCGCGTGGCCCGCCACCCCTCCGAGACCGACGCGTACATGCTGACCCGGCTGCTCGCGCACGGGCTGGAGTTCGCCGAGGGCATCGCCTTCAGCGAGGGCCTGTCGTCGACCGAGGAACCGGCGGTCATCGTCCGCGACCTCACCGGACGGATCACGACCTGGATCGAGGTCGGCGCGCCCGACGCCGAGCGCCTGCACTACGGCAGCCGGCTGGCCGAACGCACCGTCGTGTACACGCACCGCGACCCTGCCAAAGTGATGGCGCCGTGGGAGGGCAAGCGGATCCATCGCGCCGAGCACATCCGCGTCTACAGCTTCGATCCCGGGTTCATCGAGTCCGCCGTGCCTCTGCTCGAGCGCCGCAACACGGTGACGATGACCGTCACCGAGCGCACGCTCTACCTCGACCTGAACGGCACGAGCCTGACGACCGCGATCCACGAGCACGAGCTCGGCTGACGTCATCCTCTCCGGGTCGATGAGCGGATCGCGGAGCGGCCTCAACCGATCCCGGCCCGCGTCGGGACGCGTCATCGACACGATCGTCCCGGACCCCCTACAGTGTGCTCAAGAAGCGTCGAGTTCTTTCTGCACATCGAGGATCCATTCCCGCGACCGCCTGCCGCATGCCATCGAACGACGGCCAGGCACTGAGGATCCACCGCTGCAGATCCGATTCCGCGCACTCGCGCACCGCACTGAGGGACGTTGCCATGCCGCTCGTCGAACCGCACCATCCGCGCCCCGGCGGTCATCGGCTCCACCGACATGTGCGCCCGCGGGCTGCGGTCGCGGCGACGGGCGCTCTGCTACTCGCACTGACGGGGTGCACCTCGACTCCCACGGCGCCGCCGTCCTCCGCCCGCCCGTCGTCCTCGGCGGCGACGATCGATCCGGCGGCGTGCATCCCGGATCCCGGGGCGGTGGTCGATCGCGAACCGGGCAAGGGTGCCACCGGCAAACTGTCCAGCGCTCAGTCCGCGCCCCTGGACGCCGCAGCCGCCGCAGCGTTCTCCGCGACGGCGGCGCCGGGCGCGGTGGTCGCGGTGCGTTCTCCGAACGGCACCTGGGTCAGCGCCTACGGTGTCGCGGACCTGACGACGAAGGCGCCGTTGACCGCCGACGTCTACCATCGCATCGGGTCGGTGACCAAGACGTTCACGACGACGCTGATCATGCAGCTGGTCGCACGCAACAAGCTGTCCTTGAGCGATCCGATCAGCAAGTACGTGCCGAATGTGCCGAACGGATCCGAGATCACGATCCTGCAGCTCGCGAACATGACCAGCGGCATCGCCAACTACACCGACGATCTCGAGTTCATGAAGCTGTATCTCACCGACTACAGCATCATCTGGACCGTCGACCAGCGGCTGGCGACGGCTTTCGCGATGCCCCCGACATCCGCGCCCGGTGCCGAGTTCCACTACTCGAACACCAACACCGTCCTACTCGGGGAGGTCGTGGAGAAGATCACCGGGCACACTCTCGCCGAGGAACTCCAGCGACGGATCTTCGATCCGCTCCGCCTGACCGACACCACGTACCCCCTGGCCACCGCAGTCCTTCCCGACCCGCACGCGCACGGCTACACGAACCTCGGGATCGTCTCGGGCGCGATCAGCGGGGACGCGCCGCTGCGGGACTCCACCGCGTGGAACGTCTCCCAGGCGGGCGCATCCGGGGAGATCGTCAGCCGCGTCGAGGATCTGCTCACGTACGGGCGCGCGCTCGGCACCGGGCAGGGGCTGCTCCCCCGGGACGCGCAGATCCAGCGGCTGTCCGCCATCCCCGTTCCCTCCGGCTACGGCATCGGGATGAACTGCGTGCAGGGCTGGATCGGACACAACGGACAGGTGCCCGGCTACAACACCGCGCTGTACTACGACACTCGCACCGACACCACGGTCGTCGTCGAGGTCAACGGCGACCATCCGACCGGAACGGCCGGGATCACGCCGGCGGACGCGATCTTCTACGCCATCGCATCCGCCCTGGGGCGAGGCCTCGAAGGGGCGCCGGGCTGACCCTGACGGGCGTCAGCGAGACCCGGGCTGCTCCTCGGCGCTCTGACCGTTCTCACGCATCTCGCGGCGGGTCGGATGGTGCGGCATCGGGGCGTCATCGAGGTACGCCGCCGCGATCGCGGCGAGCTTGCTTGTGGACGTCGGCGGTTCGGAGGCGATCCCGGCCGGAGTCGGATCCGCCGCGCCCGGATCCGGAGCCTCCACAGGATCGGCGGCCGCCGCCGTGTCGAGGGCTTCGGATCCGTCGGGCTGCTGGCCCGCCGCGTCCGCATTCGGGATCTCCGCCGCACCGGCCGCAGGCCCGCCCGTCGGCGCCGGCGTCTCCGCGAGGCCTGAGCCGCCCGACGCGTCCGGACCGCCGCCGCGCTTCGCCGCCCGCCGAGCGGCTCGACGCTCCTTGGCGCCCTCGACGAGGTTGTACAGCGTCGGCAGCACGAGCAGGGTCAGCACCGTCGACGACACCAGCCCGCCGATCACGACGATCGCGAGCGGCTGCGAGATGAAGCCGCCATGGCCGGTGATGCCGAGCGCCATGGGTGTGAGCGCGAAGATCGTGGCGAGCGCTGTCATCAGGATCGGGCGCAGACGCCGGGATCCGCCCGCGATGGTCGCGTCGTGCGCGTTCATGCCCTTCTCGCGGTACTGGTTCACGAGGTCGACGAGCACGATCGCGTTGGTCACCACGATGCCGATGAGCATGAGCACGCCGATGAGGGAGGCGACGCCGAGCGGCACGCCGGTGGCGATCTGCAGCAGGATCGCGCCGGTCGCCGCGAACGGCACCGAGCTCAGCAGCAGGATCGGCTGGCGCAGCGACTTGAAGGTCGCCACCATCACGATGTAGACGATGAGGATCGCCGCGAGCATCGCGAGTCCGAGCTGGCCGAACGCGTCCTGCTGCTGCGTGACCACGCCACCGAGGGAGGCATCGGCCCCGGACGGGAGCTTGGCCTTCGTGATCGCCTTCGACACCGATGCCGAGGCACTCGCGAGGTCGTTGCCCTTCGGAGTGACCGAGACCGTCGCGGTGCGCTGCCCGCGCTGGGTCGTCACCGACGCCGGGCTCTCACTCTGCTTCACGAGGGCGATCTGGTCCAGCCGGACGATGCCGGTACGGCTGGGGATCGGCAGCGCCTTCAGCTCATCGATCGTGGCCGGCGGGTTCGCGCTCTGCAGGTACACCGTCAGCGACGATCCGTCGATCTCCACCGATCCGACCTGCTGCGGGCGCATCGCCTGCGACACCATACCGCCGACGGCGACATCGGTGAGCCCGTGCTCGGCGGCCGTGCCGCGGTAGACCTGCACCGAGACATACGGCAGCGAGGCGGAGAGGTTGCTGGACACCTGGTTCACACCCGACGCGTGCTCCAGCTCGTCCGTGACCGCGGACGTCGCCGCACTCAGGGTCTTCTCGTCCGGCGCGGTGATCTTCACCTGGATGTCGCTGGATCCGAAGCCCTCCGACGCGGCGATCGTGATGTCGCCGACGCCGTCGAGCCTCTTCACAGCCGCGCGGACATCGGCCTGGACGGTGTCCTGGTCCGCCGAAGGATCGGTCGTGATCGAGTACGTGATGCCGGATCCGCCGCCCGAGAAGGCATCCCGCAGGGCGGATCCGCTCGAGCCGATCGAGACCTGCACGGTCTTGATGCCGTGGATGCCCTTGATCGCCTCCTCGACCTTCTGCGCCGCCTTGTCCTCGGCGTCGAGGCTGGGCGCCTGGCCCAGCGACTGCGTCATCCGGAACGTGTTCTGCCCACTGGATCCGAGGAAGTTGACCTTCATGAGGGGGGCCGCGGCGAGGGTGCCCACGAGCACGACGACGGCGAGCAGCACCGTGATCCAGGAGTGCTTCAGCGTCCAGCGCAGGATCGGCAGATACGCCTTCTGCAGGCGGGTCGGCGGAGCGTCCTCGTGCTCGGGGTCGATCGCATGCCCGTCCGGCCCGCGCAGGGGCTTGCCCGGACGCAGGAACCAGTAGGCCAGCACCGGCACGATCGTGAGCGCGACGAACAGCGACGCCGTCATCGCGATGGTCACGGTGAGCGCGAACGGCCGGAAAAGCTCACCCGTCATGTCCCCGACGAAGGCGATCGGCAGGAACACCGCGACCGTGGTGATGGTCGAGGCGGTGACCGCCATCGCCACCTCGCGCACGGCGCTCAGGATCGCGGTCTTCTTGTCGGCGCCCTGCACGTAGTGCCGCTTGATGTTCTCGATCACGACGATCGAGTCGTCGACCACGCGGCCGATCGCGATCGTGAGCGCCCCGAGCGTGAGGATGTTCAGCGAGTAGCCGAACGCCTGTATGCCGATGAACGTGATGAGCACGCTGGTCGGGATCGAGATCGCGGTGACCAGCGTCGAGCGCACGGACAGCAGGAAGATGAGGATGATGAGCACGGCGAAGACGAGGCCGAGCAAGCCTTCCTGCGCCAGCGACTCGATCGACTGCTGGATGAACGGCGCCTGATCGAAGACGGTCGTGAAGGTCGCCCCGGGCAGATCCTTCTTGAGCTCGGGGATGAGGGCGGTGACGGCCTTCGACACGTCCACCGTGTTGGCCGACGGCAGCTTCGTGACCGCGATCGTGAGGGCGGTCTTGCCGTCGACCCGGGAGACGGAGGTGACCGGGTTCCCTTCGATGGCGACCTTCGCGACGGATCCGACTGTGGTGCCGGGCGCGGTCGCGCCGATCAGCGGGATCGCCTGGATCTGCTCGATGCTGGTGAGCTTCTCACCGGTCTGCACCGTGAGCGTGTTGTCGTTCTCGGTGATGGATCCGCCGGGGAACAGCGTGCCGTTCTGCTGCAGGGCGTCCTTGATCGCGCTCGGCGAGAGACTCACCGCGAGCAGGGCGGTGGTGTCGGGGGTGATCGTGAGCCGCTTGCCCTGCCCGCCGACGAGCGAGGCCGCGTTCACGCCCTTGAGCCGCTCGATCTTCGGGATGATCGTGTTCGTGAGGCGCTGCTGCGCGGACTCCGCGTCGGAGAACCCGGTGACCGCGACCTGGATCACGGGGAAGTCGTCGATCGACGCCGTGATGACCTGCGGATCCACTCCGTCCGGCAGCTGGGACTTGATCCGCCCGATCGCCTGGTTGATCTTCTGCTCGGCGGTCGCGAGGTTGGTCCCGTAGGTGAAGGACGCCTGGATCACGGAGGAGTTCGTGGTGCTCGTCGCGGTCGAGGTGTCCAGGCCCGGCACGCCCTGGATCGCGGTCTCGATCGGGGTCGACACGTCGTGCTCGACGACCTCGGGCGAGGCGCCGGGGTAGCCGGCGACGATCGCGAGCTGCGGGAACTCGATCGACGGGATCAGCTCCTGCTTGAGGTTGGTGAGCGCGAGTCCGCCGAACACCGCAGCCACGATCGTGATGAGTGCGATCAGGGCGCGGTTGCGCAGGCTCAGGACGGCGAGTTTCGACACGGGTCCCCCTTCGTACTCCGGGGTGAGATCCGGGGTACAGGCCAGAGTCTAGAGCGCCGATGTCTCGCTCCCGTCACAGGATCCCGGCACACCTGTGGCGCCGGGATCCCGCCGCGTGCTATTGGCAGACGCCGTTCTGATAGTGCGTGTTGAAGGAGTGCACCTGCGCCCAGGACACGGGCTTGCCGGTCTCGACGCTCCACTGGCGTGAGCCCTGGGCGGGCGCGGTGGCGTAGTTGGTGCCGTACGAGGCCGACGTGCCGTCGACGAAATGGGCGTTGAGCTCATAGATGTCGGGGGCGCTGTCGTAGCTGACGATCACACGCTCGCCGTCCACCGTGTAGCTGCCGTTGTCACCGGCCGCCGTGCTCCCGCACGTGACGGCGGGCTTCGTCGGGCGGCTGGGCGCCGTGGTCGAGGCGGCCGCGAGAGGGATCGCCGTCGCGGCCGCGATCACGGGGATGCTCCAGGCTGCTCCCTTGATGACGGTGCGGCGGCTCAACGTACCGCGGGCGTCGGTGTTCTGCTCGGACATGGTTCTCTCCCCTGATGACGTGGCCCGCAGACGCACGGAAGCGCGGCGCGGGCATGGATGCAATGGCGCGCGGGCATGCGGACGCGCAGCCCCAGGCGCGAGAAGACGGCGCTCGGGTGCGCCGTCCACACCCACCACCATCGCTCCCGCGGGAGCATCGCTCATGTCATCCGGCGGAGAATCACCCCCTCGTTCACCCACCTGGGCGAGCGGCGCGGCATGGGGAACCCGTAGCGTGGCAGTTGGTTGACGCATGCAGGCGCATGCACCTGCCGGCCGGGTGCCGGCGTGGGGGATTCGTGGGGACGATCGTGGATATCGGGGAGCGGTTCATCGATGCGGTGCTGTCGAGCCGAGACGCGGACGCCGCCGCGCTCGTGGAGATCTGGCCGATCGAGCTCTGGTACTCGCTGCCGCCGTATCAGCTTCAGACGCTCCTGTCCCGGCTCTCGCCTGAGGCGCATCACCTGAGCCCCACGATCTCGCTCTTCTCGCGTGCCCTGGCGCCCGACGACGCGACCTTCCGGATGCCGCGTCGGCGCGGACCGGTGCCGGCGAACCATCACCGCCGCGCCTCCATCTTCGAGGCGGCACGGCGACGGGTCGCCGGGGATCCCGTCGGTGCGTTCGAGCTGCTCTCGAACCTTCGCGACAACGTCGCCGGTGCATCCCGCACGGGCGTCGGCCCCACCGACCCCGCTCTGGCGTTCGTTCTGATGCAGACCGCGGAGTCGGCGCTCCTCGCCGGACGTCTGCGGGATGCGCTGGGCCTGTTCGAGGAGCTGGCCGCAGCACCGCGGACGGCCGACATGGAGTTCTTCGCCCGCAGAGCGCACCTGCGGGCAGCGCTCATCCACCAGCACTACGGCAACACGTGTGTCGCCCGATCCCATCTGCAGCAAGCTGTAGAGGTGCCGCGCACCACGAGCTGGGTGGAGAACCGGCTGGATGGCGACCAGCGGCTGGTCGAGATCATGGTCGCGTCGGAGGACCTCGACGAGGCCTTCTCCGCTCTGCTGACCCTCACGTATTCGGATCTCGGTGAGCTGTGGCCGTTCGCCGTGATCGCCCTGCACGCGTGGGGCTCCATCACGGGCCGTCGCGATGCGGCGCGCTCTCGCATGGAGGCGATGGCGACCGCCGGCTTCGGACGAGATGGCACAGGGCTCGTCGGCTCGACGCTGCCCCTCATGCTCACGCTGGACTCGCTCCTGAACGGCGACCTCCCCCGGGCGCAGGCCGAGATCCACGACGTTCAGGAGGATCACTGGATCGCCACCGTGGTGCGCGCGCTGGTCGACATCGGATCCGGCGCGCCGCGCCGTGCGCTGGACAGTCTCGAGGGCGCGGCCGATGCGACGGCAGGGCTCCTGCAGGCCGACCGGCAGCGGCACCTGGTCTCCGCGCTCGCGCACTATCTGAGCGGCGATTCCGGAAGGGCATCGGCCACGATTGCTCTGCTCCCCGTCAGCGCGCGTCGATGCAGCCCCTACGAGATCTCGGTGCTCGACACCCTGGCGCCGGGTGTCCTCGGGGTGGTGGCCGATCTCGTCCCCGAGCTGCTGCCGGAGGGCTTCTCCTTCGACCGGGCGGGCGTGCTGGAGAAGCCGACGCTCACGCGGCCGGAGCTCGAAGTGCTGACGCGGCTTGCGCGGGGGATGACCAGACCGGACATCGCACGGGAACTCTTCCGCTCGGTCAACACCGTCAAGACCCACCAGCGCTCGCTGTACCGCAAACTGGGCGCATCATCCGCCGCGGAAGCGGTCGCCCTCGCGACCGAATCCGGATACCTCTGGCATCTGCCGCAGGCGTCACCGCTCCGGCCGTGACAGCGGGCCCCGCCGGGTGAGCGGCGCGTCTAGTCTGGGACGATGTCCCGTCTTCTCGTCCGCCGTCCCTCGCCCCGCCTCGCCGAAGGCGAGCTCACGCACATCGAGCGGGTCCCCGTGGATCCCGAGCTTGCACAGCGCCAGTGGGAGGCCTACGTCGAGGTGTACCGATCCCTCGGCTGGGACGTGATCGACATCGATCCGGACGACGCGCACGCCGATGGCGTGTTCGTCGAGGACACCGTGGTCATGTTCGGCGACATCGCGCTGCTCACCCGGCCCGGCGCGGACTCGCGGCGCGGTGAGATCGACACGACCCGCGCGGCCCTCGAGAAGGCGGGCATCGACTACGCCGCGATCGAGGCTCCCGGCACCCTCGACGGCGGCGACGTGCTCAAGGTCGGCCGCACCGTCTACGTCGGGCAGACCCTGCGCACGAATGCCGAGGGCATCCGGCAGATGGACGCGCTGCTCGCCCCGCGCGGCTGGACCGTCGTCCCGGTCGAGGTCACCAAGGTGCTGCACCTGAAGAGCGGTGTCACGGCCCTGCCCGACGGCACCGTGATCGGCTATCCCCCGCTCGTCGACGACCCGTCGATCTACCCCGAGTTCCTGGCCGTCCCGGAGGAGCACGGCACGGCCGTCGTCGTGCTCGACGAGAACACGGTGCTGATGTCGGCCGACGCCCCGCAGAGCGCGCAACTGTTCCGCGACCGCGGCCTCACGGTGATCGAGACGCCCGTCTCGGAGTTCGAGAAGCTCGAGGGCTGCGTGACCTGCCTGTCGGTGCGCGTGCGCGACTGAGACGGAGAGAACTCGCCCCCTGGGCGCCCGACGGCACCGACCGGATCCCCTCGACGGCGTGTCACGATCTGCACAGCATGTGACATCTCGCCGCTGTGTTGGGGTGGATCCGTGTGCTGATCGCCACATCGTGTGCTGATCGTCACACGGCCGGTGAGCCCGACGGGTCCGCGCCGGGCCGTTCTCCGGCTGTCAGCCTGCGAGAGCCGTGCCGAGTGCGAGCCCGCCGACGGCGGCGAGGATCCCGAGCAGCAGCATGCCGACGGCGTTGAACGCGCCGGCGCGCGAGGATCCGTCCCGCCACAGCGCGACGGTGTCGAGCATCGCCGTGCTGAACGTGGTGTAGCCGCCGAGCAAGCCTGCGCCGACGATGAAGGCGGCGCCGGGGAAGCCGCCGGTGACGACGCCGAGCACGAAGGATCCGGTCAGGTTGATCACCAGCACACCCCACGGGAAGCGCGTGCCGACGAGCCGAGCCACGCCGAGATCGACGAGGTAGCGCAGACCCGCTCCGACGCCTCCGGCGAGCGCGGCGTACAGGAAGACGAGCGGGGTCATCCGTGCGCCTGCGTGTGCGCGCCGCGGGGGCGCCTCCGGCGCCAGCGGCCCGGCCGGCCGAGATCGAGGCCGAGTGCCGCGGCTCCGACGCCCAGCGCGACGCTGCCGATGGCGTAGGCCGCGGCAAGCCACGGCTGGGCGTGCCACAACGTCACCGTGCCGACGGCGAAGGCGCTGTAGGTGGTGAACCCGCCGAGCACACCGGTGCCCAGCAGCACCCGCACCGCGTGTGCGCCGGGCAGCCGCACGGCGAGCACGCCGATGAGGAAGGCGCCCACGACGTTCGCGATGAGCGTCGCCCACGGCACGGCGGCCAGCCCGTGACCGCTCGGCGCAGGCAGGGCGAGTCCGAGTCCCAGGCGCGCGGTGGTGCCGATCGCACCCCCCGCGACGACGAGCGCGAGGCGGAGCGGGACGGGCGAGTTCACGCCCGCCAGCCTAGACCCGGCGCCCCGCCGGGCTCGTCGGACGGCACGCGGATCGCCCCGCTTCCAGGCCGGTTCCGTAGACTCGGCCGGGTGGCGGCGGCCCTGCCCGAGGGACCGTCCCCACCGAGCCGGCCGAGGAGGACGATGCGCGCGTGACCATGAGGATCGCCTTCGGCTGGTCGCGTCTGCTCACCGCGGCCGTGTGCGGAGTCGCCCTCGTGGACCGCCTGTTCTGGGGCCTGGGCTCGCAGACCATCGCCGGCCAGAACTTCCTCGCGTACCTCACGATCGAGTCGAACATCGTGTTCGCCGCCCTCGCCCTGATCGCAGGGATCATCGCACTGCGCATGCCGGAGGATCCCGCCTGGCTCACCACCGCCCGCGCGGTCGTGCTCAGCTGGACCATCACCGCCGGTCTCGCGTTCGCCCTGATCGTGTGGCAGGCGGGCCTGCACGGCATCCCGATCTGGGTGCCGTGGTCCGACGTGGTGCTGCATTTCGTGCTTCCGGCGTGGACCGTCGTCGCCTGGGTCTTCGGCCCCGGCCGGCGCGCGGCCTCCTGGCGGATCGTGCCGTACGTGCTGCTCTACCCCGTCGCCTGGGGCGTGTTCACGATCTGGCGGGGTGGAGTGGTCGGCTGGTACCCGTACTACTTCCTGGATCCGCGGCAGGTGTCGGGGCTGCCCGAGATGATCGTCACCTGCGTCATCGCACTGGCGATCTTCGCCCTGGTCGCGAGCGGCCTGGTCGCGCTGAGCCGGTTGCGCACCACAGCGCGGACGGATCTGCGCGGCACTCCGGAAGCGGACGGGGACGACCCGGATCCCGCCTGAGGTCAGGGTGTCGGCGTCGACGTCGCCGTGACGAAGAATCGCAGGGACTCACGCACGGCGGACTCCGCGTCGCCGTCTCCGAGCTTCGCGAAGGCCTCGGCCTCGGGTCCGCCGACGAGACCCACGAGCACAGGCCGGCCGGTCACCGGCTGGAGGTTCAGCCAGGTGCGGATCGGGCCGTCGCCGCCGACGACGTGCCAGAGGTCGGCATCGACCTTCCAGAACGCCTGGTCGAACTGCACCCACGCCGTCTCCACGTATCCCGAAGCGAGCGCAGCGATCGCGCCCCGCTGCGCGAACGGCAGCGGCGGGGCGAACTCGATCGCCCCGTGCTGCAGCACTCCGAGCGGGACCGTCACGACCACGCGATCGAAGGACAGCGACTCGCCGGTGCCCAGGCGCAGGCTCACTCCCGAGTCGTCGTAGGCGATGCGCGTCACCGGGGAGGCGAGCGTGACCTTGATTCCGTCGAGGGGCGTGTTCACAAGCACACCGACATCCCCGTCGGCGCCCACGAGCCCGTCGGGGACGAACGTCGGCGGGAACCAGCTCGACGCCTTCTCCGCGTCCATCCCCGTGGTCGCCTGCACCCAGGCGAGAGCCGCGGCCAGCGCCGGATCGGCCGGATCGGCGCCGGCGGCATGGAGCGCGGCGTCGATCGATGCGTCGGCCGCCGCGTTCGCGGCCTGCTCGATCGCGTGCCGCAGCGGTCCCTCGTCGAGGGCGGGCGCTGCGCCGCCCTTCGACCAGCCCGTGGGCGTGCCGAACGTGAGTCGATGGATGCCCTGCGCGGCCAGCTCACCACCCAGGGTGCCCGCCTCCTCGCCCGCCGACAGCCACGCCCCCAGCTGTACCGGGATCGGCCACTTCTTGTCCGCGATCGAATGGATCCGCCCGCCGGTGCGCTCGCGCGCCTCGAGCACGGTCACCGTGCGCCCTGCATCGGCGAGCGCACGGGCGGCGGCGGCTCCGGCAGCGCCCGCTCCGACGACGGCGACGCGCTCGCCGCTCGAGGACGCGTCGATGAGCAGGGCGGCGGCCCGCTGCCCCGAGTCGATCGCCCCCGGGACCGTTCCGGGATGATCCGGATCCGTCGTCTCACCGGCGAGGAACACGCGATCGCCGATCGGCTCGGCCAGATCCTTGCGCAGCTGAGGCGTCGCTCCCGCGGGCAGGTAGCTCATCGCACCGCGGGAGTATGCATCCGTCGACCAGGTGCTGCGCATCCACGCCGTCGGCTCCGGCGCGGCGCCGGGCGGCACGGACGGCATCGGCGAGGGCGGGGCCGTGGTGGGGGTCTTCGTGGGCTGCGGCTCGGGCGTGCAGGCCGCGAGCACCACCGCGACGGCACCGGCTCCGGCACCGACGAGCAGGGTTCGCCGCGAGATGCCCATCGTGGTGCCAGCCTATCCCGGGCGCCGGAGAAGCCGCCGTGGGACTCAGACGGATCGAGTCCCGGGCGGGGACACCGAAAGATGGATAACGTCCTCCCCACGACCCGAGAGCGCCGAAATCCATCTCCTGGCGAGGCATCCCCTCGTCAAAGATGGAAAACGCCGCTCAGACTTGGTTCCGAGCGACGTTTTCCATCTGGACGCGACTGCGGATCCAATTCAGGATCCGCTTCCGAGCCAGTCCGGTTCCGGGTACAGGTCCGGATCCGGTTACAGGTTCGCCTCCGCGTAGATACGCAGGGCGTCGCGGACGAACTCCGCGCCGGCGGTGCCGGTGGTTCCCTGTGCCGCAGCGGCGGACCGGTCCGCGTCGGTGGCGTAGTTCGCGCCGAAGCGCGGATCCGCCACGTACATCTCGCCGAGGCCGATGACGTACCCCTTGCGGTCGCCGGCGGCCCCGTAGGCGGGCGTGCCGGGGATGCCGGTGAGCCAGTCGACGTGGCGGCGCGCCACGTCCTGCGCCTCGGGCGATGCCGGATCCGCTCCCGCTTCGGCGAGCGCGATCCAGTCGGCGCCGAGATCGGCGACGCGCCGCTTCCACGCGGCCTTCTCGTCATCGCTCAACCCGCGCCACCAGCGGTCGCTGTCGGCATAGGCCTTCTCACCCCAGCGGGTCTCGACCTCGTCCTTGTACTGGGTGTGGTCGAAGCCGTCGAACATGTCGTCAGGCATGAGTGCTCCTCCTTCTCTGAGTGTGGTGATGGTGTTCTCGACCGACGCGATCTGCCGCGCCAGCCTGGTCTGCTCCGCGCGCAGCAGCGCGAGGTGCTTCTCGAGGGCGGTCGCCTCGATCGCGGCGTTCGCCGACCGACCGGATCCGGCCCCGTCCGATATCGGCGCGCCCTCCCCGACGACCTGGGCGATCGCCGGCAGCCCCAGCCCCAGCTCGCGCAGGAGCAGGATGCGCTGCAGTCGCAGGAGCGCTCCCTGGTCGTAGTGCCGGTAGCCGTTCGAGGCGACCCGCGTCGGCGGCAGCAGGCCGATGTCGTCGTAGTGCCGCAGGGTGCGGCTCGTGGTGCCGGTCAGCCGCGCGATCTCCTGGATCGACCAGTCCCGATGCGCCATGGGATCCTCCTTCCGTCGTCGATATGACGACCGTAGAAGTTGACGTTGCGTTAATGTCAAGCGGGATCCTTCTCGGTGCCGGGGTCGGTCACGGTACGTTCATCCCGTGACCCCCGACGCGCACCCGCTCAACGCCACGCACCCGCTCGCACTCGCCCCGGTGATCGCCCCGCCGCTCACCGTCGACGGGTTCGTCGAGGAGTTCCTGCACAACCTGAACTTCGACGGCGGCGTGACGCTCTCCGCATCCAGCGTCAACGATCGATATCTCGCACTCGCCTGCACGGTGCGCGACTACCTGATGGCCCGCTGGCTCGAGGATCAGCGCCGGCAGCGGGAGAGTCAGGCGAAGAGCGTGTGCTACCTCTCCGCCGAATACCTGCTCGGCCGCCAGCTCGACAACGACCTGATCGCGACCGGCCTGTCCGAGGTCGCGACCGCGGCCCTCGCCGCGTGCGGGATCGACATCGACGAACTGCGCGCGCACGAGGTCGAGCCAGGGCTCGGCAACGGCGGACTCGGGCGCCTCGCCGCCTGCTTCGTCGACTCGCTCGCCACCCTCGGCGTGCCGAGCACCGGATACGGGATCCGCTACGAGTACGGGATCTTCCGTCAGACATTCGAGAACGGTCAGCAGGTCGAGCAGCCCGACGCCTGGCTCGCGCTCGGATCGCCGTGGGAGTTCCCGCACCCCGAGCAGGCGCAGACGATCGCCTTCGGCGGGCACACCGAGACGTACGACGACGACGGCGCTCCCCGTTCGCGCTGGATCCCGGCCTGGACCGTGCGCGCCGTGCCCTACAACTACATGGTTCCGGGCTTCCGCAACGGCCGCGTGAACACCCTGCGGCTGTGGAGCGCGGTCGCCACCGACGCGTTCGATCTGCGCATCTTCAACTCCGGCGACTACGAGCAGGCCGTGCGGGCGCAGACATACGCGGAGAACATCTCGAAGGTGCTCTATCCCGAGGACTCCACCCCGCAAGGCAAGGAGCTGCGCCTGCAGCAGCAGTACTTCTTCGTCGCCGCCTCCATCGGCGACTTCCTGGACCGTCTGCCGGCGGACTTCGACCTCGCGCACCTGCCCGATCGCGTGATCTTCCAGCTGAACGACACGCACCCGGTGATCGCGGTTCCCGAACTGCTGCGCGTGCTCGTCGACGAACGCGGCATGCCCTGGGACGACGCCTGGGCCATCGCCCAGAAGTGCTTCGCGTACACCTGTCACACCCTGCTGCCGGAGGCGCTCGAGGTCTGGTCCGTCGAGCTGATGGGCCGGTTGCTGCCGCGGCATCTGGAGATCATCTACCGGATCAACGACGAGTTCCTCGCCGCGGTGCGTGCGCGATTCGGCGACGACGAGATGCGGATCCGCAACATGTCGATCATCGCGGAGTTCCCGGAGCGCTCCGTGCGCATGGCCTACCTGGCCACCGTGGCGGGAGCGCGCGTGAACGGGGTCGCCGAGCTGCACTCGCAGCTGCTGCGCGACAAGGTGCTGCCCGACTTCGCCGACTTCTTCCCGGACAAGTTCACGAACGTCACGAACGGGGTCACGCCGCGCCGCTTCCTGCGGCTCGCGAACCCCGGGCTCTCCTCGCTCATCACCGAGGCGATCGGCGACGGCTGGGTCACGGATCTGGAGCGGCTGCGCGAGCTCGAGCCCCTTGCCGACGATTCCGGGTTCCGCACCGCGTTCGCCGCCGTGAAGGCCGCCAACAAGCGGCGCCTGAACGATGTGCTGCTGGCCCGGGACGGGATGACGGTCGGCGACGGGCACCTCGTGGACGTGATGGTCAAGCGCCTGCACGAGTACAAGCGGCAGCTCCTGAAGGTGCTGCACATCGTGAGCTCGTACGAGGGCGTCATCTCGGGGCGGATCCCGCTCGCCGAGCTCACTCCGCGCACCGCGCTGTTCGGAGCGAAAGCCGCCCCCGGCTACGCGATGGCGAAGCGGATCATCCACCTCATCAACGCGGTCGGATCCGTCGTCAACACGGATCCCAGACTCGACGGCCGCCTGCAGGTGCTGTTCCCGCCGAACTACAACGTCACGCTCGCGGAGAGCGTGATCCCCGCGGCCGACCTCAGCGAGCAGATCTCGCTGGCGGGCAAGGAGGCGTCGGGCACCGGCAACATGAAGTTCGCGCTCAACGGCGCGCTCACGATCGGCACCGACGACGGCGCGAACGTCGAGATCCGCGAGCTCGTCGGCGACGAGAACTTCTTCCTGTTCGGCATGACCGAGCCCGACGTCGAGGCGCTCTCGGCGCGCGGCTACCGGCCGAGCGAGTTCTACCAGGCCGATGACGATCTGCGCCGTGCCATCGATCTGATCGCGTCCGGCGCCTTCTCCGGCGGTGATCGCTCGGTCTTCGAGCCGATCGTGTCGAACCTGCTGTACGACGACCGGTTCATGGTGCTCGCCGACTTCGCCGCCTACATGTCGGCGCAGGAGCGCGTCGACGCCGCCTATGCCGACCAGGACGCATGGACCCGCTCCGCGATCCTCAACGTCGCCCGGTGCGGCTTCTTCTCCTCCGACCGCTCGATCCGCGACTACATCGACCGCATCTGGCACACTCCGCCCACTGCCTGAGCCGCGCCCGCCCTCCCCTTCCGGGCACCCGAGGCACGTTTCCCTCCCCGTAGCGCCTTTCCCTCCCCGCAGATACGCCCGCACGGGGAGGGAAAGGCGGCACGGGGAGGGAAAGGCGGCACGGGGAGGGAAACGCGGGACCTGAGGTGACGTACGAGGGGCGATTTCGGAGATCCCTCTTGCGCGGATCGAGATATATCGTGTTATGCTCTCAAACACGATATATCTCGACATGAAGACTCGAGATCCCCCGACTCAGGAGAACAGACATGACCGAGAAGTGGCTCATCGCCCCCGGGCAGGAGCGCGTGATCGACATCGAGCGCGCGTCGAAGCTCAAGATCGGACTCGTCGGCGGACAGGTCGACGTCATCGCGCACGACGAGCCGGGCATCCGGATCGAGGTGCACAACGTGACCGTCAAGGACCTGCGCGTCGAATCCGACGGCACCCAGATCGAGATCGACCACCCGCAGATCGGCTGGGACAACTTCCTCGAGGTGTTCCGCAACTTCGGCGCGGGCGGCCCGAAGGCCGAGATCAGCGTCGCCGTCCCCCGCGACATCGCCCTCACCCTGGGTGTCGTGAGCGCGGGCGCCCTCGTCTCCGGCCTCACCGAGGATGCGCGGCTCAACACCGTCTCCGGCGACCTCATCGTCGACACCCACACCGGCGACCTGAACCTGAACACGGTCTCGGGCGACGTGCAGGTGCGAGGTCTGGCGGGCACGGCCGTGGCGAACACCGTCTCGGGCAGCGTCGCGCTGACCGGCGAGGTTCGCAAGGCCACGATCGACAGCGTCTCGGGCGCAATGCTCATCGACGCGACCGGCCCCGTGAACACCGTGTCGCTGAACAGCGTCTCCGGCGACGCCACCGTGCGCCTGGACGAGAACCTCGCGGCGAACTACGTGGCCCGCGCGCTGAGCGGCCGCATCACGATCGACGGCGTTCCGCGCGGATCGTCGGGTCCGTCGAACTTCACAGGATCGCGCGGCGAGCTGTCCGGATCCTTCGCCGACGTGCGCGTGAACACCGTCTCCGGTGACATCACGGTGCTGCGCCGCGACGCCGCCGACGCCCCGGTGTCGTTCACCTCCGACGGAGAGGACCTGCTGTGAGCCCCGCGGTCTTCTCCCACGGCGATCTGCGCCTGTACCTGCTCGCGCTGCTGGCGGAATCGCCGCAGCACGGCTACGGCATCATCCAAGCGCTGACCGACCGCACCGGAGGTACGTACACACCGAGCGCGGGCACGATCTACCCGCGCCTCGCGAAGCTCGAGGAAGAGGGGCTGGTCACGAAGACCGTCGACGGCCGCACCACGATCTACGCGATCACCGAGGCCGGCCGCGCCGAGCTCACCGCGCGCGAGGGCGACCTGCAGGGCATCGAGGCGGGGCTGAACGACTCGGTGCGCCTGATCGCGAACGAGGTGCGCCAGAGCGTGCAGGAGGCCATGAAGAGCCTCCGCGCCGACCTGGCTGCCGCCGCCCGCGAGGAGCAGAACGCCGGGTCGACCTCTTCCTACCGGGAAGCCTCCGCCCGCGCCGACGAGCGGATCGCCAGCCGCGAGGAGCTGCGCCGGGCGGACGCCTCGATCAACGAGTTCCGCGCCAGGGTGCGCGCCGATCTGCGCACGCACGTCGCGCGCGGCGGCACGGTGCCGGCATCGCTCGTGACGCAGCTGGACACGGCGCTCGACGACGCGGCGCGCGCGGTGACCTCCGCCCTGGCGGGTCTGTCTCGCCATTGATGACGCCCCACGCGGCCAGGTGAGCCGGATCCTGGTCGCGCGGGTGTGCAGCGCTACTCCGCCCAGGGGTCCTTCTTGTCGTCGGCGATCGGCTCCTCGAGCGGCACGACGAGGATCGGCCGGGACTGACGGTGCGAGAGCCGGGCGGCGACGGATCCGGTGAAGAACTCGCGGATCGACTCTCCGAGGCCCCGGCTGCGGGTGCCGACCACGATCAGCTGCGCGTCCAGCGCGCCGGCCAGGTGCTTGATCGCAAGCGCGGGATCCCCGACGAGCTGGCGCGCCGTCCAGGTGAGTCCGGATCCGGCGAGCACCTTCTCGACCTCGCGGCGCAGCTCGGCGAACTCCTCCGCACCGGTGTCGATGTTCAGGTCGATGGGTGCGGAGTGCACCATCCCGTCCGGATCCTCGAAGGTCACGAACCGGGCGACGTCGACGTGCACCACGACCAGCGCAGCCTTCAGCAGGCCGGCGTAGCGGACGGCCTCTGCGAGCACGCGCGGGGGCTGTCCCGGCCGGAGCGCGACGATCACGGCCTTCTGCAACTGCGGATCCTGCAGCTCCTGATCCTCGGGGGTGGAGGCGGTGTCGCTCATCTCGTCGTTCCTCTCGGTGCGGCGCTACCGGGGACCCGTCACGGCGAGGTGAGGTGGCCCGCGTGCTATCCTGGATGCTACTCTTACCGGCCGCGAGCCGGTGCCGGAAATAGACAGCGGGCCCCGCATCGCCCACTGCTTACAGTAAGGGGGTCTCGCGCATGGGCCGTGGCCGTCAGAAGGCAAAGCACACCAAGATTGCCCGCGAACTGAAGTCGTACAGTCCGTCGGTGAACTACTCCGCGCTCGAGCGCGAGCTGGGTCATCCGGAGGCCGAAGACCAGTACGTCGACAAGTGGGCGGATCAGTACGCCGACGAAGACGAGGACGAACTCGAAAAGGCCTGAGCCTCGTCGTCAGAAACCCCGCCGGAGTCCGCTCTCGGCGGGGTTCTTTCGTTGGATCCGGCGAATCGGGCCGTCCGCGATTCCTCAGACCCGATCGGATCCGGAGCACCCGCGCGGCCCTGCGAGGATGGATCCATGCCTCACGTCGTCGCACTCTACCGTCATCCGGTCAAGGGCTTCACGCCCGAGAAGCTGCCCGCACTCACGGTGCAGGCGGACGGGCGGATCGCCGGTGACCGGGTCCTCGCGTTCCGCTTCGCCGATGCGGCGTCCCCCGAGGAGCGCGACGGGTTGGACTACTGGCCGAAGTCGAAGGGACTCGCGCTCGAGACCTTCCCCGGCCTCGCCGCGCTGCGCCTGGCGTACGACGACGCGGCGCAGCACGTGCGGATCGACCACGCCGGGAAAACGCTCGTCGAGGCGGGCCTGGACGAGGACGGTCGCGCCGAGCTGATCGCGGCGGTGACCGCCTTCGTGCTCGAATCCCCCGACGGCAAGCGCCTGCAGCGCCCGGGACGGCTGCCCCTGGCTCTCGTCGGAGACGGCGAGAGTTCGCGGTTCCAGGACCGCGGGCGCGGCTACGTCTCGGTGCACAGCGACGCGAGTGTCGCGGCCCTGGGCGCCGCGCTCGCGCACGAGGTCGATGACCGACGGTTCCGCTCGAACGTCGTGATCGGCGGCGTCGACGCGTGGGACGAGCTGGACTGGCAGGGCGAGGTCACGATCGGCGACGTCCGCCTCGCCACGGCGGGGCCGATCGTGCGCTGCCTCGCGACCCACGCGAACCCCGACTCCGGCGCGCGCGACGCGAGCGTGCTGAAGACGCTCACCGGATCCCTCGGGCAGGGCGAGCCGACACTCGGCCGCCTGCTGATCCTCCCGGGAGTGACCGGTGCCGTGGGCGAGGATGCGGGCGTCGGCGGCACGATCCGCGTCGGCGACGAGGTCTTGGTCGGCTGAGTCGGGCGGCCTGCTCCCGAGTCGGCACCCGTTCGCGACGGGGCGGGCGTCCGCTCAGTCCCGCGGCATGGCCGTGCTCGCGCGCACCACCAGCTCCGTCGGGATGAGCTGCGGATCCCCCGGCCCGGAGGCCGCGCCTGCGCCGGCGGGGCCCTCGAGCTCGGCGATGAGCGCGTCGACGGCGAGCGCACCGATGTCCTCGAAGCGCTGCCGGATCGTGGTCAGCGGGGGCCAGACGTGGCCGGCATCGGCGACGTCGTCGAAGCCCACCACGCTCACGTCCTCCGGGACGCGCCGGCCGGCCTCGTGCAGGGCGTGCAGCACGCCGATCGCCATGCTGTCGTTCGCCGCGAAGATGGCCGTCACGTCGTCGCGCTCCGCCAGCTCACGGCCCGCGGCATATCCCGCTTCGGAGGACCAGTCGCCCCAGGAGACTTCGGGAACAGGTCGCCCGCGTTCTTCGAGCGCCGCCTTCCATGCCTCCCTGCGGCGGGTCGCCGCGTAAGACGACGCCGGCCCCGCGACATGCCATACCGTGTCATGGCCGAGGTCGAGCAGGTGCTCCGTGGCCTGACGAGCCCCGAGGGCCTGATCGTTGTCGACGAACGGGTGCGAGAACCGCTGGTTCGAGTCGATCACGACGATCGGGAGCCCCGGCGGGATCTCGATCTCGGACCCGTCCAGCTGATGAGCCTCGATGAGGATGATGATCCCGTCCACCGCGTGCTCGGCCAGCCGGTGGAAGGCGCCGCTGACCGTGGAGAGATTGCCCGGATCCACCGGGATCAGCGTGAGGGCGTACCCCGCCTGCGCGGCACGCACGGCGATCGCGTCGAGGGTGCGGTGGTTGCCGTAGGGCGCGAGGGTGAACATGATCACGCCGATCGCGCGGAAACGTCCGGAGCGCAGCGCCCGCGCGGCGCTGTTGGGCCGGTATCCGAGCTCGGCCATCGCTGCTTCGACCTTCGCGCGGGTCGCCGCCCCGACGTACCCCTTCGCGTTGGCGACACGGGAGACGGTCTGCCCGGAGACGCCCGCCGCCCGGGCGACGTCCTCGAGCGACGGGTCGCGCCGGCGCAGGGGCGACGCGACCGGATCCGAGGCCCGTGCCTCATCCTTCGCACTCATCCGTCCTCGTTTCTGTTGACGTTGACACACTAGCGCGGACGTGTGTATGTTGACGTTGACATACGGGGACCCGATCCCGACATGAGGAGAACGTCGATGACGACACTGCAGCACCGGGCGCCGCGCCGCGACCGGGCGGATTGGCGGGGATGGGCCTTCGTCGGGCCGTTCCTGATCGTGTTCGCCCTCGTGTTCCTCGCACCGCTCGCCTACTCGGTCTACCTGAGCCTGTTCCGGCAGCAGCTGATCGGCGGCAACGCGTTCGTGGGGCTGGACAACTACGTGGCCGCCCTCACCGATCCGCAGTTCTGGGAGTCGTTCGGGCGCGTGCTGCTGTTCCTCGTCGTGCAGGTGCCGATCATGCTGATCCTCGCCCTCGGCGCCGCGCTCGCGATCGACAGCGGCCGACTCCGAGGTGCGTCGTTCTTCCGGATCCTGGTCTTCCTGCCGTACGCGGTGCCGGCCGTGGTCGCGGTGCTCATGTGGGGCTACATCTACGGTGACCAGTTCGGGCTCGCCGGCAACATCAACCATCTCGTCGGCTTCGAGCTGCTCACCCCGTTCGCACGGGAATGGATCCTCGCCTCGATCGGCAACATCGTCACCTGGGAGTTCGTGGGCTACAACATGCTGATCTTCTACTCGGCGCTGAAGACCATCCCTGGCGACCTCTACGAGGCCGCCGCCCTCGACGGCGCAGGTCAGTGGCGCATCGTCACCGCCATCAAGATCCCCGCGGTCCGCGGCGCGCTGGTCATCGCCACGATCTTCTCGATCATCGGCAGTTTCCAGCTCTTCAACGAGCCGAACATCCTGCGGCCGCTGGCGCCGAACGTGATCACCACGTACTTCACGCCGAACATGTACGCCTACAACCTGTCGTTCGCCGGTCAGCAGTTCAACTATGCGGCGACCATCGCGATCGTGATGGGCGTGATCACCGCGGTGATCGCCTATGTCGTGCAGCTGCGCGGATCCCGTGCGGAGGTGCGCTGAGATGACCGCCGCGACGACCGCGCGCGGACCGCGCACCCGCAGCTCGAAGATCCTGCTCCTCGTCATGGTGCTGTACGCGCTGTACACGCTCGTACCCCTGGCCTGGCTGCTGATCAGCGCGACCAAGACCCAGGCAGGACTGTTCGGATCGTTCGGACTGTGGTTCTCGAACGACTTCGCCTTCGTCGACAACCTCGTGCAGACGCTGACGTATCGGGACGGCATCTTCCTGCGTTGGCTCGGCAACACCGTGCTGTACGTCGTGATCGGCGCGGGCGGTGCGACGCTGCTCGCCACTCTCGCCGGCTACGGCCTCGCGAAGTACCGCTTCCCCGGCCGGCGCGCGGTCTTCGCCGTCGTCCTCGGCGCGGTCGCGGTGCCCGGCACGGCACTCGCCGTGCCGACGTTCCTGCTGTTCAGCCAGATGGGGCTCACGAACACCCCGTGGGCGGTGATCATCCCCTCGCTGATCAGCCCCTTCGGCCTGTACCTGATGTGGGTGTTCGCGTCGGACGCGGTGCCCGCCGAGCTGCTCGAAGCGGCGCGGATCGACGGCGCGGGCGAGTTCCGGATCTTCTTCACGATCGCGCTGCGCCTGCTCGCCCCCGGCGTCGTGACCGTGATCCTGTTCACCGTCGTCGCGACCTGGAACAACTACTTCCTGCCGCTCATCATGCTCAGCGACCCCTCCTGGTATCCGCTCAGCGTCGGCCTGAACCAGTGGGCGGCGCAGGCCTCGGGCGTGAGCGCCCAGCCCATCTACAACCTCGTGATCATGGGGTCCGTCCTCACGATCATCCCGATCGTCATCGCGTTCCTCCTGCTGCAGCGGTTCTGGCAGGCGGGTCTCAGCGCTGGCAGCGTCAAGCAGTGACGCACCCTGCACCGCAACCACGAAGAAGTGAAGGAGAAACCATGGCACGCACTCGCACGGTGCGCCGCACCCTGATCGCGGCGGCTGCCGTCGTCGCGACGATCGGCACCCTGGCCGGCTGCTCCGGCGGAGGATCGACGGGCGGATCCGGATCCGCCTCGGATCTGGACGCCGCGCTGAAGAAGGGCGGCGAGATCACCTACTGGTCGTGGACGCCCAGCGCCGAAGCCCAGGTCGCCGCGTTCGAGAAGACCTACCCGAACGTCAAGGTCAAGCTCGTCAACGCCGGCACCAACACCGAGGAGTACACCAAGCTGCAGAACGCCATCAAGGCGGGATCCGGCGCTCCCGACGTCGTGCAGATCGAGTACTACGCGATGCCGCAGTTCGCGCTCTCGGACTCGCTCGTCGATCTCTCGAAGTACGGCATGGCCGACCTGAAGTCGAAGTACAGCGCCTCCACCTGGGGTTCGGTGAACATCGGCGGCAAGCTGGTCGGGCTGCCGCAGGACTCGGGCCCCATGGCGCTGTTCTACAACAAGAAGGTCTTCGACACCTACGGCATCGCCGTGCCGAAGACCTGGGACGAGTACGTCGCCGCCGCCAAGAAGCTGCACGCCGCCGACCCCACCAAGTACATCACCGCCGACACCGGCGACTCGGGCTTCGCGACGAGCATGATCTGGCAGGCGGGCGGCAAGCCATTCACCACCGACGGCACCAAGGTCACGGTGAACCTGGCCGACGAGGGCACCAAGAAGTGGACCTCGGTGTGGAACCAGCTCTCGCAGGAGGGGCTGCTCTCCACGACCCCCGGCTGGTCGGACGAGTGGTACAAGGGCCTGGGCGACGGATCGATCGCGTCCCTCGTGATCGGCGCCTGGATGCCGGGCGTGCTCGAGTCGAGCGTGGCGAGCGCCTCCGGCGACTGGCGGGTCGCGCCGACGCCGACCTATGACGGCACTGCGGCCAACTCGGAGAACGGCGGCGGCGGCCAGGCGGTCACGACGCAGTCGAAGAACCCGGCTCTGGCGGCGGCATTCCTGCGCTGGCTGAACAGCGACAAGGCGTCGATCGACGTGTTCCTGAAGTCCGGCGGATTCCCGTCCACCACCGCCGACCTGGAGGACCCGACGTTCCTGGCCGCCGCCCCGGAGTACTTCGGCGGCCAGAAGATCAACGAGGTGCTCACCCAGGGCTCCAAGGACGTCCGCAGCGGCTGGAGCTACCTGCCGTTCCAGGTGTACGCGAACAGCATCTTCGGCGACACCGTCGGCCAGGCGTACCAGAACAAGACCGACCTGAACGACGGGCTGAAGGCCTGGCAGGACGCGCTCGTGAAGTACGGCAACGCCCAGGGCTTCACCGTCAACAAGTAATCACCGCGTCGGGGAGGGGGCACGCGCTCCCTCCCCGATCCGTCCGCGTCCTCGACGCCTCAGGGAGCATCCCCGTGACCACCTTCTCGATCGGCGAGACCGATTTCCTCCGCGACGGCGAACCGCACCGGATCCTGTCCGGCGCGATCCACTACTTCCGCGTGCACCCGGACCAGTGGGCGGATCGGATCCGCAAGGCCCGGCTGATGGGGCTCAACACGATCGAGACCTATGTGGCATGGAACGCGCACGAGCCCCGGCGCGGAGAGTGGGACGCGACCGGGCAGCACGATCTCGGCCGGTTCCTCGACCTCGTCGCCGCCGAGGGGATGGACGCGATCGTGCGCCCCGGGCCCTACATCTGCGCCGAGTGGCACAACGGCGGCCTGCCCGTCTGGCTCACGCGCGACGAGCGGATCCGCCTGCGCAGCTCGGATCCCCTCTTCCTCGCCGAGGTCGGCGCGTTCCTGCGCCGCGTGTACGAGATCGTCGTGCCGCGCCAGATCGATCGCGGCGGCCCCGTCGTGCTGGTGCAGATCGAGAACGAGTACGGCGCGTACGGCGACGACGCCGACTATCTCGCCGAACTGGTGCACCTCACGCGCGCCAGCGGCATCACGGTGCCGCTGACCACCGTCGATCAGCCGCAGGACCGGATGCTCCGCGACGGCAGCATCCCCGGGCTGCACCGCACCGGATCGTTCGGATCGCATGTCGAGCGCCGCCTCGCCACGCTGCGCGCGCACCAGAGCACCGGACCACTGATGTGCTCGGAGTTCTGGGACGGATGGTTCGACTGGTGGGGCGGCCTGCACCACACCACCTCGGCGGAGGACGCTGCCGCTGAGCTCGACCTGCTGCTCGCCGCCGGTGCGTCGGTCAACATCTACATGTTCCACGGCGGCACGAACTTCGGCCTCACCAACGGCGCCAACCACAAGGGGCGGTACCTGCCGATCACGACCTCCTACGACTACGACGCCCCGCTCGACGAGGCCGGGGATCCCACCGCGAAGTTCCACGCCTTCCGCGCCGTGATCGCGAAGTACGCGCCGGTGCCGGACGAGACCGTGCCGGCCGCGCTCCCGCGGGTGGCCGCGGCGGCGGACCTGCGACCGCTCGGGCCGTGGGCCGATGCCCCCGCGACGGATGTCCTGCACGCGGATCCGCCCTCGTTCGAGGAGCTGGACACGCTCGCGCCGCTCGTGCGGTACGAGACCGCGCTGCCCGCCTCCGACGGCGAGGGGTGGCGACTGCTGTCGTTCGGCGAGGTCCGCGATGCTGCGCAGGTCAGCGTCGACGGCGTGGTCGTGGGGCGGATCTCCCGCACCGCCGGCGAACGCTCGCTGCGGGTCCCTCCGGGGCGCGTGCTCACGGTGCTCGTCGAGGAGCAGGGGCGCGTGAACTACGACCACCGGCTCGGCGAGCCCAAGGGGCTCATCGGGGGCGCCCGACTGGACGGCGAGCCGCTGCGCTCGTGGACCGCCGCTCCGATCGACCCTTCCGCGGCGGCCGCCACCCTCCTCGAGACCACCGGTCCCGGAGACAGCACGTCGTCCTCCCCGGCCGGCCCCACGGGCTGGACGGCGGAGATCACACTCGATGCACCCTCGGACCTGTTCCTGGACACCGCGGGCTGGGGCGAGGGCTACGCGCTCGTCAACGGATTCCTGCTGGGCCGGTATCGGCGCACCGGACCGCAGCGCACGGTGTTCGCGCCCGCACCTGTGACGCGCGTCGGCTCGAACACGATCACCGTGCTGGAACTGGACCACCTCGAGGATCCGACACTGCGGCTGGTCCCGGACGCGATGCTCGGCCCGACCGAGGAGTGACGCCTACCAGCGCCGCCCGTGCCGTCGCTCCCACGCGGCCTCGACGGTGACGGGGCGCCCGGCGTAGACGCCGGCGGGGATGGATGCGACAAGCAGAGCGGTGAGCACGATCAGCGGCACCTGCCAGCCGCCGGTCGCGGTGTGCACGATGCCGAGCAGGAGCGGGAAGATCGCGGCGAGCACGTAGCCGCAGCTCTGCACGAACCCGCTCAGCGCGACCGCGGTCTCCGCCTCACGCGCGCGGATGCTGATCAGCACGAGCGCGAGCGGGAAGAGCAGCCCGGCGAGTCCGTACATCAGCACCCACAGCCACACGATCGACGGGGCGGGGAACAGCAGCAAGCCGAGCAGCCCCAGCACCGCGCCGAGCGCGCCGATCACGTAGAGCCAGGTGGTCGCGTGGAAGCGCACGATGAGCACCGGCACGATGAGGGACGCGGGGAAACCCGTGAACGCGAACAGCGACAGGAGGAGCCCTGCCTGCTGCGGGGATGTGCCGACGTGCTCGACGAGGATCGTGGGCAGCCAGGCGAACGCCGTGTACGCCATGCTCGCGGACGTGCCGAACACGACCGCCAACGTCCAGGCGAGCGGGATGCGGGCCAGCCGGGAGAAGACGCGGGAGCTGGACGGAGCCGTCACGATCGGACCGGTGGACAGCGCTGCGGCGTCCTCGAACGATGGCCGGGCGGATGCGGTCCCGGTCGGATCCGTCACGTCGGCCTCGACCTGATCCTGTGCCCGGTCGCCGACCGCGGACGCCGCCTCGGCGGACGCGGTCGCGCCCTCCGCGCGGACGCGCAGCAGCATCACGATCCAGGGCAGCGTCCCGGCGAGCGCGAACACGGCCCACATCGCGAGGGACACCCGCCAGCCGGCGACATCCGCCGCCGGGACCGCGACCAGCGGCGGCAGGAACGTCGAGAACGCCATCACCGTCGTGTACAGCGTCATCATCAGGCCGAGCCGGTCGGGGAAGTACTTCTTCACCAGGGGCGGCATCAGGATGTTGGCCATGCCGACGCCGGCGAACACGAGCGCCGTGGCGATCAGCAGCGTGGTCGCATCGACGGCGAACCCGCGCCCGACGAGCCCCACCGTCACGGCGCTCAGAGCGATGACGGCCACGCGCTCGAGGCCGAGCCGGCGCTCCATCAGCGGGGTGAGCAGCCCGAACAGCGCGAAGCAGACCGGCGGCGCGGTGCCGATCAGACCCACGACCGCAGCGGGCATCGGGAAGTCGCGTGCCACGTGGTCGACGACCGGTGACAGGGAGGCCACGGCGGAGCGCAACGAGAACGCGACGAGGACGATGCCGAGCACCGCCAGGACGCGCCCACGCCAGAGCGGTCGGACCTCCGGTCCGCCCGCCGTCACGAGCTCTGCGATCCCTCGAGCCAGCCCAGGTACTCCTCGGTGACGGTTCCGGTGACGTACCGGCCGTCGAAGGGGCTCAGGTCGAGGTCGGTGAGCTCGGATCCCTCCGTGATCGCGGCCTTGAGGTCCTCGACCTCCTGGTACACGAGCCGGTCCGCGCCGAGCACCTCGGCGATCTCGGGGATCGTGCGGCCGTGCGCGATGAGCTCGTGCTTCGACGGCATGTTGATGCCGTACACGTGCGGATGCCGGATCGGCGGGGCCGCGGAGGCGAAGATGACCGACTTCGCGCCGGCGTCGCGGGCCATCTGGATGATCTGCTTCGAGGTGGTGCCGCGCACGATCGAGTCGTCGATGAGCAGCACGTTCTTGCCCTTGAACTCGGTCGACATCGCGTTCAGCTTCTGACGCACGCTCTTCTTGCGCACGGCTTGCCCCGGCATGATGAAGGTCCGGCCGACGTAGCGGTTCTTGTAGAAGCCCTCGCGGTACTCGATGCCGAGCTTGCGGGCGACCTCCATCGCGGCGGGCCGCGAGGAGTCGGGGATGGGCATGACCACGTCGATCTCATCCAGCGGCACGTGCTTCGCGATCGTGTCGGCGAGGCGGTCGCCCATGCGCAGCCGGGACTCGTACACGGAGATGCCGTTCATGACCGAGTCGGGCCTGGCCAGGTACACGTACTCGAACGCGCAGGGCGCGAGAACCGGATCCGCCGCGCACTGCTTCGTGAACAGCTCGCCCTCGTTGGTGATGAACACGGCCTCACCCGGCTCGACCTCGCGGACGATCTCGTAGTCGCCGTTCTCGAGCACCAGCGATTCGCTCGCCACGACCCACTCCTCGGCCCCCTCGCGGGTGCGCTTGCCGAGGATCAGCGGGCGGATCCCGAACGGATCCCGGAACGCGAGCAGCCCGTACCCGGCGAGGATGGCGATGACGGCGTACGCGCCCTCGATGCGCTTGTGCGTACGTGCGACCGCCTCGAAGATGCGCTCCGAGTCGAGGTCGACGGTCGAGGTCGAGGTCTGCAGCTCATGCGCGAGCACGTTCAGCAGCAGCTCGGTATCGCTCGAGGAGTTCAGATGACGGCGGTCGCGGTGCGCCATGTCGGCGGTGAGCTCGCGCGTGTTCGTGAGGTTGCCGTTGTGGATGAGGACGATGCCGTACGGCGCGTTCACGTAGAACGGCTGGGCCTCCTCCTCGCTGGATGCCGTGCCCTTGGTGGCATAGCGCACGTGGCCGAGGCCGACGTTTCCGAGCAGCGAGCGCATGTCGCGGGTGCGGAACGCCTCGCGCACCATGCCCTCCGCCTTGGCCATATGCATGACCCCGCTCGGCTCGGCCGTGGCGATGCCGGTCGCGTCCTGGCCGCGGTGCTGCAGCAGCAGGAGCGCGTCATAGATGTCCTGGTTGACCGGGGCGTTCCCGACCATTCCGACGATGCCGCACATGAGGTCAGTTCGCTCCGTCCACGTAGGCGCCGACCAGGCGCACGGCACCACCGTCGACGCCCTTGGCGCCCTGCTCGAAATCGCCGGCCGGGCGTGCGGCGACGGCATCGAGCCGCACCGTCCCGACCTGCCAGGTGTCGATGCCCCCGGCCGTGAGCGCCTCGGCGATCGCGGTGGCGGAGGAGGCGTCGACGACCGCGAGGAAGCCGATGCCGAGGTTCCAGGTGCCCTCGCTGGACTCGAGCGAGGTGCCCGCGAGATCGCTCAGCACACGGAACACCGGGGCCGGGGACCACGTGGAGCGGTCGACCTCGGCCCAGGATCCCTGCGGCAGCACGCGCGCGAGGTTCGCGGCGATGCCGCCGCCGGTGACGTGACTGAGCGAGTGCACGGCACCCTCGAAGCGGTCGACCAGGCCGAGAAGCGGAGTCGTGTAGAGGCGGGTCGGGGTGAGCAGCGCCTCGCCCCAGGTCGTGCCGAGATCGTCGGCACGGTCGCCGTAGCCGATGCCCGCCTTGGCGAGGATGTGCCGCACGAGCGAGTAGCCGTTCGAGTGCAGGCCGCTGGAGGCGAGGGCGAGCACGACGTCGCCGTCCTGCACGCGCTCGGATCCGAGGATCCGGTCCGCCTCGACGATGCCGGTCGCCGCGCCCGCGACGTCGTAGTCGTCGACGCCCAGGAGCCCCGGGTGCTCCGCCGTCTCGCCGCCGACGAGGGCGGTGCCGGTGAGCTCGCACGCCTCGGCGATGCCGCGCACGATGTCGGCGATGCGCTCGGGGAACACCTTGCCGCAGGCGATGTAGTCGGTCATGAACAGCGGCTTGGCTCCGACCACGACGATGTCGTCCACGACCATGCCGACCAGGTCGTGCCCGATCGTGTCGTGCTTGTCGATCGCCTGTGCGATCGCCACCTTCGTGCCGACGCCGTCGGTGCTCGAGGCGAGCAGCGGCCGGCGGTAGCCGAGCAGAGCGGAAGCGTCGAAGAGACCGGCGAATCCGCCGACCCCGCCGAGCACCTCGGGTCCGTGCGTGGCACGGACGGCGGACTTCATGAGTTCGACGGCGCGATCGCCGGCTGCCGTATCGACGCCGGCCTCAGCATAGGTGCGGGAGGACACCCGACAATCCTACCGGCGGGCGGCTGTGCGAAGACCCGGGAGACCGCCGCCGTCCCGGCCCGCCCGCAGGGCGGTCGGACGGACCGATCCGATATGTCCTGGTGCATCGTCTGCGGACCTGGTAATACTTGACTCCCCCGATCCTGAGAGACCCCTGAAGGCGTGTGACGCGCTGGACGTGAGACCGCACGGCAACGATGCCGTGCGGTGGCAAGTGGAGAGGACGATCGTGGCACGCACTCAGAAGGACAAGGGATCCGCACCTGCTCCGGCGGAGGAGACAGCCGCCGTGAAGAGATCGGCGCCGCGACGCCGCGCGGCGAGTGCCGCGGCCGCGAAGGATCCGGTCGCCCCCGCGGCGAAGACGGCCGGTGCCTCGCGATCGCGCGCCCGCAAGCCGGTGCCGATGCCCGCCACGACCGCGAACACCGGACCGCTGCCGGTGGCCGCCCCCACACTCGATCCCGAGACCGCGCCCGGGGAAGCGCCGGCCCGGCGCCACGGCCTGCGGAACATGTCGGAGATCCGGCACTTCTTCCGCACGAACCGCACCCCGATCTTCTTCGTGGGCGCGTCGTCGTTCAACCTGCTGGGCCTGGATCGCTGGGTGCGCGGATTCTCCTACATCGCCTACTACGACAGCTGGCAGGGTGCGCATCCGCGTGTGTTCAGCCCGATCCACAAGCCGTACGTCGAGTGGGAGAGCGGTGAGCAGATCAACAACTGGCTGCTGCGCCATCACGAGGTGCGTGCGCACATCGCCCGGCTCACGCCGGCGGGCGAGAAGCCGCGCATCGCGCTGGTGTTCTTCGACGAGGAGACCGAGGCGATCTGCGAGGAGCTCGGCTACGAGCTGATCCTGCCCAAGGCATCACTGCGCGAGCGCCTCGACTCGAAGATGGTGACCACCCGGATCGCGGACTCCGTCGGCGTGCCCAGCGTGCCGAACGTCATCACCAAGGCGGAGTCCTTCGACGACCTGATGGCCCAGGCGGAGAAGGCCGGCCTCGGGACCGACCTCGTCGTGCAGACCGCCTACGGCGACTCCGGCAAGACCACGTACTTCGTGGCCGACCGTGCCTCGTTCGACAAGAACGCGACCGACATGATCGGCCACGAGATCAAGATCATGAAGCGGATCAACAACCGCCCCATCGCGGTCGAGGCGGTGCTCACCCGGCACGGCACGGTCGTCGGCCCGTTCATGACCGAGATCACCGGGCACAAGGAGCTCACCCCCTATCGCGGCGGCTGGGCCGGCAACGAGATGTTCCCGGGCGTGCTCGACGAGCCCACCCGGCACGCGGCGACCAGCCTCGTGCGCAAGCTGGGCGACGCGCTGAGCGCGGAGGGCTACCGCGGCTTCTTCGAGGTCGACGTGCTGCTCGACACCGACACCGGCGACGTCTATCTCGGCGAGCTGAACCCGCGCATCTCCGGCGCCTCCGCGATCACGAACGTGACCGCCGGCGCCTACGCCGACATCCCGCTGTTCGTGTTCCACCTGCTCGAGTTCTCCGGGGTGGAGTTCGACCTCGACGTCGACGAGATCAACGACCGCTGGGAGGAGCTCGCCGCCGCCGACCAGTGGAGTCACATGATCATCAAGCACACGGATCCGACGGTGGAGCACATCGATGTGGCTCCGCCCACCGGCCGGTACGTGCTGGATGCGTACGGCCGCCTCGCGTTCTCGCAGGGCGACCTGGACTGGCACCTGCTCGGCAGCGAGTCGGAATCGTTCTTCCTGCGGATCTACGGCCCGGGCGACTACCGTTGGAAGGGCGCGGATCTGGGGATCCTGGTCACCAAGGGCCGGCTGCAGACGCCCACAGGGCGCCTGTCCATCCGCGCGAAGCATCTCATCGAGTCCATCCGGGCGATGTACGCGGCCACGCCGCTGCCGCCCGCGGCGGAGATCGACGAGCACGAGCACGAGCAGATCGGAACCGAACCGACACCATGAGCGGTGATGTGACACCCCCGTCGACGGACACCTGGAACGGCACGATACCGGCGACGGGCGGTGCACCGGACGGCCCACGACCGATCGACGGGTTCATCCCTCCGCTCGAGGCCTGGCAGCAGGAACCCAACCTGCGCTGGTCGATGCAGCACATGGCGGACTTCCTGCCGGTGCACGAGATCTCCTCGCGAGGGCGCACGCTCGCGCTGCCCTCGGTGCCGGCGGATCTCAGCCACATCGACGTCCCGCACCCGTGGGAGCCGCGTTCGGCGCCGTTCGAGGACGTGATGGCCTCGACCTTCACCGACGGCTGGATCGTCTCCCGCGACGGTGCGGTCATGGGCGAGCAGTACGTCGGCACGATGTCCCCGAGCGTGCTGCACCTGCTGATGTCGGTGAGCAAGTCGCTCACGACGGCGGTGGCCGGAACGCTCATGGGCACAGGAGCACTGGACGCGGGAGCGCAGGTCACCGCCTACGTCCCGGCGCTGGCCGGATCCGGCTATGACGGCGCACGCGTGCGCGACCTGCTCGACATGCGCACGGGCGTGCGGTTCTCCGAGGCGTACCTGGACGAGAACGCCGAGGTCCGCCTGCTCGAGGAGGCCATCGGCTGGGCGCCGCGCAGGCACCCCGACACTCCCGGCACGCTGCGCGACTTCCTCGCGACGCTGGGCGCGGACGGTCCGCACGGCGGCCGCTTCGACTACAAGTCGTGCGAGACCGACGCGCTCGCGTTCGTGCTCGAGGGCGCGACGGGCGTGCACGCGGCCGATCTCATGTCGGAGCGGCTGTGGGGCCCGATGGGAGCGGAATTCGGCGCGAACGTCGGCGTGGACGCGGTCGGTGCGGGCATGTTCGACGGCGGCGTCTCGGCATCCCTGCGGGATCTGCTGCGCTTCGGCACGCTGTTCCTCCGCGACGGCGCCGCGATGGACGGGAAGCAGGTGCTTCCCTCGTCCTGGATCGCGGAGACCTTGGCCGGCGCACCCGACTCCCGGGCGGCGTTCGCGAACGCGGCCGAGCCGACTCTCATGCCCGGCGGCATGTACCGCAACGGGTTCTGGTTCCCGTACCCGGGGTCCGACGTCTTCCTCGCGCTCGGCATCCACGGGCAGATGATCTACGTCAACCGCGCCGCGAACGTCGTCGCCGCCAAGCTCTCCAGTTGGCCGACGCCGCAGGATGCCGAGCGACTGCTGTGGACGATCAAGGCCTTCGACGCCGTCGCCCGCACGATCGGCTGAGCAAGGCGCGTTTCGCGGCACCGGATCCGCAATGACGGTTCGGGGAGCGATGTCGACCCTGTTCCTGCACAGGTCACGACGAACATCGCTCCCGGAAACGTGAATCGAGCCGCCCCGCGACGCCCCGGAATCCGTACGATGGGGCCATGGTCGACAAGCCGCAGTGGCTGGTGCGCGAGGAGGCCGGGATCCCGGTGCTCGTCGCGCTTGCGCTGCGCCAGCGGCTCGGCATACGGACACCCGCCGAACTCCCCACCCTGAGGGACCACCCGCTGCGCGCGTTCGACGACGCCGGAGCCGACGACGTCCTCGAACGGCAATGGCGGGCGTACTGGGACATGACGGTCGAACCGGAGACGCACCCGTCCGCCGCTCCACTCGAACTCATCGACGGCTTCGACACGATCGTCGCGCTCCCCGCCGTCGGAGCCGAGCGGCTGCGCACCGCGATCGTGCCGTTCGCCGCCGAAGTGGTGCGCTACGCGAACGAGGCGCAGCAGCGCTATTCCCGGTCGGTCTCCGGCACCGGTGATCCCTACAGGGCGTACGCCGCCGCGCTCGCGGAGTTCGAGCGCGACACCGGGCGCCGCGCGCACTCCTTCGAGCTGAACGTGCACGTGCTGCCGCTCGCGCAGCGAGGAATCTGGCGCATCGGGACGTTCAGCATCGCGGTGACCGACAGCCTCCGGCACGACCCCGTCGACTTCGACAGCGCCATCCGTCCCGTCATCGCCGAGGTCGCCTGACCGGATCCGCACTCTCGCGGCGACCCGATCCCTGCGTGAACCCGGCCCTTGCGCTCGCGCTCCCGCGCGGGCTACTCGGCGACGGTCTCGTGGTCGACGCGCACCACGCGCTCGGTGCGACGGGTGGCGCGCTCGAGCAGCAGGGCGATGACGCCGAACACGGCGACGCCGGCCGGCACGGTCCACAGCAGCAGGAAGCCGAACACCTGACCGAACGGGTAGGAGACCTGCGTGGCCTCAGAGGCGCTGAAGTTGCCGAACACGGTCAGCAGGAACGCGAGAACCACGCCCACCCCCACGCCGATGCCGAGGAAGACGCCCCAGCGCGGCGAACGACGAACGCGCGCGATCTCGATCTCGGGCGTTCGGTGCGGCTGCGACGTGCTCATGCGTCCATTGTCCCACGCGCACCTGTGCGGGGATCCGACGGGTGATCAGGGCCGCAGCGGCAGCAGCTCGGTGAGGTCGGCGCGGGTGCCGGAGGCGTGGATGCGGCCCGCATCGACTGCGGCGTCCCAGGTCTCGGATCCGGTCGCGACGGCGATCCACGTGGCCGGATCCAGCTCCACGACGTTCGGCGGGGTGCCCCGGGTGTGCCGCGGCCCCTGCACGACCTGCACCGCACCGAACGGCGGCACACGCACCTCGACGCTGTTGCCCGGAGCCTTCTCGTCGAGCAGCTGCAGCAGGTAGCGCACGGCCGTGGCGTAGTCCGAGCGGGCCGGCCTCTCCCCGGCCGTGAGCGCGGCGCGGGCAGCCTCGAGCGCCGCGCGCCCCGCCGTCGTGTCGATCCTGCTCGCCATGGGTCCATGCTAGGCACGCCGGGCATAGGCTCGGCACGATGACTTCCTCCGCCGAGACGCCCGCCACGGACACCGCAGCCGGGGCGCGCGCCGACCTGCTCGCGGCGGCGGCGAAGGGCGCACTCGGACTGGGCCGCTTCCCCGGGGTCGACGACGACGCGCACGCCGCGTCCGTGCTGATCCTGTTCGGCCGCCTCGACGACGAGCCGTCCGATGCGGACGCGGTGACCGTGCCCGCCGACCTCGACGTGCTGTTGCAGCGCCGCGCGGCGACGCTGTCCTCGCACCCGGGCCAGGTCTCGTTCCCGGGCGGACGCCGGGAGGACGCGGATCCGGATCCCGCGGCGACCGCTCTCCGCGAGGCGCAGGAGGAGACCGGGCTGGATCCGGCCGGCGTCGAGATCCTCGCGACCCTGCCGGAGATCCCCCTCGCCGCCAGCAACCACCTCGTCACCCCGGTGCTCGGCTGGTGGCGGGAGCCCTCGCGCGTGGTCGCGGTGGACCATGCCGAGACCGTACAGGTGTTCCGCGTGCCCGTGGCCACGCTGCTGGATCCGGCGACCCGGTTCACCTCCACCCTCACGCGGATGGGGCAGACCTTCCGCGGGCCCGCCTTCGACGTCGACGGCACCATCGTGTGGGGCTTCACCGCGATGGTGCTCGACGGCGTCTTCGAGGCCGCGGGGTGGACCCTGCCGTGGAACCGCGCCGACGAGAGGCCGATCCGGCTGGAGGTGTGAGCGACCGGCTCGCACGGCCGTCATCGGCAGGCGCGCGCTCGGTAGGCTTGCGGGGTGAAGATCCTCGTCCTCGGTTCCGGTGCCCGTGAGCACGCGATCATCCTCGCCCTGCGCGCCGAGCGCAAGGGACACGAGATCCTCTGCGCCCCCGGCAACGCCGGCATCGCGCAGCACGCGACCCTGGTCGAGGTGGATCCGATGGACGGCTCCGCCGTGCGCGCCTTCGCCGATGAGCACGCCGTCGACCTGGTCGTGATCGGCCCCGAGGCGCCGCTCGTCGCCGGCGTCGCCGACATCGTGCGCGAGCACGGGATCCCTGTCTTCGGCCCTGGCCGCGCTGCGGCGCAGCTGGAGGGATCCAAGGCGTTCGCGAAGCGGATCATGGAGGCCGCCTCCGTGCCGACGGGCCGTGCCGTGCGGGCGAGCTCGACCGCCCAGGTCGAGGCCGCGTTCGACGATCTCGGCGCACCGTACGTGGTGAAGGCAGACGGCCTCGCCGCGGGCAAGGGCGTCATCGTCACCGAGGACCGCGCGGCGGCGCTCGCGCACGCAGAGCACTATCTCCCCCACGGACCGGTGCTCGTCGAGGAGTTCCTCACCGGGCCCGAGGTCTCGCTGTTCTTCCTCAGCGACGGCGATACCGTGCGCGCGCTCAGCCCCGCGCAGGACTTCAAGCGCGCCCTCGACGGCGATCAGGGCCCGAACACCGGCGGCATGGGCGCGTACTCCCCGCTGCCGTGGCTCCAGGAGCAGTTCGGCGGCGAGGCGGCGTTCGTCGAGGAGGTCACCCGCACGGTCGCCCTTCCGGTCGTCAAGCAGCTCGACGCCGAGGGCACCCCGTTCATCGGCCTGCTCTACGCCGGCCTCATCCTCACCCCGAACGGCGTGCGCGTGATCGAGTTCAACGCGCGCTTCGGCGACCCGGAGACCCAGGTCGTGCTGCCGCGCCTGCGCACCCCGCTGTCGCGGCTGCTGCTCGCTTCCGCCACCGGCACCCTCGAGGATCAGCCGCAGCCGCAGTTCTCGGACGAGGTCGCGATCACCGTGGTGCTGGCGAGCGAGGGCTATCCCGAGGCGCCGCAGACCGGACGCCCGATCGAGGGCCTGGCCGACGCCGCAGCCGTCGAGGGTGTCGGCATCGTGCACGCGGCGACCGCCGGCCCCGACGCTCCCGGCGGCAACCTCATCGCCACCGGCGGCCGGGTGCTGAACGTGGTCGCGACCGGATCCGACTTCGCCGACGCGCGCACCCGCGCGTACGAGGCGATCGGACGGATCCGCCTCGACGGCGCGCAGTTCCGCACCGACATCGCCGCCCGCGTCGCCGAGTAGCGCTCCGGGTCGTCGCCGGCTGCGAGATCACCTCGTCCGCGGACGCCGCCTCGCGGCTGTGTGCCGCCGACAGCGTCCTCGTGGACGTCATTACCCCCTCTCAACGTCGTCACCCCCACGTATGGACGTCCATACGTGGGGGTGACGACGCGCTGAGGGGGTAACGGCGAAACGTGAGACTCCGGTCAGCGCTTCACGAGGTGCTCCGGGCGCTGCATGAACAGGATCCCGATCACGCCGAGGAACAGCACGACGGCGGGCAGGATCATGGACTGCGCCATGGCGGTCGAGAACCCCGCCACCACGAAATCGGGCAGCTTGCCCGTGCCGAAGTCGCCGCCATGGCTGGCGGCCCCCGGAAGGTTCGCCTCGAGGCGGCCCTGCATGAGGGCGGCGATGGCCGCCGATCCCAGGACGGATCCGATCGTGCGGGTGGTGTTGTAGATGCCGGCACCCGCGCCCGCCTGCCGCGGAGCGAGGTTGCGCGTCGCGGTGGTGGCCAGCGGGCCCCACATCCCCGCCTGCCCGATGCCCATGAGCGCCGACGGCAGCAGGAACATCCAGATCGGGGTGTCCGGGTTCATCAGCAGGCCGTACCAGATCAACGCGAGCGTGGTCAGGCCGAGCCCCGGCACGAGCAGGACGCGCGGATCCACCCGATCGAGGATGCGGCCGGCGATCGGGGCGAGCACGCCCGACAGCACGGCCATCGGGATCAGCAGCAGCGCCGCCTTGGTCGGCGTGAGGCCGCGAGCGAGCTGGTAGAAGAACATCATCGGCAGCGACATCGAGGTCACGGTGAAGCCGACGGCGGCGATCCCGAAGTTCGCGACGGAGAAGTTGCGGTCGCGGAACAGGCCGAGGGGCACCAGCGGCTCGCTGCGGGTCTTCGCCTGCTGCCAGATGAAGACCGCCATCACCACGACGCCCGCACCGATCATCGCCCAGATCCATCCGGCCCAGTCGTAGTGCTGACCCTCCTGCAGCCCGAAGACGATGAGGAACAGGCCGAGGGCGCTGAGCACGACGCCGACCATGTCGAACCGGTGCTCGTGGGTCTTCAGCCGCGGCACGAGGACCGCGGCCAGGACGAAGCCGATCACGCCGACAGGAAGGTTGATGAAGAAGATCCACTCCCATCCGAAGGCGTCCACCAGCAGGCCGCCGGCCAGCGGGCCCACGAGCGTGGCGACGCCCGCCGTCGCGCCCCACAGCCCCATCGCGGCACCCCGGCGCTCGGCCGGGAACGTGCGGGTGATGACCGCCATGGTCTGCGGCGTCATCAGCGCGGCGCCGAGTCCCTGCACCGCACGGAACGCGATCAGCATCTCCAGCGTGCCGGAGAGACCGCAGCCGAGCGAGGCCAGCGTGAAGATCGTCAGACCGATGAGGTAGATGTTCTTCGGGCCGAACCGGTCGCCGAGGCGGCCGGTGATCAGCAGCGGCACGGCGTAGGCGAGCAGGTAGGCGCTCGTCACCCACACCACGTTGTCGAGGTTGTTGGTCTTCGGATCGAGCGCGGCCTTGATGGCCGGGTTCGCGACGGAGACGATCGTGGTGTCCACGAGGATCATGAAGAAGCCGATGACCAGCGCCCAGAGGGCGGGCCAGGGGCTCTTCGGCTTGTGCCCGGCGGCGTAGGCGCCGGTCGACGTACCGATGGTTTCAGCCATTCTGGTGTGCCTTTCGCTTGGCAAGAAGGTGTTCGGGATCGTGCCCCCAGGCGAAGTCGGGGGAAGCGATCCGGGGGATCAGCGTGCCGAGCCACTCGATCTCCGCCTGCAGCATCAGGCGGTGACGGAACGGCTCGAGGAGATACTGCTCGGAGACTTCGCGGGCCGCGGCGCCGTCGAGGGCATCGTCGATCGTCGCGAGCTCCTCGCGGAGCAGCGCAAGCCGCTGCGTGAGCAGCTCGACCGTCTCGTCCCGGTCGAGGTTGTGCGCCTCGGCCAGCGCGACGCGGAACGGGGTCTGTCGTCGGCTGCCGCCGAGCTCGCGGCGCACCCATTCCCGCACCGCGTCCGTGCCCGCCGGCGTGACCGCGTAGGTCGTGCGCTCGGGGCGGTTGCCGTCGCGATCGACGCCGACCTCCTCGAGCAGTCCGTGCCCGTGCAGGCGCGAGACGGTGTGGTAGAGCGTGCCGTGGGAGATGGGGATGATCCGGTCGTCGCGCCGGGCGCGCAGCAGCCGAGCCATCTCGTAGGGGTGCATGTCGCCCTCGCTCAGCAGCGCGAGCACCATCACCCCCAGCGGGGTGAGCGTCGAATCCTTCACCATCACTCCATCCCAACTAGTCCATGTAGACTATACGGATTGGACTATACGCGCCTTCGACCAATGGCGCCAGCCCGATCCCCTCGGTCGTTCCCCGCACGTCGCGCGGGGCACCGCCTGCGCCGCGACCGGTCCCGGTCCGGTTTCATCGCAGGGCCGTCTCCTGCTGCGCCGGCGTCAGCGCACGATCCGCATAGACGAGCCGCATCACGGCGGGATCCGGATTGCCGACGTCCGGCGCACGGTGCACCAGACGCAGCCCGACCTTCTCCGCCACCGCGGCCGAGGCGCGGTTGTGCTCGACGAGGAATGCGATCACCGGGACCTCGGGTGCGACCTGCGCGACCGCGGCGAGCGCAGCGCGCGACACCTCGGTCGCGTAGCCATGGCCGTGGTGATCGGCGGAGAGCCGGTAGCCGAGGTTCCACACGCGGGCGGCGCGCTCGGGACCGACCCCGGCGCCGCCTGCCCCTTCCGCAACAGCGCCGGCAGCGCCCAGCATCGTGCAGCCGCCGTTGCCGATCACCTCGCCGGTCTCGCGCAGCCGCACGATCCAGGATCCGAGTCCGTGGATTCGCCAGCTGTCCGCCCAGCGCCCGAGCATCGCCGCGATCCGCTCCGGTTCCGTCGGCCGCAGGCTCGGGAAGTGCGTCCACACCCGGGGATCGCTGTAGATGGCGAACATCGCATCGAGGTCGTCCGGCTCCGGCAGGCTCAACCTGAGGCGGTCGGTCAGGATCTCACGGGGGAGGTCGGCGCTCACTCTGGCAACCTACGCCGGGCCTCGGACATCCGCGATCGCCGTGCGCGCGGGCCGCAGAGCGCCCGCGATAATGGACGCGTGAGCACACCCCTCGAACTCTCCGGCTGGCGTCACCTCTACTCCGGCAAGGTCCGCGATCTGTACGCCCCCGAGGATCCGGCCGACAAGCGGCTGCTCGTCGTCGCGAGCGATCGCGTGAGCGCCTTCGACTTCGCCCTCGAGCCGGGGATCCCCGAGAAGGGCGCCCTGCTCACGGCGCTCAGCCGCTGGTGGTTCGCCCGGCTCGCAGAGGGGCCGGATCCGATTCCGAACCACCTGGTGGACGGCGACATCCCGGTCGAGGTCGCCGACCGCGCGATGCTTGCGATGTCGCTGGAGATGCTGCCGATCGAGTGCGTGGTGCGCGGATACCTGACCGGATCCGGCTGGGCCGAGTACCAGCAGAGCGGGACCGTCTGCGGCATCGCCCTGCCTGCCGGCCTGCAGAACGGCGACCGGCTGCCCGAGCCGCTGTACACCCCGGCGTACAAGGCGCCCATGGGCGAGCACGACGAGAACATCACCTTCGAGCGCGCCGCCGAGCTCGTCGGCGCCGAGCGTGCCGCCCAGCTGCGGGACGTCTCCCTCGCGGTCTACCGCCGGGCTGCGGCCATCGCCGAGGAGCACGGACTGATCCTCGCCGACACGAAGTTCGAGTTCGGCACAGATGCCGACGGCGTGCTGCGGCTCGCGGACGAGGTGCTCACCAGCGACTCCTCACGGTACTGGGATGCCGAGTCGTGGCGGACCGGATCCACGCCCGCCGCGCGGATGGCGAGCTTCGACAAGCAGATCGTGCGCGACTGGCTGACCGCGCACTGGGACAAGCAGGGCACCCCGCCCGTGCTGCCCGACGAGGTGGTCACCCAGACCGCCGCGCGCTACGCCGAGCTGCTGCAGCGCCTGACGGCCTGAGCGCGACTCGCCCCGCCCGCCGAGCGCCGGCGAGCTCCCAGGGAACGCCCAGGATAGGGTTTCCACAGCCCCCTCCCCCGATCCCGAGGAGCCCGCATGGCCCTGTGGAAGATCCACGGCAACGGACGCACCGTCGAACCCGGCGCCGTCGTCCACCCCGATGAGCGCCTGAACTGGCCCGCCACGATCGCGATCGGCGTGCAGCACGTCGTGGCGATGTTCGGCGCGACCTTCCTGGTGCCGATCCTCACCGGTTTCCCGGTGCCGACGACCCTGCTGTTCAGCGGGGTGGGCACGCTGCTGTTCTTGCTGATCACACGCAACAAGCTGCCCAGCTACCTCGGATCCTCGTTCGCGTTCATCGCCCCCGTCACCGCCGCCACCGCCGCCCACGCGACCGGCGGCGACAGCGGGATCGGCGCCGCCCTCGCCGGCATCGTCGCGGTCGGCGTGCTGCTCGCGATCATCGGCGTCGTGGTGCATGTGGCCGGCGTGAAGTGGGTGGACCGGTTCCTGCCGCCGGTGCTGGCGGGCACGATCGTCGCGCTGATCGGGTTCAACCTCGCCGGCGCCGCCTACGGCAACTTCGCCAAGGCGCCCGTCACCGCGACCTTCACCCTCGCGATCACCATCATCTTCGCGGTGCTGTTCCGCGGGTTCCTGGGCCGGATCTCGATCTTCCTCGGCGTGATCGCGGGCTACGTCTTCGCCGGCATCCGCGGCGAACTCGACTTCTCGGCGGTCGACAAGGCCGCGTGGGTGGGGCTCCCCACCTTCCACTTCCCTGACTTCGGCACGCCGAGCGTGTGGAGCGGCATCGCGATGTTCCTCCCCGTCGTGCTCGTGCTCATCGCCGAGAACGTCGGCCATGTCCGCGGCGTCGCGACCATGGTCGAGGATCCGGAGATCAACCAGCAGACCGGGAAGGCGCTCATCGCCGACGGCGTCTCGACGACGATCGCCGGCTTCTTCGGCGGATCCGGAACCACCACCTACGGCGAGAACATCGGCGTCATGGCATCGACCCGCGTGTACTCGACCGCCGCATACTGGGTCGCCGGCATCGCCGCCATCCTGCTCAGCCTCTCCCCCAAGTTCGGCGCGATCATCAACTCGGTGCCCGCAGGCGTGCTCGGCGGCATCACGACCGGACTGTACGGCCTCATCGGCGTGATCGGCATCAAGATCTGGGTCGACAACCGCGTCGACTTCTCCCGCCCGGTCAACCAGTACACCGCCGCCGTCGCGCTCATCATCGCGGTCGGAGGCTTCTCGATCGCGGTCAAGGACTCCGGGTTCATGCTCGGCGGCATCGTCATCGCCACGGTGGCGGCGATCGTCATCTACCACGGCGGCAACGCGATCGCACGGCTGCGCAAGACCGGTGCGGACGACCCTCGTCCGCTCGAGGCCGTGGGTCCGATGGGCGGCGACCCGGCCTGATCCGCGCGACTGCTCAGCGCGAAGCCCGCGCCCGCAGCTCGGATCCCGAGCCGGGCGTGGGCTTCGTCATTCCGGGGAGCGGCGCGGTGGGCTCCGGCAGACCGTAGCGGCGGTGCACCCAGCGGCGCGCCTCCTCGAGAGGGTACGAGTCGCCGTACATGATGCGCTGCCCGACGATCCCGTCGAGGACGCTGCGGAGCATGATCTCCTCGAGCGCCGGATCCGCGTCGCCGCGGTCGCGGAAGATCGAACGCACCGCGTCCTCCGCGGCGATGACCCCCGCCAGGTGCCGCCGCTCCGCCTCGGCGAACAGAGCTCGCGTGGTCGGCTGCTGCTGCAGGGCGACGACCACGCGCTGCAACGGAAGGGCGACGGCGGTCATGCCGAGCGCGGTATCGATGATGGCCGCCAGTCGCACCTCGGGAGGAAGCGCCGCGGCCGACGGCGGGGGAATCCGCTCCGGCTCGGGATCCGCCTCCGACTCGGGCTGCGCGGCGATCCCTTCACCCCGGACGGCACCCCCGGGGTCGGCCGTCGGCCCGCTGTGCGCGATGCCGAGCAGCATCTCGAACCAGCGGTCGATCACCGCCTGGACGAGTTGCTCCTTGCCGCCGAAGTAGTAGTTGACCAGCCCCTGCGCGACGCCCGCACGGCCGGTGATGTCGGCGATCGTCGCGCCGTCGATCCCGCGCTCGGCGAAGACGTCGATCGCCGCCTCGAGCAGGCTCTCGCGGGAGCGCTCCCTGGCGACGCGGTTCTGCTCCGGGGAGCGTGCCATGCGCCGTGCCTTCCGGATCCGTTTTCCGGGTGAGGGATCCATTCGCTACATTAATCACTGAACATCCATTCAATCTAAGTTTTCCCCTCACACCGGAGGACCCTTCATGCACGGCAGCGCCCGCGTGGATCTGAACGACCTCGGCAGCATCATCGGCTGGCTCTTCGCCCAGTGGTGGGTGTGGGTGATCGTCGGCGTCGTCGTGCTGTTCTTCCTCGTCGTCTGGATCATGCCGGCCGCGAAGGTGAAGCCCTCAGAGGCCTACTCGACCGACGACCGCGAGGCGAACGAGATCGCCCTGGGCTTCCTGCAGATCGTGAACCAGCCGTCCGGACCGTGGAACGATCCGACCGCGTCCGCACTGAGCGACGGGGAGAAGAAGCGGCTCGTCGAGATGTGGGGCGTGGCGACGCGCGAGGAATGGCTCTCCGGCATCGAACGTCTCGTCACGGTCCGGCGCCGCCGCGACGTCTGGGTGACCTGCCTGGCCATCCGCTCCGAGCTGGCGGGCCGACTCGGTCGCGTGCCGAAGAGCAAGGAGTGGACCTCTGCGATCGTCGAGGCCGGCGGCGACAAGCGCGATGCCCGCTCCTTCGTCGCCGCGATCGAGGGCGTCGAGGGGCAGGTGCGCAAGCTCGTCGGCAAGGACATCGTGACGCCCGACGTCTACGTCCGCACGCTCGACGGCTACGCGCTCGGCCAGGCCGTCGCACTCGCGACCTGGGGCGTCGCGCTGGGCCACGCCGACATCCCCGAGGCGCGAGCGATCATCCACCGCATCAACGAGGAGGGGCGCCCGGCGTTCTCCTCGTGGGCCGACTTCGGTCTCAGCTACATCACGGGTCGCGTCATGCACTGGAGCGACGGCGTGATCGGCGAGAAGACCTTCGACAAGTTCGGCGACGGCTGGTCCGAGTTCAAGGCGGCCGCCACCGCGAAGCGCAACGGGCCGTGGGCGTCGCTGCCCTGGCGAATCGGGTGAGCGAGGGCTGTATGAGCACGGATCCGCGCACCGCGGAGCCGATCCGGGTCGATCTCTCCGCACTGCGGACGTCACCGGGAATGCGCACGCTGCTCGCCTACGAGCGCGCGGCGCGCATCCCTCTGCACCGGCGCTTCTTCGCGGTGCTCGCCGGCGTGCTGCTGCTCACGGCGGCGATCGTGGCCGCGCTCTGGTGGCTCGGCTCGATCGGGATGCTCGCGCGGGTGCCGCTGATCGCCGTGTTCGGCGTCAGCTACGGCGTGATGGGGGCGGTCGGCTTCGTCTGGTACGCCGTAGGCCTGTCCCGCCGCACGCGCCTGGCGATGTTCGCGTGGGGCAACGGGTGGGCCTACGCCGACCTGCTGCAGGGCACGCACCGCCCCGGCTCGGCGTTCACGCGCATGCGTCGCTCGATCGAGCGCGGTGTGATCGCGTCGGAGGACGAGCGCATCCCGTTCGAGCTGGGGATCGCACGCTCGGTCGGCGGTCGGGACGAGGCCGCGACCGTGCAGCGCCCGTTCGCCTTCGTCGAGCTGCCGCTGCCTGCGAAGGTTCCGCATATCGTGCTGCGCAACCGCCGCCGCAGCATCGTCCCCACCCTGGGTCTGGGCGGGGCACGGATGGATCTGGAAGGCCATTTCGCGTCGACGTTCCAGCTGCTGGTGCCCGAGGGGTATCAGCGTGACGCGCTCTACATCTTCACGCCCGATCTGATGGCGCGGATCCTGGATCTCGGATCCGGCGCAGAGCTCGAACTCGTCGAGGATCGCGCCTACGTGTACCTGCCCGGCAGCACCCGGTTCGATCGACCGGATGTCATGCAGAGGGCCGTGCAGCTCGCCGAAGAGCTGCACCGACGTTTCGCGGCACGCACGAGCTCGTACCGCGACGAGAGCACCGGCCCGATCGTACGACCGGAGGGAGTGGCGATCGGGCTGGGCGGACAGCGCCTCGGCGGACAGGGCGTGTCCCTGCTGGCCGTGGCCGGCGTATCGGCGGCGGTGATCCTCTCCGCAGGGATCACGGCGTTCGCGCTGTTCGGCGGGGCGATCCTGCGATCAGGGGGGTGACCGCAGGAGCTGATCTCTTGGGGGGATCGGCGACCGACGCCCCGTTCCCTGCTGTGCACGGCAGGGGACGGGGCGTCTCGGCGTCTGCGGCCGGGACCGGGTCGGTGCGAGGATGTACGCCCTGCTCCCGCGGCGCTCAGCGCCGGATGATGCGCTGCTCGATCGCCGCGGCGACGGCGCCTGCCCTGGTGTCGACGCCGAGCTTGCCGTAGATGTGCGAGAGGTGCGACTTCACCGTCGCCTCCGACACGAACAGCGCCTTGGCGAGTTCGCGGTTGCCGAGCCCGTCCGCCAGCAGCTCGAGCACCTCGACCTCGCGCTCGGTCATGCGCGGCTCGGGCGAGGCGGCGCGGCGCATGAGCACGGCGGCGACCGAGGGCGCGAGCGCCGGCTCGCCCCGGAAGACCGCCTGGATGCCGGCGAACAGCTGATCCGGCGGGGAGTCCTTGAGCAGGTATCCGGCGGCGCCGGCATCCAGGGCGCGCAGGATGTCCGACTCGCTGTCGTAGGTGGTCAGCACGAGCACGGCCGGCGGATCCGGCAGCGCCCGGATCCTCCCGGTCGCGGCGATACCGCCCTCGCCATCACCCAGGCTGAGGTCCATGAGCACCACGTCCGGCCGTGCGGCTTCGACCGCCTGTACGGCGTCGGCGGCGTTCGACGCTTCGCCCACGACCACGAGGTCGTCCCTCGATTCGAGCAGCGCACGCACGCCGGCGCGCACGACGGGATGGTCGTCCACGAGGACGATCCGCAGGGTCATCGGTTCTCCTTCTGCGGATCCGCATCGGATCCGCTCTTCGTGTCGGATCCGGTCGCGGGATCGGAACCGACTGCGGGATCGGACCCGATCCGCGTACCGGATCCGGGATCCGCATTGGTCCCGTCGGCGCTGAGCGGGAACACCAGCGACAGCGTCGTCCCCTCTCCCGGAGCGCTCTCGACGTGCAGTTCGCCGCCCAGCTGTGCGATCCGCTCCGCCATGCCGGGGATGCCCTGGCCGCGACCGGCTGCCCGCCGCTGCGCCGCCCTGGCCGACATCGCGGCGGGCCGCGCGTCGAAGCCGACCCCGTCATCGCGGATGTCCAGACGCAGCTCATCCGGATGGGCCGTCAGGCTCACCACGGCCCGGGTCGCACGGGCGTGCTCGGCGACGTTCGCGAGGGCGCCGCGCACCGTGCGGATGATCGCCGACGCCACCGGCAGCGGCACCTCCGTGGCGGTGCCGTGGCCGCGGAACTGCACGTCGACGCCGCGCCCCGATGCCTCCTCGACCACGCGGGCGAGAGCGGAGGGGAGAGATCCGGCGGCGCCCTCGAGCTCGCCGGGGGCGAGGTCGCGCACCACGCGGCGCACCTCGTCGAGGGCGGACCGGGCGGTGCCGGCGGCCGAGCGCACCTGTTCCCTGGCAGCGTCGGAGCGGCGCTCCCATCCCTGCTCGGCCGCCTGCAGCAGCAGGTTGATGCTGGACAGGTCCTGCCCGACGGAGTCGTGGATCTCGCGCGACAGCCGGGCGCGTTCGGCGAGCGCGCCCGCGCGGTGCTGCGCGGCGGAGAGGTCCGCCTGCGTCGCGGTGAGCTCGTCGAGGAGCTGCTGCCGGGCGCGCGCCTCGCGATCGAGTGCCCGGTAGGCGAAGATCGTGGCGAACGCGATGCCGATCGGGCCCGCGACGAGCGTCGGATCGAACAGCGGGGACAGACGCAGTTCGGCGACGATCACGACCGCGGTCATCGCCGTGATCGCCGCCGTCGCCGGCCAGAACGGCAGGATCTGCAGCACCGCGAAGGCGAGCGGAACGGCGCACCAGCCGAACGACGGCGCGACCAGCGTGAGCACGGCCCAGAGCGCGCACACCACGAGCGCCCATGCCGCGGGCCACGCGCCGCGGCGCGGCACCAGGCCCTGCAGCACGGCGGTCACGGCGAGCAGGGCGGCGCCGGCCAGCACCAGGACGGCGTTCTCGCCCTCGCCGTGCCGGAGCAGGTAGCGGATCGCACTCACCACGATCAGGGCGATGAGCACGACCTGCAGCGCACGCCCGAAACGCACGGGAGCGAGAATGCCCCGGACGCCGTCGCCGAGGGCCGCCTCGTGCTGCGCCTCGGACCGCGGTTCCATGGGCTCAGCCTACGAACGCCGCGGCCCGATCCGCATCAGCCGATCGGCTACTGCCGGCCTGCTCGCCCGGCCCTGCGGGCTCACGCCGAGCCGCGCACCACCAGCTCGGTGTCGAGGGTCGTGCGGTGCGGCGGAGCGGATCCGGTGAGCCGGTCGATCAGCACACCCGCGAGCGCCACGCCCTGGGCGTGCATGGGCTGGCGGATCGTGGTGAGCGGCGGATCCGTCGACAGGGCCACGGGCGAGTCGTCGAAGCCGACAATCGCGACGTCCTCGGGAATACGCACACCCGCGCCGCGGAGCGTGCGCAGCACGCCCCGGGCCATGAGATCGCTGGCGGCGAAGACCGCGTCGGGCAGCTCTCCGCCCGGTTCGGCGGCACGGTCGAGCAGCTCCTGGGCGGCGCGCGCCCCGCTGGCCTCGGAGTAGTCCCCCGCGATCTCGGCGAACGGCTCCAGCCCGTCCTCGGCGAGGCGATCGCGGAAGCCGGTGAGCCGGTCCACGGCACCCGCCATCGACAGCGGCCCCGTCACGGTCGCGATCCGTCGGCGCCCGGTGTCCAGCAGGTGGTCGACGGCCTGCCTGCTGCCGGTGACGTTGTCCACGTCCACGAGCCAGTCGTCGTCGCGGCCGTTCGTGCGGCGTCCGCCGAACACGACGGGCACGGCCTCGACGATGCGGTCGACGAAGGCGTCGCTGTTGTGGTGCGACAGGATGATCGCGCCGTCCACGCCCCCGTTGCGCACGAAGCCGGTCATCCGGCCGCCCGGGTCATCGCTCGCGATCAGCAGGTTCAGGATGTAGTCCGAGCGCGCGACCCGGTCGCTGATCCCCGCCACGACGGCGCCGAAGTAGGGGTCTCCGAAGAAGCGCCGGGTGTCCTCCGGCACGACGAGCGCGATGGCGTGCGTCTGACGCAGGGCGAGCGAGCGCGCCGCGCGGTTCGGCGCATAGCCGAGCCGTGCGATCGCGTCCTGCACCGCCGCGAGCGCCTGCGGGCTCACCGCGGTCGATCCGTTCACGACCCGCGACACGGTCGACCGGGAGACCCCCGCCGCGACCGCGACCTCCTCGATCGTGGCCCGTCCGGAAGCCCTCGGATCCGGTGCTCCCTCTCCCGAGAGGGATCCCGGCGCCACCGGGCCGATGCGCCTGTCACCCGCGCGAGACTTTCGGACCACGTCTCAGACCGCCCGAGCCGCGATGATCCTGGCGTACTCGCGCCCGGAGTCCTTCACGATCCGCTCCTGGGTGTCGTAGTCGACCCGCACGATCCCGAAGCGCTTGCTGTAGCCGAACGACCACTCGTAGTTGTCCAGCAGCGACCACGCGAAGTAGCCGCGCACGTCGACGCCCTCATCGATCGCGTCGTAGGTCGCCGCGATGTGCTCGCGCAGGAACATCGCCCGCTCCGAGTCGTGCACGACTCCGCCCGTGCTGATGCCCGTCGCAGGGTCCACGCGAGCGCCCTCGAGCACGTCGTCGTAGGCCGCGCCGTTCTCGGTGACGTACAGCGGAAGCCCCGGCGCGTACTCCGTGCCCATCCGGCGCAGCAGCCGGGTGAGGCCCTCGGGCTGCACCTCCCAGTCCATTCCCGTGCGCGGCAGCCCGCGCTCGACCCAGTGCACGTCGTCCGCGGCGGGGAACGGCGAACGCGTGCGACGCGCGTTCTCGCCCTCTCCGCCGCCGTCGTGCGGCGTGCCCTCGACGCCCGGCTGCGGCGTGCCCGAGAGCAGTTCGCCGTGGTAGTAGTTGATGCCCAGGCAGTCCAGCGGTGCGGCGATGCTGTCGAGGTCGCCCTCGTGGATCGCGGCAGCCCACCGGCGCACGGCGACCGGATCCACCGCGCGGATGTCGGAGACGACGTCGGCCGGGTAGGCGCCGCGCAGGACCGGATCCAGGAACCAGCGGTTGAACTGCCCGTCGATGCGGCGAGCGGCGTCGACGTCGGCGGGGTCGCGCGCATCGGCGGGATCCGCGACCGTCAGGTTCAGCGTGATGCCGAGGTCGAGCTGCGGATCCCGTTCGCGCAGGGCCCGGATCGTGCGGCCGTGCGCCAGCAGCAGGTGGTGCGCGGCGAGCATGCCGTCCTCGATGCCGAGCCTGCCCGGCGCGTGCACGCCGGCGGTGTAGGACAGGAACGAGGAGCACCACGGCTCGTTCAGCGTGGTCCAGTGCTGCACGCGGTCGCCGAGGGCGTCGTGCACGCTGAGCGCGTACTCGACGAACCGCTCCGCGGTGTCGCGGGAGGTCCAGCCGCCCTTCTCCTCGAGCGCCTGGGGCAGGTCCCAGTGGTACAGCGTGAGCCAGGGCACGATGCCGCCGTCGAGCAGCTCGTCGACGAGGCGGTCGTAGAACGCGAGCCCGGCGGGGTTCACCGCACCGCCGTCGGGCCGCACCCGCGCCCACGAGGTGGAGAAGCGGTAGGCCTGCAGGCCCAGTTCGCCCATGAGCTTCACGTCGTCGGCGTAGCGGTGGTAGTGGTCGCACGCCACGTCGCCGGTGTCGCCGTCGTGCACGGCGCCCGGCACCCGGGCGAAGGCGTCCCAGATCGACGCGGTGCGGCCGTCCTCGAAGGCGGCGCCCTCGATCTGGTAGGCGGCGGTGGCGGCGCCGAACAGGAAGCCGTCAGGGAATCGGCGGGCGGACGGATCCACGGTGCTCATGCGGGCGGACGCTCCTTCATGGTGGCGGCTTCAAGGGGGTGCGCGCGGGTCATCGGCGGGTGGCCGCGCATTCCGGACAGGCTATGGGAGCGCTCCCACGACTGTCAACAGCGCGGCCGAAGACACAGTGGGGCGAACCTCCGTCGATCCCCGTCCGGATGTGCCGGCTCGCGGCAGCACGCCCCGGAATCGACGGAGTCTGCCACGCCCCGCACGAGGCACCGCACCGCGTAGCCTGGTGCGGTGACCTCATCGCCCGCGCTCGTCCGTGCCGAATCGCTCATCCGCTCGATCCCGGACCACCCGGAGCCGGGCATCCTGTTCCGCGACATCACTCCGCTGCTGGCCGACCGCGAGGCGCTGCAGGCGACGACCGAGGCCCTCGTCGCGCCGTTCCGCGGCTCCTTCGACGTCGTTGCGGGGATCGAGGCGCGCGGCTTCATCCTGGCCGGGGCCGCGGCGATCGAGGCAGGGACCGGCTTCGTGCCGATCCGCAAGGCGGGCAAGCTGCCGCTGCCTGCCGCGTCGGTCGACTACGCGCTGGAGTACGGCACCGCCACCATCGAGATGCACGAGGACCTCCCGGCAGGATCCCGGATCCTGCTCATCGACGACGTGCTCGCCACCGGCGGCACCCTGGCCGCGGGTCGCAGGATCGTGGAGCAGCTCGGCTATCGCGTCGCGGGGATCTCGGTGCTCTTCGAGATCGACGGGCTGGGCGGCCGCGACGTCGCCGGCGACGTGCACACCGTGTTCCGCAGCTGACGGGGACCGACCCGCTCGGTCGACGGCGAACGCCGCGGGCCCGCCGCCCGGCCGGAGGCCCTGTTTCCGCGCGATAGACTGGCCTCTGCCCCCGCCCGCGACATTTCGGAGCCTCGAATGCCCACCATCGTCGTCGACGTCATGCCCAAGTCCGAACTGCTCGACCCGCAGGGGAAGGCCGTCTCCGGAGCATTCGCCCGCACCGGCGTGACCGCGTTCAGCGACGTCCGCATCGGCAAGCGCTTCGAGCTCACGGTCGACGGTGAGGTCACCGACGACGTACTCGCCGAGGCCCGGCGGATCGCCGAAGAGGTGCTCTCCAACTCCGTGATCGAGGACGTCGTGGGCATCGAGGTCTCGGAGTGACCGTTCGGATCGGGGTCGTCACCTTCCCCGGTTCCCTCGACGACCGCGACGCGCAGCGCGCCGTCCGCATCGCCGGGGCCGAGCCCGTCGCCCTCTGGCACGGCACGCACGACCTCGACGGCGTGGACGCCGTGATCCTGCCCGGCGGCTTCAGCTACGGCGACTACCTGCGCTCGGGCGCGATCGCCGCGCTGTCGCCGATCATGACCGAGATCAAGGACGCCGCCGCGAAGGGCATGCCGATCCTCGGGATCTGCAACGGCTTCCAGATGCTCGTCGAGGCGCACCTGCTGCCCGGCGGCCTGATCCGCAACGACCACCAGCACTTCGTGCGCCGCGACCAGAAGCTCACGGTCACCAATGCCGACACCGCCTGGACGAACGAGTTCTCCCGCGGCCAGGAGATCATCATCCCCCTGAAGAACGCCGAAGGCGGCTACATCGCCTCCGACGAGACGCTCGACCGCATCGAGGGCGAGGGCCTCGTCGCCTTCCGCTACGCCGGAGTGAACCCGAACGGATCCCTCCGCGACATCGCCGGCCTCACGAACCCCGGCGGCAACGTCGTGGGCCTGATGCCGCACCCCGAGCACGCGACAGAGCCCGGCTTCGGCCCCGACACCTCCGCCGCCATGCGCAGCGGCGTCGACGGCCTGCCGTTCTTCACGAGCGCGATCGCCGCGATCGCCCGCATCGCGGCGTAACCCGCTCCTCGCTTTCGAGTCGTCCCCGTCAGCGCGCCCCTGGGCCGCGCTGACGGGGACGACTGTGCTTGAGGGGCTCCGCCGGGCTCCACGATCGTGGCGCCCATTCCACGCTCCGCACGTCTACCCCCTCGCCCCGTCATCACCCCCACTGGGCGGCGTCCATACAGGGAGGTAACGGCGCGGGAAGGGGGTGAACGCCGCGCAGGATACCGACGTCCCTCGGCAGGTCCGGCTCCATTGCATCCGCGGATCCCCGGGGCTAGCGTCGAAACGTCCCCGAGGATGGGAGAAGCGCATGGCCGGCCGGTTCGTGTACTGGATGAACGTGTCCCTCGACCTGCAGATCGAAGCCGCTCCCGGCGAGAACGGCGGCGGTGACTGGATGCGGATCGATGAACCGCTGCACCGCGAGTTCAACCGGCGCGCGGCGGACCTCGCTCTCATGGTGCAGGGCCGCCGCGTGTTCGAGATCATGGAGTCGTACTGGCCCGCCGCGCGCGATGACCGGTCGCTGCCCGAGTTCATGCAGGAGTACGGCGCGATCTGGACCGACAAGCCGAAGATCCTCGTCTCGCGCACCCGCACCGAGGCGCCGTTCCACACGCGCGTCATCGGCGAGAATGCGGTCTCCCGCCTCGCCGAGCTCCGCGCCGAGACCGAGGGCGCCATCGGCGTCGGCGGAGCGACGCTCGCCACGGCGCTGCTCGATGCCGGCCTGCTCGACGAACTGCTGCTGTTCACGCACCCGGCGATCCTCGGGTCCGGCCGCCCGCTGTTCGACGAGCCCCGCCCGGGCGAGACCCGGGATCCGGTGATCCTCGACCTGCTCGAGCAGGCCGCGTACGACCAGGGCGTCACCCTGCACCGCTACGCCATCCGGCGCTGACACTCCCACGCTCCTCGCCCCCGTGGAGCGCCTCCGTACCTCGAGTCGAAAGGGACGAGGTCAGCCGAGGGCGGGCGGCCAGACTCCGATGAGCACGGCCATCACGACCACCGTCACGAGCTCGTGCGCGATGTTCATCACCGTCAGCGAGCTGGGGCGCCCCTCGAAGGCGTCGTGCGTGATGAACCGCGCCGCCGTGAAGCCCATCCACAGTGTGATCGCGGTGACCAGCGCCGAGACGAAGAACGATCCGCCGTAGAAGTGCCAGGCGATCGCCGTGGCCCCGGCGAGCACCCAGGCCGTCACGAAGCTCACGATCACCGTCGCGATGATGGCGAGCACCGGGTTGCCCTTGGGGTTGTCGAGGTCCACGCCGGCGAGGCGCGCCCAGCGGGTGCCGAGCACGCCGCGGGCGTACCAGATGGATCCGACGACCATGCTCGATGCCGTCGCCAGCAGTACGGCCCAGTAGTTGATCTCAGGAACCATCGTCGTGCTCCTCGCTCGATCGGGCGGGTCCGCACCCGCGATCCGGTGCGCTCAGGGTACCGCGGCGGATCCCGTCACCGGTGGAGCACCGCGGCTCCGCCCTTGCGCAGGGCGGTCCGGCCGTTGCGCAGGGCGGCGATGTCGGATCTCGGCGTTTCCTGGCCTCGAACGCCCGATACGGCGCTGCGGCCCTGCAGAACACCGGCTCTCCCTGCGGAACGGTCGGCTCAGCGGCGCATCACCGGAGGCGAGGTCACCAGGGGCTGGGCTCGTAGTCCTTCAGGAACACGCCGTGGATGTCCTCGCCGGCCTCGCCGCGCACGATCGGGTCGTACACGCGGGCGGCGCCGTCGACCAGGTCGAGCGGGGCGTGGAAGCCCTCCTCGGCGAGACGCACCTTCGTGTAGTGCGGGCGCTCGTCGGTGATCCAGCCGGTGTCGACCGCCGTCATCAGGATCCCGTCGGTCTCCAGCATCTCGCCGGCGCTGGTGCGCGTGAGCATGTTCAGCGCCGCCTTCGCCATGTTCGTGTGCGGGTGCCCCGGACCCTTGTACCGGCGGGAGAACTGTCCCTCCATCGCCGAGACGTTCACGATGTGCTTGCGTCGCGCGGGCGACGCGGCCATCGACGGACGCAGCCGGCTGATCAGCAGGAACGGCGCGGTCGTGTTGCACAGCTGCACCTCGAGCATCTCGAGCGGATCCACCTGATCCACACTCTGCACCCAGCTGTTCACCCGGTTCACGTCGGGCACGAGGCCCCCCGCGTCGATCGCGGTACCGTCGGCGTGCTTCGCGAGCGAGGAGGATCCGGGGGCCATCGCGAGCCGGGCGAGCTCCTCGGCGGTGAGCGCCTGACCGCCCTGCTCGGCGATCGTGCCGCCGAGGGAGGCGATCGACAACAGCGGATGCGCGTCGACCGAGGCCTGCAGCGCCTCGGGGTGCGGATCCGCGGTGTGCCCGAAGGTCTCCATCTCGGGCAGCGGTCCGTTCGGGAGCGGCTGCAGCTCGGCGTCGGCGAGCAGCGAGTACGCGCCGGGCGAGCGGCGCACAGTCTGCGCGGCGTTGTTGATGAGGATGTCGAGCGGGCCCTGGGCGGCGACCGAGTCGGCGAGCGCGATCACCTGAGCCGGGTCGCGCAGGTCGATGCCGACCACGCGCAGGCGGTGCAGCCAGTCGGCCGAGTCCTCGAGCGCCGCGAACCGGCGCACCGCATCGCGCGGGAAGCGCGTGGTGATCGTGGTGTGCGCGCCATCGCGCAGCAGCCGCAGCGCGATGTGCATGCCGATCTTCGCGCGGCCGCCGGTGAGCAGCGCGCGCTTGCCGGTGAGGTCGGTGCGGGCGTTGCGCTTGCCGTGGCTGAACCGCGCGCAATCGGGGCAGAGCTGGTGGTAGAACGCGTCGACCGTCGTGTACGACTGCTTGCAGATGTAGCAGTTGCGCGGCTTCAGCAGCTCCCCCGCGACCGGAGCGTCGACCACGCTGGAAGCCAGATCCAGGCCGCGGGTCTCGTCGTCGATGCGGTCCGGGGCGCCCGTCGCGGTCGCCGCGATCACGGCTTTGTCCGCCTCGGCGATGGCGTCGCGGATCTCCCGGCGGCGCACCCGCTTGGCCGCCTTGAACATGGCCGCGGTCGCACGGCGCACAGTGATGAAGTCGGGGTGATCCTGCTCGAGCCCGTGCAGCTCGGCGAGCACTCGAAGGGTGGTCGCGAGATCGGCCGGGTCGATGCCGGATCCGCCGGCGTCGCCGCCTGTCATGGCGCTGCGGTCGCTCTGCGTCGACGGAGCGTCGGAGGGGGCGTCGGTCATTGTCACGATTTTACGCGACCTGGCTGGGCGGCAGCCTTGTCCTCCCGCGATCCCGGAGTGCTGTCCGTGGCACCGGCGAGCGCCGAATCGATCAGCACCGCAGCGGCATGGCGCGCCTGGACGGCGACCTGCGGATCCCCGGAGATCGCCGCCGTGCTCTGCGCCCCTTCCGCCAGGATGGAGAGCTGCGCCGCGAGCAGCGGCGGGGCGCCGGCCGCCGAGACCAGGTGGGCCATGTACGCCTGGAACGACGCCTTGTGCTCCTTCACGATCTGCGCGATCGCCGGATGCGTGCCGCCGAGCTCGCCGAACGCGTTGATGAAGGCGCACCCGCGGAAGCCGTCGTCGCAGAACCACTCCTCGAGGTAGCGGTAAACCGCCAGCAGGCGCTCGCGCGGCGTCGGACCGGCGGCCGCGACCGCCGTCGAGATCGCTCCCTCCCATTCGGCGTGCCGGCGCTCCAGCACCGCCGCGACGATGTCGTCCTTCGCGGGGAAGATCCCGTACAGGCGGCGCAGCGACACGCCGGCGGCCGTGCGGAGCTCGTCCATGCCCACCGCCGCGAATCCCTTGCGGTAGTAGAGCTCTTCGGCTGCCGCCAGGATCCGTTCCCGGGCCTCGTCTTCGGTCATGGCATCAGTCTACTTGACAGTGAGAACGATCGTTCTCTAAGGTTATGGTCATCGCGAGAACGACCGTTCTCATCCGGACTCAGAAAGGCACGCACATGGGCTACATCACCGTCGGCACCGAGAACAGCACCTCCATCGAGCTGTACTACGAGGACCAGGGCAGCGGTCAGCCCGTCGTCCTCATCCACGGGTACCCGCTGAACGGACACAGCTGGGAGCGCCAGACCCGCGAGCTCCTGGCACAGGGCTACCGCGTGATCACGTACGACCGGCGCGGCTTCGGCCAGTCCTCGAAGGTCGGGACGGGCTACGACTACGACACCTTCGCCGCGGATCTGAACACTGTGCTGACCACGCTGGACCTGCGCGACGTGGTCCTGGTCGGATTCTCGATGGGCACCGGCGAGCTCGCCCGCTACGTCGCACGCTACGGATCCGACCGGGTCGCGAAGCTCGCGTTCCTCGCCTCTCTCGAGCCGTTCCTCGTGCAGCGCGACGACAACCCGGAGGGCGTCCCGCAGCAGGTGTTCGACGGCATCGCGGCAGCCGCGAAGGGCGACCGCTACGCCTGGTTCACGCAGTTCTACAACGATTTCTACAACCTCGACGAGAACCTCGGCACGCGCATCAGCCAGGAGGTCGTGACCGCGAACTGGAACCTCTCCGTCACGAGCGCGCCGGTCGCCGCCTACGCGGTCGTCCCGGCCTGGATCGAGGATTTCCGCGGTGACGTGGACGCTGTCCGCGCCGCGCGGAAGCCGACCCTGATCCTGCACGGGACGAAGGACAACATCCTGCCGATCGACGCGACCGCACGCCGTTTCCACCAGGCCGTCCCCGCAGCGGACTACGTCGAGATCGACGGCGCGCCGCACGGACTCCTGTGGACGCATGCCGACGAGGTCAACGCCGCTCTGAAGGGCTTCCTCGCGAAGTGACCCTGGCGCCTCTGCGGCCCGCCGTCCCCCGGGACGGCGGGCCGCCGCGATCCACCATCGCGAGCCCGGCGATCGCCGAGTGCACGACTTGTGGGTCCACCCGCCGCAGAGTGGTCTGCTCCGAGGCGCACGGTCGGGCCTACGCTCGAGGGGTGAGCCTGCTCGTCACCGTCCCCACCGCCGAACTCGCCGCCGACATCGCTGCCCAGGGCCCGCTGCCCGACGGCGTGGAGGTGCAGGTCTGGGACATGACCACACCCCCACCCGCGCCTCGGATCGACATCGTCGTGCCGTCATACCTCGGTCGGCAGCGCTTCTCCGCGCTGGACGGCATCGAGGTGGGCCTCGTGCAGGGTCAGATGATCGGCTACGAAGCCGTGATCGACCGGGTGCCCGCGGGCGTGCCCTTCGCGAACGCCGCGAGCGTGCACGAGCCGGCGACCGCCGAGCTCGCCCTCGCACTGACCCTCGCGGCGCAGCGCGAGCTGCCGCGGTTCGTGCGCGCGCAGGACGCGGGCGTGTGGGACCGGGCGTTCACCTCGAGCCTCGCCGATCGCCGCGTGCTGCTCGTCGGCATCGGCGGCGTCGGCAAAGCCGTCGCCCGGCGCCTCGCAGGGTTCGAGACCTCGATCACTGCGGTCGCGCAGACAGCCCGCACCGAGCATGTCGAGGGCGTCGGCGAGGTCGCCGTGCACGCGCTCGCCGACCTGCCCGCGCTCCTCCCCGACGCTGAGATCGTCATCCTCTCGCTGCCGGGCGGATCCGCCACACATCGGCTGTTCGACGCGGACATGCTGGCACGCATGGCCGACGGCGCGCTGCTGGTGAACGTGGGCCGCGGCACACTCGTCGACACGGACGCCCTGGTCGCCGAGAACGGCCGGATCCGCGCCGCCCTGGACGTCATGGATCCGGAACCGCTGCCCGAGGGCCACCCGCTGTGGACCACTCCCGGCGTGCTGTTCACCCCGCACGTCGGCGGCGCCTCGACCGCGATGAACCCGCGCATCGCTGCGCTGGTGCGCACCCAGATCGACCGCATGCTCGGCGGCGAGGAGCCGGCGAACCTCATCGCTCACTGACCCGGCGCCGCGCTCGCGCTCGAACCGATTCGATCCGCGAGTTTCCGGGATCCACCGCCCTCCCGGTACCCTGATCGCATGGCCGAGATCGAGCAGCAGTCCGCCCCCGGATCCGAGTGGTGGCGCACCGCCGTCATCTACCAGATCTACCCGCGCTCCTTCGCCGACGCCAATGGCGACGGCATCGGCGATCTTCCCGGCATCACCTCCCGGCTGGATGCGCTGCAGGAGCTCGGCGTCGACGCGATCTGGCTGAGCCCGTTCATGCCGAGCCCGCAGAAGGATGCCGGCTACGACGTCTCGGACTACCGCGGGGTGGATCCGCTGTTCGGCACGCTCGACGACTTCGACGCGATGCTCGCCGCAGCGCACGCCCGCAGCATCCGCGTGATCGTCGACCTCGTGCCGAACCACTCGTCCGATCAGCACCGCTGGTTCCAGGAGGCGCTGAAGGCCGCCCCGGGCAGCCCGGAACGCGCCCGCTACATCTTCCGCGACGGCAAGGGCGAGCACGGCGAACTGCCGCCCAACAACTGGCAGAGCGTGTTCGGCGGCGGTATGTGGACCCGCGTGACCGAGGCCGACGGCACCCCCGGCCAGTGGTACTTGCACATCTTCGACGAGAGCCAGCCCGACTTCGACTGGACGAACGAGGAGGTGCGCGAAGAGTTCCGCGGCGTGCTGCGCTTCTGGCTCGACCGCGGCGTCGACGGCTTCCGGGTGGATGTCGCGCACGGCATGATCAAGAAGGCGGGGCTGCCCGACTACACGCCCGACGAGGGCGCCGACTCCATGGGCGGCGACCAGGAGGACGTACCGTACTGGGGCCAGCCCGGTGTGCACGAGATCTACCGCGACTGGCACGACGTGCTCGCCGCCTACGACGGCGACCGCGCCCTGTGCGCCGAGGCGTGGATGCCCACGCTCGACCAGATCGCGCTCTGGGTGCGCCCGGACGAGATGAACCAGGCGTTCAACTTCAACTACCTGATGACCCCGTGGAACGCCGAAGAGCTGCGCACCGTGATCCGCGACTCCCTGGACGCGTTCGGCGCGGTCGGCGCGCCGAGCACCTGGGTGCTGTCCAACCACGACGTGGTGCGCCACGCCTCGCGCCTGGCCCTCACGTGGGACAACCCGCAGGGCGACGGCATCGGCCCGCGGGACGAGCCCAAGCCCGACCGCGCCATCGGCCTCGCCCGCGCCCGCGCCGCGAGCACGGTGATGCTGTCGCTGCCCGGATCCGCGTACCTGTACCAGGGTGAGGAGCTGGGCCTGCCGGAGGCCATGGAGATCCCCGACGAGTTCCGGCAGGATCCGACCTGGTTCCGCACGAGCGGCGAGCGCTACGGCCGAGACGGCTGCCGGGTGCCGCTGCCGTGGAGCGGCACGGCGCCGTCGTACGGCTTCAACGACACCGGCGCCTCGTGGCTGCCGCAGCCGGCGGAGTGGGCGGAGCACGCGCGCGCCGCCGAGGAGGGCGCGGACCACTCAACGCTGGAGCTGTACAAGACGCTGCTCGGGCTGCGCAAGGAGCGCGGACTCGGATCCGGATCCCTCGTGTGGGAGGACCTCGGATCCGACGCGGTCGCGTTCCGGCGCGGCGACCTGCACGTCGTGGCGAACCTCGGCGAGGCGCCCCTGCCGCTGCCCGAGGGCGCCGCGGTCGTGGTGCACAGCGCCCCCGAGGCGGGGACCGTGCTGCCGCCGAACGCGGCCGCCTGGTACACGATCGGCTGAGGCGGCGCCCGGGCTCCGCCGAACGCGGACGGGCCCCTGCAAGCCTGGGCGGTTCTGTTCCGCCCAGAGATGGAAAACGTCGCTCCCGCGCACTCGGCAGCGACGTTTTCCATCTCAACGGCCCGGAGCGCGCCACGGCAAGCTGCTTTTCGCGCCCCGCACCGCGCGGCGCGCGACGTTTTCCCTCTCGCGGGACGTGAGCCCGGCGCAGGTCGTGCTCGCGCAGCGGTCTGGCGTCACGCCGGGTCGAGCGCCCCCACCGGCGGCTCCCCCGCGCCGACCGGAGCGACCACCACGGCGCGCCGCCGGTGCATCGCGGCTGTGACGAGCTGCACCCCGAGCGTCACCGCGAGCACGACACCCGACAGCAGCAGGAGCTGATCCGGCAGGGCGCCTTCGGCGAGCGCGAGCCCGCCCAGGGCACTGCCCAGCGCACTGCCCAGCATCATGGCGCTGTTGTTGAGCGCGAGCACGAGCGCGGCGACCGCCGGCGGGACCATCGTGGCGAGCCTGGTCTGCGCGGCCACGCCGGATCCGCCGTTGAAGAACGCACAGACCAGGAACCAGGCGAGCCCCGCGACGGCGCCGGCGATGCCGGGCAGCATGAGCCCGGCCCAGCCGAGCAGCGCGGCGGCGAGCACGGTGGCGACGATGACGGTGAGCACGGCCACCGGACCGCGGCGGTCGGTCACGCGCCCCGACACGATGTTGCCGACCAGGCTCACGATGCCGTAGCCGAACAGCGCGCCGATGATCGGGTACCCCTCGCCGATCCGCGGGCCCAGGATGAGCGTGGCGTAGGTGAAGCAGAGGTAGCTCGCGCACATGAGGCCCATCGGCACCAGCAGCACGGCCAGGATCGCCGGGCGTGTGAGCGGGCTCAGCGCCTGGCGCAGCGACAGCGGCGGAAGGTGCAGCGGTCGCACCTTGATGAGGATCCCCACGAGCGCGGCGGCCCCGACGCCGACCACGAGGAACAGCGGTATCCGCCAGTCGGTCTGCCCGATCACCAGCCCGACGGGCACGCCGAGAGCGGTCGCGAACAGGAACCCGCCCATCACGAGCGAGAGCGCGCGGCCCCGGTACTGCGCGGGAGTGCGCGCGATGACATAGGAGCCGATCACGGCGTTCAGCAGCGCGCCGCCGAGTGCCGAGACGACCCGGCCGCTCATCGCCCAGAAGTAGGTCGGTGCGAGCCCGACCATCAGGTTGCCGAGCACGAAGACGCCGAGGGACAGCACGATCGTCGCCTTGCGCTCCCACCGCCCGGTGAGCGCGCCGAGCACGGGCCCGGCGATCGCGCCGGTCGCCGCGAACACGCTCATGAGCTGACCGGCGGCCGCCGCGTCGACGTCGAGATCGGTCGCGATCTGAGGCAGCAGACCTGCCAGCACATAGCCGTCGATCCCCATCGAGAAGGTCGCGACGGCGAGCCAGATCAGCGCTCCGGGCCGGAAGCCGGTGTCGTCAGCAGTCGTTCGCACCAGGTCATCCAATCAGAGCGGATCCGCTCCGCGCTCCCTTTTTGTGAGGATTCCGGACGAATCGTCGGATGCGCCGTCAGGCCACCACCTCGAAGGCGGCCGCCAGCAGTGTCTCATCGCGCGACGACGGCCCCACCAGCAGCTCGAAGGCGCCCGGCTCCACCCGGCGGATCCCCGCGGCGTCGACGATCGTGCAGTCGGCGACCGGCAGCTCCAGCCGCACCCGGGAGGACTCCCCCGGCGCGAGCTGCACCTGGCGATACGCCTTGAGCTCCTTGTCGGTCCAGCTCGCGCTCGTGACGACGTCTCGCACGTACGCCTGCACCGTCTCGCGCACCGGACGGGATCCGGTGTTGGCCACGGTGACCTCCGCGACGATCGTGTCGTCGGCACCGAGCGTCGAGGACACCAGCGCGAGCTCGGAGTACTCCACGGTCGTGAACGAGAGCCCGTCGCCGAACGCCCAGGCCGGCGCCTGGGTGAGGTCGGCGTAGCGCGTGCCGTGCTGACCCCGGATCTGGTTGTAGTAGGTCGGCTGCTGCCCGGCGTGCCGGGCGAACGAGATCGGAAGGCGCCCGGAAGGCTCGATGGCGCCGGTGATGAGCTCGGCGATCGCCTGCCCTCCGCGCATGCCGGGGTTGGCGGCCCAGAGCACGGCGGCGGCCTTCGCCGTCGAGGCGGGCAGCACGAGGGGCTTGGAGGCGAGCAGCACCACGACGACCGGTGTGCCCGTCGCGATCAACGCGTCCAGCAGGGCGTTCTGGGCGCCCACGAGCTCCAGGGTCGCGGTGGAGCGTCCCTCGCCGACGAGCTCGATCCGATCCCCGACCACCGCCACCACGACATCCGCAGCCTCGGCAGCCTGCACCGCCTCGGCGAGGAGATCCGGATCGGACGCGGCCGGCGCCACCACCGGCGGTCGGGGCTGGCCGTCCGGGAAGGTCGCGCCGAGCGGGTCCTGTTCCAGCGTGAGGATGTCGGCGCCGTGGGCGTGCCGCACCGCGAGACCGTCGATGGCACGGAGACCGTCGAGCACGGTGGTGATCATCTCCCGGGGCTGGCCGTCGAGCCAGCCCGCCTGACCGGATCCGCCGGCCCAGTCGCCGAGCTGCGTCTGCGCGTCGTCGGCGAGGGGCCCGACCACGGCGACGCGGAGCGGAGCCCCCTCTGTGAGCGGCGCGCCTCCACCCAGCGGCAGTACCCCGTCGTTCTCCAGCAGCACGAGGGAGCGGCGGGCCACCTCGAGGTTGAGGTCGGCGTGCGCGGGGGCGCCGATGACGGCGCCGAGGTCCTCCGCGGGCAGGCGGGGATCCTCGAAGAGTCCGAGGTCGAACTTCAGGGTCAGGATCCGCGCGACGGCGGCATCGAAGGCATCGGCTGCGAGCATGCCGTTCTGCACGGCCTCGAGGGCACCCTCGTAGAAGCCCGGAGTGGTCATCACCATGTCGTTCCCGGCTCGCACTGCGGCCGCGGCGGCGTGCGCGTAGTCGGGCTGCACCTTCTGCTCCCACACCATCCGGCCGACGTTGTCCCAGTCCGTGATGAGCGTGCCCGTGTACCCCCACTCGCCGCGCAGCACGTCCGAAAGCAGCCAGTCATTGACGGTGATCGGCACCCCGTCCATGCTCTGATATCCGAGCATGAACGTCCGGCACCCCTCCTTGGCGACCCGCTCGAACGGCGGCAGGAACCAGGACCGCAGCTTGCGGCGCGAGATGTCCGCCTCGGACGCGTCCCGCCCGCCCTGCGTCTCCGAGTACCCGGCGAAGTGCTTCGCCGTCGCCAGGATCGCCGTCGGATCCGAAAGTCCCGCTCCCTGATAACCGCGGACCATCGCGCTCGCGAGCTCACCGATCAGGAACGGATCCTCGCCGAACGTCTCGCCCACCCGGCCCCACCGCAGATCACGGGCGATGCACAGCACCGGGGAGAACGTCCAATGGATCCCGGTCGCTGCGACCTCCACCGCCGTCGCCCGCGCCACCTGCTCCACCAGGGCCGGATCCCAGGTCGCGGCCATCCCCAACTGCGTCGGATAGATGGTCGCGCCCTCCCAGAACGAGTGGCCGTGGATGCAGTCCTCCCCGACCAGCAGCGGGATCCGCAACCGCGTCTCGGCGGTCAGCCGGTTCGCCTCCAGGATCCGCTCGGGCGAGGTGTGCAGGATCGACCCGGCATGGCGTCGCAGCACATGGTCGTGCAGATCGTCGCGCGCATCCAGCTGCAGCATCTGACCCGCCTTCTCCTCCACCGACATCCGGCTGAGGAGATCCCCCACACGCGCGGCGGTGCTGAGTCGGGGGTCGCGGAAGGGCAGGGCGTCGCTCATGCGGTGGTGCTCTCTGGATCGGCGGCCGCTCGGGTCGCGGGGAAGGAGGTCGGGGACGCGGTCGTGCGCACTGCGGTCACGGCGGCGTTCGCATCGATGCCCCGCTTCTTCAGGGCGCGGGCCCGCTCTCCGGCGGAACGCAGCCGCGGGTTCACATACTCGTCGATGCCGAAGTTGATCAGGGCGAGCGCCACCCCGAGCAGGGCGATGCAGAGCCCCGCGGGCACGTACCACCACCAGTAGTCCGGGAAGGCGCTGTTCTGCTGCGCCCAGAACAGGATGGTGCCCCAGTTCAGGTTCGACACCGGGATGACGCCGATGAACGCGAGGGTCGTGAGGCCGAGCACGGCGGCGGTCATGGTGCCGACGAAGCTCGACGCGATGATCGCCATGAGGTTCGGGAGCATCTCGACCAGGATGATCCGGTGCAGCGGCTCGCCGTTCGCACGCGCCGCCTGGATGAAGTCGCGGTTGCGCAACGACATCGTCTGCGCCCGCAGCACCCGCGCTCCCCATGCCCAGCCGGTCAGTCCCAGCACCGCGGCGATGATCCACAGCGGCGGATCCTGGAACTGCGAGGCGATGATGATCATCAGCGGCAGCCCCGGGAGCACGAGGAACACGTTGGACAGCGCGGACAGCGATTCGCTCTTCCAGCCGCGCAGGTAGCCGGCGGTCACGCCGACCAGGATCGCCACCACGGTCGCCATGATCGTCGCGAGGAAGCCGACCACGAGCACGCCGCGCGTGCCGTAGACGAGCTGGCTGAACACATCCTCGCCGATGTGCGTCGTGCCGAGCAGATGCTGCCAGGACGGCGGCTGCAGCGTCGCATCCAGATGCTGCGCGGTCGGGCTGTACGGCGCGATCCAGGGCGCGAAGACCGCCACGAGCGTGAACACGCCCAGGATGACCAGGCCCGCGGCGGACTTGCGGTTGCCGAACATCGCCAGCGATGCCTTGAGCTGGCTCCAGAAGGTGCGCCGCGGCGCGGGCCGCCGCTCGGCGGTGAGCAGCGCCGCGGTCTCGGGCGCGCCGGCGGCCGGCTGCGCGACCTCGGGAGGAACGGGAGTCGTCGTCATGATCAGGCCTCCGTCTGACGGGTGCGCGGGTCGAGGATGGCATAGGCGATGTCGGCGATGATGTTCGCGACCAGCACCGCCATGACCAGCACCAGGAAGATGCCCTGCATGAGTGCGTAGTCCTTCGCATTGGTCGCGCCGAGCAGCAGCAGACCGATGCCGGGGTAGGAGAACACCATCTCCATGACAATCGTGCCGCCCACGATGAAGCCGAGCGACAGGGCGAAGCTCTGGATCTGCGGCAGCACCGCGTTGCGCGCCGCGTAGCGCCACAGCACGCGCCGGTTCGGCATGCCCTTGGCCTGGGCGACGGTGATGTAGTCCTCGTCGAGCACGGTGAGCATCATGTTGCGCATCCCGAGCACCCAGCCGCCGAGCGAGGCGATCACGATCGTGATCACCGGCAGCGCGGCGTGCGAGAGCACCTGCCCGATGAAGTCGGCGTTCCAGCCCGGATCCACACCGACCTCGTAGGCGTGCCCGGCGGGGAACCAGCCCAGCACCGACGAGAACGCGGCGATGAAGATCAGGCCGAGCCAGAAGTAGGGGATCGTGCCGAGGAACGTCGTCACCGGCACGAGCACGTCCAGCCGGCCGCCGCGCCGCCATCCGATCACCGCGCCCAGCACGGTGCCGACGAGGAAGGAGACGATCGTGGCGAATCCGACCAGCCCCAGGGTCCAGGGCAGCGCGGCCGCGATCGCGTCGCCGACCGGGGCCATGCCGGTCGAGATGGACACGCCGAGGTCGCCGCGCAGCAGCATGCCCCAGTAGTCGAGGTACTGCTGCCACAGGGGCACCGAGTGGTCCAGGCCGAACATGAGGCGCAGAGCCTTCTCGGCGTCGGGCGTCAGCTGGCCCTGGCTGCGCGCCATGTAGGCGTCGACCGCGTCCCCCTTCATCAGTCGCGGGATGAAGAAGTTGATGGTGATCGCAGCCCAGGCCGTGAACAGGTAGAAGGCCGCCCTGCCGCCGATGAAACGCCAGGGCACGCGCATGCGGCCTCGCTCGGCCCGGGTCGCGGTCGTGCCGACGAGCGTCGGATCCACCGGCTCGGGCGCGGCGGGCGACGCCTGGGTCGCGGGTGCGGACGTGTCGGCGCTCATCGCGCACCTCCCGTGGTCTGTGCCGCCCGGCGGCGGAAGAACTCCTCCGGATCGGGCGACGCCGCCCGCAGCTCCCGCGTGTACGGGTCGCGAGGGCGCAGGATGACGTCGTCCGCAGGTCCGCGCTCCACGACCCTGCCCTGGTTGAGCACCATGATCTCGTCGCTGAAGTGGCGCGCGGTCGCGAGGTCGTGGGTGATATAGAGCACGCCGAGCCCCTCCTCGCGCTGCAGATCGGCGAGCAGGTTGAGCACCCCGAGGCGGATGGACACGTCCAGCATCGACACCGGCTCGTCGGCGACGAGCAGCGCGGGTCGGGAGGCCAGCGCCCGCGCGATCGCGACGCGCTGGCGCTGGCCGCCGGAGAGCTCGTGCGGGCGCCGCTCCATCACGGCGTCCGGATCCAGCCGCACCCGCTCGAGCAGACGGCGCACCTCGGCGTCGACCTGGTCGCGCGGCACGACGCGATCGAGCCGCAGCGGACGCTCCACGTGGTGGCGGATCGAGTGATACGGGTTCAGCGAGGCGAACGGATCCTGGAACACCATGCGCAGTTGCTGCCGGTACATGCGCAGACCCTTGCCGCGGCGCGGGATCGGTGCGCCGTCGAGCAGCACCTCTCCGTGCGTGGGCGTCTCGAGCTGGGTGAGGATCTTGGCGATCGTGGACTTGCCGCTGCCGGACTGGCCGACCAGGCCGATCGTCTGGCGGGAGTGCAGGGTGAAGCTGACGTCGTCCAGGGCCTTGAGCTGGCCGGATCCGCGGACGTTGTAGAGCTTGGTGACGCCGCGGAACTCGAGCGTGGTCATCGCACCACCACCCCCCGCTCTCCGGTCAGGCGCGGGAAGGAGCGCAGCAGGTCGCGGGTGTACTCGTGCTGCGGATCCGTCCACAGCCGCTCGGCGTCGGCGAGCTCGACGATCTCGCCCTCGCGCATGACGGCGATGCGGTCGCTGATCTCCAGCAGCAGCGGCAGGTCGTGGGTGATGAACACGACCGAGAAGCCGAACTCGTGGCGCAGCTGGGAGATCTGCTTCAGGATCTCGCGCTGCACCAGCACGTCGAGCGCGGTGGTGGGCTCGTCCATGACCATGAGCTGCGGCCGCAGTGCGAGCGCCATCGCGATCATCACGCGCTGTCGCATGCCTCCGGACAACTCGTGCGGGTAGGACCGGATCCGCTGGCCGCCGACCTTCACGATCTCGAGGAGGTCGACCGCCTCCGCACGACGCTGCGCGCGGCTCATCCCTGGCCGGTGCACGCGGAACACGTCGTCGAGCTGCGCACCGATCGTCGCCACGGGGTTGAGGGCGTTCATCGCGCCCTGGAACACCATGGACACCTTGTCCCAGCGGAACCGGCGCATCTGCTCGGTGTCGAGGGCGTGCAGGTCGACGTCCGAGCCGTCGGCGTCGTGGAAGACGACGCTGCCGCCGGTGATCACGGCCGGCGGCTTGAGCAGCCGCTGCACGCCGTACGCGAGCGTGGTCTTGCCGCTGCCGCTCTCGCCGGCCAGTCCCACGATCTCACCGCGGCGGATGTCGATCGTGACGTTCTTGACCGCCCGCACGGGTGGATCCACGTCGTACACGACCGAGAAGTCGCGCACGGAGAGAAGGGTGTCTGTCATGAGGTGCTTTCGTGCTCGAGCGGGCAGGATCCACGGGGTGAGGGACTCGTCGCCCCTCACCCCGCATGCGTCATGCGACCTACTTGCCGGCCGGCTTCAGCTTCATGATGACCTGGACGGCAGAGGGCTGCGTCGGGTCGGCGGTGGCGTACTGGTCCGTCTCGCTCGGCCAGCCCGTGAAGGTGCGGGTGTTGTACTCGCCCAGCTGCGGGTGCGTGCCGATCGGGATGGCGGGGACGTCCTCGACGAAGATCTTCTGGATCTTGTTGAGCGCCTCGGTGCGGGTGGCGTCGTCGGAGGCCTGGGCGTACTGCGTGAGCAGCGCGGTCGCCTCCGGGTTGCTGTAGCGGCCGAAGTTGTCCGAGACCTTGCCGTCGGCCGCCTGCTCCAGGTAGGCGCCGTTCATCACGTCGTCGTAGATGTGCCAGGGGTTGGAGCCGGAACCCGACCAGTGCAGCGCGGCGTCGAAGTTGCCGGTCGCCATGTTCGTGAACCAGGTGTCGGCGTCCGGCGTGGCCACCTTCGCGTCGGCGCCCAGGGTGCTCTTGATCTGCGTCGCGACGAGCTGGATCCCGGTGACGTAGTCGTTCCAGCCCTGCGGATTCTGCAGTGTGAACGAGACGGCGTTGCCGGAGGGATCGATCAGCGTGCCGTCCTTCCAGGTGTAGCCCGCGTCGGTGAGCACCTTCTTGGCGCCGTCGACGTCGATCGTGAAGGTCTTGTCCTTGTACTCGGGGGCGATGTACTGGTCGCCGGTGGGCTGCGGGATGCCGGTGACGCTGGTGAGCTCGGGGCCCGCGTTGCTGCGAGCCTTGTCCGCGTGCGCCTTGCGGTCGACGACCATGTTGACGGCCTTGCGGAAGGCGACGTCGTTGAACGGCGCCTTCGTGGTGTTGACGAGCACCATGTCGGGGCTCAGCACGTTCGCACCCCAGAACACGTTGTGCTTCGGATCCTTGTCGACGTAGTTCTTCTGGTAGTCGGTGATGAAGATCTGCGCCCAGTCGGCCTCCTTGCTCTGCAGCGCGCGGAGGAGCCCCGTGTTGTCGTTGTACTCGAGGTACTTGAGCTGGCCGACCGGCACCTTGCCGCCCCAGTAGTCGGTGCGGGCCTTCAGCACCACGCCCTGCGAGGAGAAGCTCTTGATCGTGTACGGGCCGGTGCCGACCGCGTTCTTGACCGGGTCCTTGGACGGGTCGGAGATGCCCTTCCACTGGTGCTCGGGGACGATGGTGACCTGCAGCACGTCGCCCTGCTTCACGAACTTCGACTCGCTGAAGGAGAGCACCACGTTCCCGCCGTCCTTCTTGACGTCGGCGAGCTTGAGGCCGCCGAGGTCGAGGGCGGGCGTGTTCTTGATCATCGAGTACGTGAAGACGATGTCGTCGGCCGTGAACGGCTTGCCGTCGCTCCACTTCACGCCGCTGCGCGGGGTGACCGTGAGCTGGGTGTAGTCGGCGTTCCACTCCACCTTGGAAGCGAGCCACGGCGTCGTCTCGTTCTTGCCGACGGGGTTCACGATCGCGAGGGGCTCGTAGATCATCCGGTCGTACCCGAGCGACATGCCCGATCCGGTGGAGATGAACGGATTGTTGGTCTGGGTCGACAGGATCGCGGCGCCGTCCGGCTTGGCGACGGTGAGCGAGCCGCCGGACGCGCCGGCGGTGGAGCCCGACGAGCAGCCGGTCAGCGCGACGGCGCTGAGGGCAGCGATCGCCGAGACGACGAGCAGGGTCTTGGTGAGCCTCATTGCTTCTCCTTCTGGGGCACGGCCATCGTGCGCCCACCTGGTGCGGGGTCTCGCTTCCGGGGAACTTTACTTACTAGCGAGAAAGTAAGTAGGAGTGAGGTTACCGACGAGTAAGCTGGATGACAAGCGGCGAAGGGGACGAAATGGTCACGACGACGTCGGCGCGCGTGAAGTCGCGGCCCGAGACCGAGCGCAAGCGCACCGAGATCCTGGACGCGGCGATCGAGATCTTCGGCGCGAAAGGATCCACCAACGGCACCCTCGCCGACATCGCCGAGCAGGTCGGGATGACGCACGCCGGGGTGCTGCACCACTTCGGGTCGAAGCAGAAGCTCCTGCTCGAGGTGCTCGACTACCGCGACAAGAGCGACGTCGCCCAGCTCGCCGAGCAGCACATCCCCGACGGCCCCGAGCTGTTCCTGCACCTGGTCAAGACCGCGTTCGCGAACGAGCACCGTCCGGGCATCGTGCAGACGTACACCGTGCTGTCCAACGAGTCTGTGACGGACGGCCATCCCGCGCGCGGCTTCTTCGAGCACCGCTACGACAAGCTCCGCACCGAGGTGTCCGCGGCGTTCCGCGAGCTGTGCGCGCAGGAGGGCGTGACGGACACCGCCGCGATCGGCACGGCGTCGGCGTCGATCCTCGCCGTCATGGACGGCCTGCAGCTGCAGTGGCTGCTGGATCCCTCCGCCGTCGGGCTCGCCGAGGCGAGTGCCTTCGCCATCCGGGCGATCGTGAACGGCGTGCTGCACCCCGGGCCCGCGCTGGAGACCTACGCGGGACGCTGATCCCGGATCCGGTCGGCACCGGGATCCGCGTAGGCTCGGGGCCATGACGATCGACCTCGAAGCGCTCTTCATCGACCTGCACCGCAACCCCGAGCTCTCGTTCCAGGAGGTGCGCACCGCCGGCATCGCCGCCGGGCACCTGCGCGACCTCGGGCTGGAGGTCACCGAGGGCGTCGGGCGCACCGGGGTCATCGGCGTGCTCCGCAACGGCGAGGGCCCTGTCGTGTGGGCGCGCGCAGACATGGATGCGCTGCCCGTCGTCGAGGAGTCGGGGCTGCCCTACGCCAGCACCGCCAAGGGCGTCGACGCCGAGGGGCACGAGGTCGGCATCATGCACGCGTGCGGCCACGACATGCACGTGACCGCGATGATCGGCGCGGTGGAGGAGCTCGTCCGCACCAGGGACGAGTGGTCGGGCACCCTGGTGGTGGTGATCCAGCCCGCCGAGGAGTTCGGCGCCGGGGCTCGCGCGATGCTCGACGACGGCGCCCTGGACCGCTTCCCGCGGCCCGACGTGGTCATCGGCCAGCACGTGACCCCGTTCCCGGCCGGCATGATCGGCGTGCGGCCCGGACCGCAGATGTCGGCCTCCGACGGCCTGCACGTGGTGCTGCACGGCCGCGGCGGACACGGCTCGCGTCCGCATTCCACGATCGACCCTGTCGTCATGGCCGCCGCCACCGTGATGCGCCTGCAGACCGTGGTCTCGCGCGAGGTGGACCCGCACGACCTCGCCGTGGTCACCGTGGGCGCGATCCACGCCGGCACCAAGAACAACATCATCCCCGCCGATGCCACGCTCGACCTCAGCCTGCGCTACCCCGACGACGCACTGCGCACTAAGGTGCTGGCCAAGGTCGAGCGCGTGATCAAGGCCGAGGCGATGGCGAGCGGCGCGACGCAGGATCCGACGATCGAGACGCTGCATACTCTGCCCGCCACGATCAACGACGACGCGGCGACCGAGCGCGCGACCGCGGCCTTCCGCGCCGCATTCGGCGAGGAGAACGTGATCGACCCAGGCCTCTTCACCGGCAGCGAGGACGTGTCGTGGTTCGCCCGGGACGCCGGCGTGCCGCTCGTGTTCTGGTTCTGGGGCGGCATCGCTCCGGCCCGCTACGCCGCCGCGGTGGCGCAGGGCACGGTCGACAGCGAGATCGCCACGAACCACTCCCCGTACTTCGCCGTGGAGATCCACCCGACGATCGAGGTGGGCGTCCAGGCGCTCACGGTCGCAGCACGCGAGTTCCTGGGCTGACGAAGCGGCCGCGCCCGAAGGCACGCTCGCGGGGCGGAGCGACGGTCACCGTCGCTCGGCGGGAGCGTCCGCTTCGCCGTCGGCGTCGCGGCGGGGGCGCCCTGCGGCCGTGACGACGCCGGCCAGCACGAGGAACGCCGCACCGATCACGACCGTCCACCAGGGGAAGCCGGGGATGTCCGGCGCCGCACCGGCGGCATCCAGGTCCTTCTGCGGAGTCGGCGTCACGCGCTCGCCCGTGACCAGGATCCGGTGCGTGTTGATGCCGAGCGGGGTGCAGGTCACGAGAGTGACGAGGTCCTCCCCCGGCTGCGCACTCAGCGCCTTCGTCTCCTCGGGCAGAACGACCTTGGTATCGCGCACCCGATAGGTCAGCACCTCGCCGAACACCTCGACGGTGAACGTGTCGCCGATCTTCAGCTGGTCGAGGTTGTCGAACAGGGTCGCACCGGCGAGACCGCGGTGTGCCGTGAGCACCGAATGCTGATCGACGCCGCCGACAGGGAGGGACGTGCCCTCGAGGTGTCCGACGCCCTTGGTGAGGGTGGTGTCGGAGGTGCCGTGATAGATCGGCAGGTCCACGCCGATCGTGGGGATGCGCAGCCGGGCCATGACTCCATCCGCATCAGCCCTGAGCATGCGGGAATAGTCGAAACCGGGCGCGGCCGCAGTGCTCGTGGGGATGCGGGATCCCGGTGCGAGCAGCGCCCCGCCGACCAGTGCCCTGTTGTACGCCCTCGCCTGATCGAGCGTCTGCTGTCGCGCATCGGCTGCGGATCCTCCGACCTCGGAGTCGACCTTCACGATCAGCTGCGACTGGTTGTACTGCGACCACCAGCTCGCCACCGTCGGGTACATCAGCACGAGGACGCCGACGAAGGCGACAGTCCCAAGGATCGCCGTCGCCCAGGGCATCCGCCATCGCGGACGGGGTGCGGGCCTCACGTCGCGGCGGCGCAGCGGCACGGTCTGTGTCACGACGGCTCCTCTCAATCTCGATGTGCGGTGAACGGATCCCGGCTCCGGATCCCGGCAGACGCCGGGCAGGGCGGGAACGGGAAGAGGAGGGCAGGGGTACTGGGGCCCCCTGCCCTCCTCGGGTCCGTCAGTGCCCCTCGGCGGGATCGCTCACGGACGTCGGATCATCAGTGGCGACGGGCGCGCACGCGGCGCACCAGGATCGCACTGATGCCGGCCACGACGAGCAGACCGCCGATGACGGCGAACAGCGTGCTGCCCGCACCACCGGTCAGCGGCAGGTTCGGGCCGAACTGCTGGGTGTTGGAGATGGTGATGCTGGTCGGGCTGGCCTGACCGTTGGCGGTCACGGTGACCTGGGTCCACGGGTCGGCGGGGAGCACGTAGCCGGCCGGAGCCTGCGTCTCCTTGAGCCAGTAGTCCTTGCTCTTCACGTCGTTGTTTCCGACCCACAGACCATCGACGAGGATCTGGCCGTTGGCGTCGGTGGCGACGGGACCGGCGACCTTGGTACCGTTCTTGGCGTCGTAGACCTCGAAGATCGCGCCCTGGAGCGTGTTCTTCGTGTTGCCGTCCTGCTTGACGACCTTCAGCGGACCCCAGTTGGTCTGCGGGGTGTTGGTGGTGCGGTCGGAGCCGTTGGTGTTGACGACGGCCGTGTTCAGGATCTGGCCGTCGGCACCGAGCGAGGTCACGGTGGTGGTGATGTCCGCGGTCACCGCGGTCTTGCCGGCGAGCTTGCCGAGGCCGGTCGCGGTGAAGGTGATCACGGTGTTGCCCGAGACGGTGTAGTCCGTGCCCTCAGCGAGAACCACGCCGTCGACCTTGACCACGGCGCCGACGTAGGTCAGACGCGGGTCGAGGGTGTCGGTGATCGAGAAGCTGCGGTAGGTGTCGCCCGCGGCCAGAGCGGGGATCGGAGCGTTGACCGTCCAGACGATCTGCGAGCCCAGCACCGGCGCCTTCGGGTCGGCGACGGTCTTGGTCGGCTGCGTGTTGTTCAGCTTGTTCTTCGGGTAGACGTGCACGTTGTAGAGCCAGGTGCCCTGGTTCGGGTACGGCACGGACACGAGGAACGGCTGCACCGGCGAGACGATGGGGTTCGGGCCGGAGCTGGTCTCGGTCACGAGGTACAGGCCGTACGGCAGGTTCGACACCACGGCCTGCCCGGAGGCGTCGGTGGTCGCTGTGGTGCCGGCGGCGAGCGAGAACGGAGCCGACGACACGTTCGCGGGCGTCGCGGTCTTCGCCTGGTCCCAGCCTGCAGCGGTGGTGAGGTCGATCGGGGTGCCGTTCGCGCTCACACGCTGCACGCTGAACTGGACTCCCTCGAGGCCCTGTCCGAGCGCGGCGATCTTGGCCGGGTCGGTGATCTGGGTGCCGTCACCCGCAGCGCCGGGGTCACCGGCGTGCTTGTGGATGGTGATGCTGCCCGTGGTACCCGTGATGTTCGACGGGCTCAGGGTGTCGGCTGCGTTGGCGGCCGGCGACACTGCGAGGGCGCCGAGGGCGGCGAGAGCCGCGACTCCGAGCCCGGCTGCGAACTTGCGCAGCCCGAGAGACCTGCTGGTCATTGCCGTTCCTGCTTTCTTTGTCGTTCGTCGACCGGCACCCGCCGGCCGACAGTTGTCCTGCTGTCGGTGAGGTGGGTGAGGGGTCAGGAGGCGCGACGCGCGCTTCGACGGATCCGAAGGATCCCGAGAAGCGTCAGCGCGGAGAACACGATGGCGCCGCCGGCGAGGAGGAAGGCGTCGCTTCCGACGCCGCCGGTCAGCGGGAGCACCGCGCCGGGCTGCTGCTCGTTCGGCTGGGCGCCGATGTCGAGCGTGGTGCCGGCGTTGGCCGCGTTCACCGTGAAGGTGAACGATCCGGCCGCGATGTAGCCGACAGGAGCCAGCGTCTCCTTCGCGGAGTAGCTTCCCCAGGCGAGCTTGTCGAGACGGAAGGCGCCGGGCCCCGGATCGAGGTCGGGACCGGCGCACGGCGTTGCCGTGCAGTCCTTGACGACGAGACCCTGGGCGGGCAGGCCGGGGCCGGTGAGCGTCCACTCGGATCCGGCGAGCTGCGCGCCCGTCGCCTTGGACGTCTTGGTCCAGGCCACCGATCCGGGCTTGCTCGCGTTCGTGATCGTGCAGACCGCCTTCGCGTTCGCAGCCACGGTGACGGAGGACCCGCTCACAGTCGCGCCGGTGCAGGTCCAGGCGCCGGCGGCGTAGCCCGCGGGGCTTCCGCTTTCGGAGAGCGCGTAGGTGCCGGGAGCGACGACCGCGCCCGTCACGCTCGCGTCGCCCGTCTTGCCGGTGATCGTCTGCGTGCCGCTCGCGGTGAGCGTCCAGTCGGAGATCGTGGACGTGCCGCCGTAGGTGTTGTCGACCTGCTTCTTGAGGGTCAGGGTCGCCGCGGAGGGCTTGTTCGTGATGGTGCAGGCGACCGCGTCACCGGGAGCGACACCGGTGACGTCCGCACCGGCGGCGCCGGGCAGGGTGACGGAGCGCTGCGCACCGCCGAGCGAGGTGACGGTGCAGCTGCCGCTGACGAAGTCCCACCCGCTCTTCTGCGTCTCGGAGACCCGCACCGTCGCCCGCGAGGTCGTCTTGTCGAAGGCGACGGTCCAGTTCACATCGCCCGAGGCCGGCGTCGTCTGCGTGGTCGCGGACGGCGTCGAGGTGGCGGTCCCGGTGGTCGCGGTGGTCGTCGCGCCAAGGGTCCAGCCGGCACCCGGCGTCGGGTTGTTGCCGGCGATGTCGAGCACGGTCTTGTGCACCGCGACGGTCGCGAGCAGCGGCGCGTTCGTGATGGTGCACACGACGCTGGCGCCCGAGCGGTTCGGGACCGTGAGCTGGCCGGCGGCGTTGGTCGGCACGGTCGCGCCGGTGTCGTCGACGCAGGCGAGCGAGCTCGCGTAGTCGGACAGCGTGCCGGGCGACCCGGCGGCGATCGCCTCGGACACCGTGTAGGCGTTGTTCTGGATCACCGGCAGCGGGCCGATCTGGGCGGCCTGGATCCCGGTGGCGCTCCCGGTGGTCGTCGCGGTCGCGGACTCGGTCGTGCCGCTCTTGACGGACAGGCGGAACTGGTCGCCGACGTGGGCGCGGGCGACGACGTTCTTCTTGATCGTGAGGTTCGCGGGCGAGTTGCAGCTCGCCAGATCCGTGCTGGAGAGGCTGCCGGTGACGTCGCCGCCGATCTGGACGCCCGTCGACGCGTTGTATTCGCGCACGGTCGAGGCGTTGCCGAGGTACATCGAACCCGTGGTGTTGAACGCCATGCCGTTGATGTTGGAGAACCCGGCCGGCGTGAAGGAGAAGGACGGCGACGAGGCGAGCAGTCCACCGGTGCCTGCGGCGAGCGCCGCCGCGGTGACGGAGTAGACGGTCGTCGTGGACCCGCTGCCGACCACGTACAGGTTGCCGTTCGCGTCGAAGGCCATGTCGCCGTTGGTGCCGCCCGCGGCCGAGGTGTCGATCGTGCCGACGAGCGAGAAGGCGCCGGTGCTCAGCACGTACTTGTAGATGTAGAAGCTGCCGGACGCGAACCCGCCGAAGAAGTAATCGCCGCTCTTCAGGTCGATCGCGCCGGCGATCAGCGATGCGGACGTGGTGTAGCTGTCACCCGTGGGCTTCCAGGCCGATCCGTCGAAGTACCAGATCGTCGCGGTGCGGTTGTTGTTGGTGCGCTCGTACGCGACCGCGGTGGCGCCGTTCGCACCGATGCCCAGACCGTTGAACGACGAGACGCCCGACGCCGAGGCGCCGACCGACGTGACGGCGCCGTTCGCGACACGCTGCAGCTGTCCGGTGCCCGACAGCGCGTAGAAGGTTCCGGTCGCACAGACCAGACCGGCGCTGGTCGACGGCGCCACCCGCGCCGCCATCGGGACGACGGCGGTCGAACGCACCGATGTCACCGACGGCGAACCGCTCACCGAGAGCGGCGCAGGTGCGGCCTGGGCGGCGGGCGCTGCGACCAATGCCAGCGCGATGCTCGTCCCCAGCGCCATGATGGCGCGCGCGAAGTAGTCCCCCAGCGTCATTGTGCTCCCCAGCCACAGAAGAAGGCCGCCCGCTCCCCGCGGAACGTCCTTCAGGAGAGCCGATCGCTCGGCTCTCTCCTCCCCATCGGACCATCCCCTGGCCCGTTGTTCGGGAACCCATTTCCCGCGAGTCCCCTATGGTCGCCAATCCCCTGACGACCTTCGATACCCTCCACGCCCGCATCCGACCCCAGGGTTGGATACACGACTGCGCGTGAACGGTGAATCTTCTCACGACGCTACGACACGTTCGGGGGATTCACAAAATCGCCCCCCTGGACGGCACGTCGCAGAGCACGCGAATGCACCCGCGGTCTGATGCGGTGCTCCACCCTCTATCCCGCGCGCCCCTACCCGTGCGACCGCCCCGCGTCGGTAACGAATCGGTTCAGCGATGACCCCGGATTCTCATGGGCGACTGATAGCAAGCCGCAGAAGGATGGCACCTGCTGAAGGGGGAGCCATGTCCATACCGTCAGAGGAGACGACGACCGATAGGCACGCGCGCAGTGGCGCGGTCCTCGAAGTCGACCGGCTCGTGGTGAGGTACGGCTCCCGCACGGCCGTCGACGGCGTCGGCTTCTCGATCGCGCGCGGCGAGATCCTCGGCCTGCTCGGCCCGAACGGCGCCGGCAAGACGACCACGCTGAGCGTGATCGAGGGCCTGCGCAGGCCGGTGAGCGGATCCGTGACCGTCGACGGGATCGATGCGCTGCGTCATCCGATCGACGCTCGCGCCCGGCTCGGCGTGCAGCTGCAGAGCTCGGGATTCCAGCCCGAACTGAGCATCGAGCAACTGCTGCGGCTGTATGCCGGGCTGTACGGGGTGCGCCTGACCCGCGCCGGCGCAAGAGAGGCTTTGGACGGAGTGGGACTCGAGCAGGAGGCGTCCAAGCGGCTCAAGGGCCTCTCGGGCGGCCAGGCGCAGCGCTTCTCCCTCCTCATCGCGACACTCCATGATCCTCTGCTCCTCCTGCTGGACGAGCCGACGAGCGGCCTGGACCCGCAGTCGCGGCGAAGTCTCTGGCAGCGCATCGAGGCCTCCCGGCGACACGGGGGCAGCATCCTGCTCACCACCCATTCGATGGAGGAGGCGCAGGCGGTGTGCGATCGCATCGTCATCATCGATCACGGCCGGATCGTCACGACCGGCAGCCCGGCCGAGCTCATCGCCGCGCATCGGCAGGATCCGCGGGTGCTCGCGGTCGCACACGGCGAACCGACGCTCGAAGACGTCTTCATCGCCCTGACGGGAAGTGATCTCCGTGACTGACCTCGCCGTCGCCCGGCCTCCGATCGCGCTGACCCTGCGCTCCCTGCTCGCCGCCGACTTCACCGTCATCGTGCGCAGCAAGCAGACGCTGATCCTGAACCTCGCCGTGCCGATCCTCATGCTGATCATCACGAACCAGGCCACCCGCCGGGGCGGGGCGGGCTTCGGCGCGGCGGGGCCGGCGCTGATGATCGCCTTGGCCCTGAGCTACGGCCTGCTGTCGTCCTCTCTGCTGGGCTACTCGATCACCGTCGCACGCGACCGTGAGGCCGGCGTGTTCCAGCGACTGCGCGTCACGCCGACGCCGACCTGGGCGATCATGCTGAGCCGCCTGATCGTGCAGTTCGTCGCCGCGATCGCCACCGCCGTCGTCGTGATCGTCGTCGGCGGCATCATGCACGGGCTCAGCTACGGCGTGGGGACCTATCTGCTGATCTTCGTCGTCGCGATCTACGGCGCCGCCATGTTCCTCGGGATCGGGCAGGCGGTGGTCGGGCTGCTCCGCTCCTCCACAGCGGTGAACGCACTCGGCCGGGTGCTGTACGTCCTGCTCCTGCTGCTGGGGATCCTCGGCATCTCGGGCGTCCTCGGCGACACCTTCACCGCCATCGCGAAATGGTCGCCCGTAGGCGCGCTCATGACCCTGTTCACCGCGGTGCAGTCGACATCGGCCTGGACGAGCGACGACGGCTGGGCGATCGTCGCGATCGGCGCCTATCTCGTCGTCTTCGCCGGGATCGGGATCCGCTGGTTCCAGTGGGAGGCGCGCTAGAGCGGCGGTCGCTCAGGCGAGGGTGAGGAAGAGCTTCTCCAGCTCCTCCGGGCTCGGCCCGCCGTCGGCGTCCGGCTCGGTCAGGCACTCGCGCAGCGCCGTCGAGATCACCAGGAATCCGGCCCGGTCCAGCGCCTTCGTGACCGCGGCGAGCTGCTGGACGACGGCGCGGCAGTCCTCACCGGCCTCGACGGCGCCGATCACCGCAGCGAGCTGGCCGTGGGCGCGGCGCAGGCGGTTGGAGATCTTGCGCACCGCATCGGCGTCGTGCCCTGCCGGGTGCGTCGTGTCCGCGGAGAGGCTCTGGGCGGTTCCGGTGGTGATCATGGCCCAAGCATACCCCCGGGAGTATGTTAGATTGATACTCCCCGGGGTATCCGAGACGTCCGGGTGAGGAGGAGACGAGATGTGCCGTGCAGTGACGTGCAAGACGTGCGGGAAGACGACCTGGGCCGGGTGCGGGCAGCACGTGTCTGAGGTGAAGCGCTCCGTTCCGGCCGCGCAGTGGTGCGACGGCCGGCACTCGCAGGCGGAGATCGACGCGGCCGGATCCGCTCGGGGCGGGCTGCTGTCCCGGATCTTCGGGCGATGAGCGCGGCCATGACGGATCGGGCCCGGCGGATCGTGATCGTCGGCGGCGTCGCCGCCGGGATGAGCGCCGCAGCGCGCGCCCGCCGCCTGGATGAGAACGCGGAGATCATCGTGCTCGAACGGGGCGCGCACGTCTCGTTCGCGAACTGCGGACTCCCGTATTACGTCGGCGGGGAGATCGAGGACGAGTCGGACCTGCTCGTCCAGACGCCCGCCACACTGCGCGCCGCGCTCGGTCTCGATGTGCGCGTGCACCATGAGGTCACCGCCGTCGATCCCGGCCGGCGGTCCGTCACGGTGCGAGGGCCGGAGGGCGAGGAGCAGCTGACGTACGACGCGCTCGTCCTGGCGCCGGGCGCCATCGCCGTGCGCCCTCCGCTGCCCGGTCTCGACTCGCCGCGCGTGAGCACCCTCCGCACCGTCGAGGACGCCGTGGACCTGCGCGCGCGGATCGACGGGCCGACGTCGGTCGCACGGCGGGCGGTGGTGCTGGGAGCCGGGTTCATCGGCCTGGAAGCCGCTGAAGCCCTCCGCCAGCAGGGCCTCGACGTCGACCTCGTCGAGCTCGCACCCCACGTGCTCCCGCCGCTGGAGGCCGAGATCGCCGCCCCCGTCGCCGCAGAGCTGCGCCGGCTCGGGATCACCGTGCACGCCGGGGTCGCCGCGCAGGCCGTCGAGCAGCACGAGGAGCACGATACCGTCGTCCTCGCGGACGGCCGGCGCCTCGACGCGGACCTCATCCTGCTCTCCGTCGGAGTGCGCCCGGACACCGCCGTCTTCGAAGCGGCCGGCGTCGCATGCGAGCGCGGGGCGATCCTCGTCGACGAGCACGGACGCACGAATCTCCCGGACGTCTACGCCGCCGGCGATGCGGTCCTCTCCGTCGACGCCGTCACCGGGCTGCGCCGACCGGTCGCCCTGGCCGGCCCGGCGAACCGCGCAGGCCGCGGGATCGCGGAACACATCCTCCGCCCTGCGTCGGCCCGCCCTCTTCCCGCCCCCGTCGGCACCGCGATCGTGCGGGTCGGAGAGCTCACCGCCGCGCTCACCGGGGCGAACGCGGCCGCGCTGCGTGCCGTCGGCATCGAGGCGCACACCCTCCACCTGCACCCCACCCAGCACGCCGGGTACTTCCCGGGGGCGACGCAGATGGCACTCGTCGTCCATGTCCGCCACGGCGACGGCCTCCTCCTCGGCGCCCAGGCCGTCGGCCGCGAGGGCGTGGACAAGCGGATCGATGTGCTCGCCACGGCGATCCGGGCAGGACTCACCACCGCCGACCTCGTCGACCTCGACCTCGCCTACTCCCCCGTCTACGGCAGCGCGAAGGATCCGGTGAACCTCGTCGGCATGGTCGGAGCGAACGTCCTGGACGGGACGCTCCGGCTCTGGTACGCGCAGGACTGGGAGGTGCTGCGCGGGAAGACGCTCATCCTCGATGTGCGCAGCGCCGCGGAGTACGACGCCGGGCACCTACCGGGCGCTCTGCACATCCCGCACACGGAGTTGCGCGAACGCCTCGACGAGGTGCGCACGGCCGCGGCGGGACGTCCCGTTCGGGCGCTGTGCGGATCCGGCGTGCGCTCGCACATCGCCCACCGGCTGCTCACGCAGTCGGGCTTCGACTCAGCCTCCCTGTCCGGCGGCATGCTCACGGCCCGTGCGGTGCTCGGGGACGACGTCATCGTGTCCTGACGCCGCGGGGCGTGAGACGGCGACGCGGTCGCGGCGGGGCTACGGTCGCGCCGAGCCGCCGGCCACCGCCTCCGCCCCCGGCGCGTCGCCGCCGGTCGCATCGTCGTCGGGCACGGCGTCACGGCCGGGATCTGCCGGTCCATCGGATGCGAGCGCGACCCGCGACGCCCCGGTGAAGGCGGACGGCTCGGATCCGAGGTGGCGTCGCGTCTGCACCAGCAGCAGGACGATGCCGAGCGCGACGGCCGCGAGCGAAGCCCACACGTTGGCGGGGATACCGAGGAAGCCGATGCTCGAGGGGTCGATCCGGATCGACTCGAGATAGCTACGGCCTGCGCCGTACCAGATCAGGTACAGGGCGAGCACCTTGCCCCACTGAAGTGCGAACCTGCGCTCCAGCCAGAGGATCAGGGCGAACCCGAGCAGGTTCCAGATGATCTCGTAGAGGAACAGGGGCTGGAAGAGCGTTCCGGCCGGCATCCCGGGCGGGAACTTCGGGTTGGTCGCCTCGATCTGCAGACCCCAGGGGAGCGTCGTCGGGAGGCCGAAGAGCTCGTGGTTGAAGTAGTTGCCCAGGCGGCCCAGTGACTGCGCGACCAGCAGCGCCGGAGCGAGCGCATCAGCGACGCTCCAGAAACGCACCCGCGCGCGGCGGCAGGCGATGACGATGCCGATGGCGCCGCCGATCAGGGATCCGTAGAGGGCGTTACCGCCGTCCCAGATCGCGAACACGTCCCAGAGGTTGTCACCCGGGGCGAAGTAGTCGCCCACGTGGGTGAAGACGTGATAGAACCTGGCGCAGACGATGCCGAGCGGCACCGACCAGAGGGCGATGTCGATCGCGAAGCCGGGCTCGATGCCGCGCTTCTTCAAGCGGTGGCCGAGGATCAGCGTCGCGGCCACGATCCCGGCGATGATGCACAGCGCGTACGCGTGGACGGTCACCGGACCGATCTGGAACTGCGCCCATTGCTCAGGGGGGCTGGGGATGCTCGTTCTCACGGTCGCCTCTCGGTCGGGGTCACGGCCTCCGATACCCTAGGAAGGCGAGTGCGGAAGCGGCTGTGAACGGCACGCTCGCCGATCACCGGCTCGCGTCCGACCGGGATAGCGATCCTCCTGCGCCGAGGTGAGCCGTCAGCCCGTTCAGACGTCGACGCGCACCGGTGGGAGGGCGGCGAGCGGGGCGTGCGCCTCGTGGTGCAGCCGCTCCATGCGCTCGTCGAGCTCGCTGGCGGCGTCGGCCGCCGCGGTGAGGTCGTCGACGAGGCGGGCGGGCACCTGGCCCTGGAACTTGTAGTGGATCTTGTGCTCCAGGCTCGCCCAGAAGTCCATCGCGATGGTGCGGAACTGCACCTCGACCGGCACCATGATCGGGCCCGAGGAGAGGAACACCGGCACCTCGAGGATCGCATGCAGGCTGCGATAGCCGTTCGCCTTGGGCGTCGCGATGTAGTCCTTCACGATGCGCACGGTGATGTCGTCTTGCGCTGTGAGCAGGTCGAACAGGCGGTACACGTCCGCCACGAAGCTGCAGGTGACGCGGACGCCCGCGATGTCGGTGATGTTCTGCCGGATCGAATCGAAATCGGGCTCGATCCCGCGCCGGGCCACTTTCTCGACGATGCTGTCGGGCGACTTCACCCGGCTCTTCACGTGCTCGATCGGGTTGTACGAGTGGTGGTGCGCGAACTCGTCCCGCAGGATCGAGATCTTCGTCTCGATCTCGCGCATCCCGAACTCGTACTCGTGCAGGAAGCGCTGGAACTCGTCGCGCAGCTCGCGCGCCTCCGAGAGAGTCTGATTCAGCGCGTCGTCATCGAGGGGGACCGTGCTCATGCCTGTGACGCTACGCAACAGGTGTTCGGATCTCCTGTGTGTTCGTTCTGAGCGGACGTCTCGAAGCGGGCCCCTCCCGTGCCCGGGTTGTCGATGTCACGCGGTGATCGTCGAAATCCTGCCCGTTCCGTAGGGCAGTACGCGACCGCTGCGGCGATGGTTGCGATCGATGCTGAAAGAGGTGACGGCGAGGAGAGCGCCGCCGGCCGTGAGGGCGATCCCGACCCACGCGGGAGCGAGCAGACCCATCCCCGACGCGATGACGATTCCGCCGAGGGCCGCTCCGAGGCCGTTGGCGACGTTGAATGCCGAATGGTTCAATGCGGCGACGAGCGTCTGCCCCTCGTGGGCGACATCCATCAAGCGCGTCTGAATCGTGGGGCCGAGAGCGGCAGCGCCGGCCCCGATGAGGAAGGCGCTGGCGAAGAGCCCGACGTGCCACCGCGCGGTGAGCGCCAGGCAGATGAGCCCGACGGCCAGCACCGCGAGCGCGGCGTAGCTGGTGCGGCGCACGCTCCGGTCGGCAGCCCATCCGCCGACGAAGTTGCCGGTCGTCATGCCGAGCCCGACGGTGGCGAGCAGGAACGGGAGCAAATCCGGGGCAAGTCCTGTGATCTGCCGAGACAGCGGACTGATGAACGAGTAGACGGCGAAGAGCCCTCCGAATCCCACGGCTCCCATGCCCAGAGCGAGCCAGACCTGCGGGCGACGCAGCGCACGCATCTCGCTGCGCACCGTCGCCCGCCGATCAGCCGGCAGCGCAGGGACGAAGACGAAGACGAGCACAAGCGCCACGGCGAACAGGACGGCGATCACGACGTAGGCGCTCGCCCAGCCGAAGCGCTGTCCGAGACCGGTCACGACAGGGATCCCGACGATGTTCGAGATCGTGAGACCGCCGATGACGGCTGCCGCACCCAGCCCCCGGCGCGCCTCGCCGAGAAGTCGTCGCGCGGCGAGAACGGCGAGACCGAAGTAGGCCCCGTGTGGCAGCCCGGCCAGGAAACGCGCGCCCACGAGCATCGGCAACGTCGTCGATGCGGCGGACAGCACGCTTCCCAGCACGAACATCGCGAGCAGCACGGTGAGCACGCGCCGTACGGGGAGTCGCGCGGTGAGAGCGGCGATCGCCGGCGCCCCGACCACGACGCCGGAGGCATACGCGGTCGTCACCCACGCCGTGGCTGCCAGCGCACGCGCGGGTGCGCTCTCGTAGAGGGTGGGCAGCAGAGCCTGTGCGAGATTCGAGACCAGCCCCATCCCGGTGAATTCGCTGGCGCCGATCGCGAACCCGCCGAGGGCGAGGGCGGTAACCGCGAACAGGGGGATGCTGCGCGTTCGTGCCAGCAGATGCATTTCGTGTTCCTTCGGGTGTGAGCGGAAGCTCACACCGTCGGGAGCGCGAATTCGCATGGGCCCGTTTATTGGGCTACGCACGCCTCACGCTAGGATCGCGACATTTCTCCGGGATTACGCAATCTACCTTCGTAAGTAAACAGAACCCACGACGACGCTCGGTCCCGACATCATCCGGAAACACGAAGCACGTCGCCGTGAGAGTCACTCCGTCCCGACGTCCAGCTCGCACCGTCGTCAAGCCGGCGGTAGTCGATTCCCGGCAGAAGCTGCTGCGTGATCCCGTTGGTCAGCCGACTGCCGGCCGCGCTGAGCGTGGCGCCGTGGATCGGCACGACGATCTCGGGGGCGACGGCCCGCGCGTAGTCGACGGCGGACTCGAGATTCAGCCACGGTGCGGCGATGGGCAGGAACAGAACCTGGACACCCGCATCGGCCGGCGCAGGCGTGAGGGAGTCACCGGGGTGCAGGAATGCCCCGTCGATGAAGAAGGCGAGGTTCTCCTCGCCAGGGAGGTCCGGATGAATGACCGCATGAGTTCCTCCCAGCGCGAGGACGTCGAATCCGGCCGCGGAGAAGTACTCGCCCGGCGACACGACATGGAGGCGGCTGGGCTCGGCGCCCGCCTCCCGCAACACCGCCGCCACCGCATCGGTCGTCCACACCGGCGCTCCGCCCTCTACCACAGCGGTGGCATCCACATGGTCCGGGTGATCGTGGGTGATCAGCACGGCCGCGGCGTTCCGCAACGCCTGCGGATCGCTGTAGACGCCCGGATCGATGACGAGCCGGACGCCTTCCTTCTCCAGCGAAACCGCCGAGTGCCGCCATGCAGTGATCGTGGTCATGTCCTGCTCCTCGTCCCACGACCGTGTTTTCAGATCGTGTTCATCTCTTGCTTGCCCGTTGGGGATCGGGTAATTCATAATGCCCTTTAACATCTCTGGTGTAAATGCAGCCGATGCCCCGCGTGTTCCGCGCGGAAGTCCTCGACTGGTCCGATATAGCGATATTCCAAGGGGGCAAAGCCATGCATCACTACGAAGCCGAGAAGTTCTCCCGCCTGCGCCATTTCTGTAAGACCGGACGTTCGCGGCGCGCTTGGGCGCGTTCCGTCGTCGGCGGCGTGGCCATCGCCGCCCTGGTCACGATAGGGTTCGGCGCGTCCGCATCGGCTCAAACATTCGGCGGCAATGTCAGCGTCACCTGGTCGATTCCGGGAGCGCCTGCCACCGGTCTTTCCGATGTGACGTTCTACGAGACGATCGGCGCCGAGACGGCGCAGCAGGCCGGGACCTACTTCGCCCAGCAGTTCCGCTTCACCAACACGACGGACGTCGGCTACACCGGGCTGCAGCCCCGAGCCCCGCTCAACGGCGTTCCCCGCCTGCACGGCGTCTTCTCGAGCTTCATCAGCGGCACCACAAGCACCGACGCGAACTGCACCGACGGGGCCGATGGCGGAGCGGGTGTCAGCTGCGCCGCTGACTTCGACGGCGTGTACGGTCACAGGTACGCGCTCACGGTCAAGAGGATCGCCGCCGACACCTGGAGCGGAACGGCCACCGACACGGTGACGGGCAAGAGCACCCACATCGGCAGCTATCGGCTGCCGACCGGCAGCGGCGCCCTCTACGGCGGGCAGGTCGGGTTCGTGGAGTACTACGACGCGCCCGCTTCATGCAGCGAGCTGCCGCCGATTCATGTCACCTTCGACGGCCCGACGAGCACCGCAAGCGGTGGACTGACCGGCCGGGTCTCCAACCCGTATGAGTATGGAGCGAGCCTCGGCCAGGCCAACTACCACGCCGCCGTGATCGGCGCCGGCGTGGACGTCGCACGGGGCTGGGGGGCGCCGGCGACCGCTCCCCTGACGGACGGGTTGGTCTACGAGTTCGTCGACACCGCGACGAACCAGGCCATCGATGATCCGGCCTGGTCGACCGCTGCCGGAACCCAGCAGACCATCTGGACGGTCAACGGGGGACAGAACCAGCAATGGACCGCGCATGCCAACAGCGACGGCAGCTACACCCTGGTCAACCGTTTCTCGGGGCTTTGCCTCGACAACGCCGCCTCCTCGACGGCGGCGGGCAACCCGATCATCCAATGGGACTGCACCGGCGGCACCAATCAGGACTGGGACCTGCGCTCCGTCACGAACGGCTATCAGCTGGTCAACAGGGCCAGCGGTCTCGCGATAGCGCCGCAGGGCGCATCTGCGGGATCTCCGCTCGTGCAGCAATCCGGATCAGGCTCGACATGGAGCGTTACGAAGGCGGGCTGATCGGCACGCGCCAGTGCACGGACCGCGCATCCGTCGTGACAGCCGCGTAGAGGATCGCCGAGGATCGCGATCCTCGGGGATCCTCTGCCTCGTCCGCGCTTCATGGGAAGGTGTCCAGCGACAACACATCCCGGCACCCGGTCGGGTCCTCAGCCGGGGACGTGCTGCGACACCGCGTCCTCGACGCGATCGACGAACTCGCTCGCCCTGCATGCAAGCGCGACGATGTCGCCCGACGCGTCCGAACGGATGCCTGTGCGGTCGGTGCTGTCGATCCATGCCCGGTCCCGACGCCACCACTCCGCCTGCGTGATCTCGCCCGCATCTGGCCGATCCGGGTGGTGCCATGCGAAGAACTCCCGCCAGCGCGGCAGGTACAGAGTGCTCAGCAGCCCCTGCCAATCGCGTCCCGCGTAATTGCTCAGCGCGCCGGTGGTCGCGGGAATGAGCGGACCCCAGGTACTGAGGATCAGACGTTGACTGCGCTCGAGACGATCTCGTTCCTCAGGATCGCTCCCGGCCGCACGAGCCTCGTCGAGTGATCGTCCGAGGAGCCAGAGCGGCTCTGTGCCGGCGATCGCATCGAGCAGCAGCATGCCGTCGACCCACAGGCCCGTGACCTCCTCGTACTTCGCGGCATCACGCGCCACATGAGCTTCCGCGGCGACAGGCAGCAGCTGCCGTGCGGTGTTCGTCACCGTCTGCCGCGCGATGTCCGCAAGGTCGAATCGGAAGGCGCGGTGAAGACCGAGATCGCCTGCTGCATCCTGCATCAGGGGCAGAGCCTCGGCGAATCCGGCCAGGTCATAGGTCGCGGTGCGTGGTGAGAACAACGACGACGTGGAGGCGCTGAAGGAAGGCCATGCCGCGAACAGCGAGTCATGCGGTTCCGAGAAGTCGTTGTCATCGGGGAGCGAATACGCCGTTGCCACGATCCGCTGCCAGGCGGAGATCGCAGAGGGCACCGCACGCCCGTATCGCGCGAGCGTCCGCTCCCGCACCCAGTCGTCCACATCGACGCGACCGCCGCGCCACGCCAAAGAAGCGAAGAAGTCCATCGCGAGCGGGTTGTTCAGTCCCCCCTCTGGAAGCGCGGCGATTCCGCGCAGTCTCGAAGAGGGCTTTTCGAGCCACTCCTCGATCCGGCCGTTCCACGTCGCGAGCTGGGCACCGAGAGCGGTGTCGCCGCCGAAGTTCCAGATCGCGCCGAAGGCATAGCCGACTCCACGGAAATCTCCCTCGCGGTCGAGCCCGAGATGACGATCGGAGACACCGTCGACGACCAGTACCCGGCGCGGTTCCAACGCTTCCAGGAGCTCCTTGCGCGGGTTGTCCTGCCATGCCAGGAGCACCCACGTCGAGCCCGGACACGCTCGCTGCATGGCCCGTTCGATGCCGCGCCCGGCCTCGGCGACGTCGATCGTCGAAGTGCCCCCTTCATGCAGCGGGTCGATCTTGAACATGTCGATCGGACCGAGGAGACGCTCGACGGCGCGATAGAACGCGGACGCAGCGTCCGCGAAGATCCCGGTGCGGGGATCGAGCCAGGCAGGCCGGTCGAAGCCTTGCCAATCGTTACCCGGCACATCCACGGCGGCGCTGTTGCGGATGCCGAAGTCGCGGGGCACCACGCCGCCGAATCCCGGGACGACGGGCTTCACCCCCAGTTCGTGCATGCGTGCGATGATCCGCCGGCCGAGTTCGACGCGCTTCGCGAGCAGCTCCTCCGACATGCCGCCGGGGTACGAGGACATGTTCTGCAGCAGCCACCACGGCTGATGGGAGGGCAGCGGTATCCAGTCGAGCGCCTCGTCACGCGAATAGCCGAACCTCGTGAGCAGATCCACGTAGGCGCCCTCGATGCCGACCGGGACGAAGATCTCGTTGAACCCGCGGGCCACGAGGCCGTCGATCAGGCGCTCCCAGTCGTCGAACGTCCGGTACGCGCCGACGTACGAGTCCTCGGTGTCGTTGCCGTAGAACCGATGCTCCAGACGCGCCCGTGCCGTGATCGGCGCCACGGGTGCGAGCGGACCGATGCCGGAGAGGGCTGACAGGATCTCGTCGAAGGGCTCGCCTGACGCCTCCAGCGCCGACCGCAGTCCCATCAACGCGGTCGCCGGCGAAGAAGCCGTGATGTGCGCAATCCCATCCGTCTGAGAAACGACGAACCCGTCGTCCGCCGCCGGGTCGATGTCGACCCGGACCCGATCAGCAGCCGCGCCGAGAACGCGGACGAACGCTTCCCGGGCAGCCTGTTGCGCGCTCTTTGCGGAACGGGTCGTCCCAGCGGGGAACCTGTCCGTTGCACGGTGGTCGTGATCCATCACAGTCCTTCTCATGAGGGGCTCGCCGTCGCATGCCGTCGGCGATGCGATCGAGCCCGCGGGTGGCCGGCCTCGTCCAGGAATGAGTCGCACTCGCCTGCGCGCAGCACGCTCGTACTACCGGAGGCGTGCGGAATCCGACCACGCCCGGGCGTCAGACGGCCTATTTATTGGCACCCAGAGTGGCGCCTTCGATGACACGTCGGCCCAACCACAGGAAGACCGCGACGATGGGTCCCACAAGGAGAACCACGCCCGCGAACAAGGCCCCCCAATTGGACGTGTACTGAAGGCCGTAATACATGTTGAGCAACGCCGCGGGCAGGGTGCGCTGAGCGCCATCAGGGACGAGGAACAGCACCAGCAAGGTCTCGTTCCACGCGCCGATGCCGGTGATGATCGCGATCGTGGTGACCGGCCCTCGCGCGACGGGCAGCATGATCTTGCGGAAGGTCAACCATGGGCTCGCTCCATCCAGCTGCGCCGCCTCCTCAAGAGACGCAGGCAACGATCGGAAGAAGGCGGTGAGCACGAAGACGGTCCACGGAGTTGCCGTAGCGGAGTAGAAGACCACGAGACCGATACGAGGGTCCCAGGCGCCGGTGACCCAGTCGATCATGAACTGACCGACGCTGGTGTTGACGACGAAATAGGGGATCAACACGGTCTGCATCGGCAGCGCCAGCCCCATGGCGAAGTACGCCGTGAGAGCGGACGCGGCTCGATCCGTGCGCCGAGCGAGGCCGTACGCCGCGGGAACCGAGATCCCCATGACGATGACGAGGGACGAGAACACGAAGACCAGGGTTGTCAACGTGGCCTGGCCGAACCCCGCGGTATCCCACGCAGTGGCGTAGTTGGACCATTCGATGTGACTGGGAAGCGCGAACGGACCGAGCAGGATATCGCGCGTCGACTTCACGCTGGTCATGAGGACCCAGAGGAGCAGGCCGAGATTGAAGGCCACCCATGCCCAGACGCAGATCTTGATCAGGTTCGGCACGAGGATGTCGCCGAAGAAGCGGGCCGTCTTGCGCCACACGGTCTCCGGGGGGCGGTGCCAGGGGGTGTGCGTGCTTGCGGAGGTCACAGTTCGAGAGTCTCTCTTCTCGTGAGGCGTCGGGTGAGGCCCACGAGGATCAGGGAAAGGAGGAACATCACCACGCCGATGGCCGAGACGACGCCCAGTCGGGGCAGCCCTGACGGGTCGTTGAACGACATGTACTGCTGAATCGCCACGGTGCGGGCGGACAGGGGAACACCCGAGTTCGCGCTACCGGTGAAGGCCAGGACGATCTCGAAGACCTTCAACGAGCCGATGACCCAGAGCACGGCGCAGGTCGCGAACACATCCCAGGACAGCGGGAAGGTGATCATCCGGAATGCCTGCAGCTTGGTCACGCCTTCGAGCGAGGCCGCCTCATAGAGATCCTCAGGGATGCCATCGACCGCGGACATCAGCAGAATCACGTAGAACCCGGCGGCCGACCAGGCCAGACCCGCGATGATGCAGCGGAAGACGAGGTCAGGGCCGAGCCAGGACTGCGGCGGGATTCCGATCCAGGACAGCACCTGGTTGAGCGCGCCGCGGGAATCGAGGCCGAAGCTCAAAGCCGCGCCGATCGCGATCGGCGAGATGATGTTGGGCAGGTAGACGACGGAGCGGATGAATCCCCGCCCCTTCATCTGACGCAGTACTGCCATGCAGCAGAATGCGACGAGGAAGACCAGCACTCCGCCGACCACGGCCAGCACGATCGTGTTGACGAACGATTGCCGGAAGGCGTCATCGGTGAGGATGAAGACGTAGTTGTCGATCCCCGTGAACTTCGCTGTGGTCCCGAGACCGTTCCAGTCGAAGAGGCTGACGCCGGCTCCGTAGATCGCAGGGACGACGAACAGAATGGTGTAGACGAGGACTGCGGGCCAGATGAAGGCCCGCAGTCCCCGCTTGGCGGAACTCATGCTCACGGAGTTCCGCTCTTGATGTAGGCCGCGGTCTTCTCCTTACCCTGAGCCACGAACTGCTCCGGGGTGATCTTGCCGAAGACGAGCTGGTCGTCCAGGCTGAGAAGAACGTCCTTGTACCAGGTCGGCGCGTTCGCGGCGGCGTTGTCCATGTAGCCGGTCGTCGCGTCGCTCGCCAGAACGGCCTTCTGCATGGCGGCCAGCGATGCAGGCGCCTCGACGTCAGAACGTGCCGGGATGTTCAGCGCGTCGGTGCCGATCTTCTCGATGTACTTCTTCTGGACGAGGAACTTGATGAACTCCTTCGCCCCCTTCGGGTTCTTGCCCTTGGCGTTCACGGTCCAGCCCAGGACGTTGAGTTCTTCAACGGACTTCGAGTCGGCGCCATACGTCGGGAAAGGGAAGGTGCTGAGCTTTGCGCTGCTCGGCACGACCGACTTGACCTCGCCGGCCAGCCAGGAACCGTTCAGATCGAGGGCGTAATCGCCCTGCGCCCAGGCGTTCTGCGCGTTCGGGTAACGCGAGCCCTCGTAGCCGCTCTGGAAGTAGGGCTGAAGCGCCGTGACTTCCTTCGCCGCGGCGAGCACAGCGGGGTCATCCCAGGCCTCGGCAGTCTTGCTGAGGTTCAGAACCGCACCAGGACCGTGCGACCGCAGCATCAGCCAGTAGAACCAGAGCACGTTGTAGGAGGAGTTGCCGCCTTCCTGCGCGATCGGGGTCTTGCCCGCAGCCTTGAGCTTGTCGAGCTCCGCCTTGAACTCGTCCCAGGTCGCGGGTGCCTTGGAGGCAAGCCCCGGGTTGGCCGCCGCGTCGAACCAGACTCCGCCGGAGAGGATGGTGTGCGGAATGAAAGCCAGGCCGTCCTTGTCCGATGCCGCTGAGATCACCGACTTCGGGTAGTCGGACTCGATCTTTGCACTCTCGCCATCGGCCGGAGCAGACAGGACGTCCGAGAGGTCCTCGATCAGGCCCGCCTTACGGAACGCCGGCACGTGGTCGGGCGCGTCGTCGAACAGGTCCGGGCCGCTGCCGGACACCGAAGCGTTGATGACGTCGGCTGCTCCGCCGTTGCCCAGCTGCTTGATGTCGACCTTGATGCCGCTCTTCGCCGTGAAGTCCTTCGCGGCGGCCGCGAAGATCTTCGCCTGGGGCGTGTCCGCGGGCCAGGATGTGAGGTAGGTGATGCTGCCGCCCGCCTTGGCGCCGGCATCGCCTCCCCCAGCCTTCTGCCCACAGCCCGACAGGGCAATGGTGGCGACAGCGATCGTGCCGATCGCCATGAATGTTGCGTTGCGTCGCGACAACCTCATCGCGCGCTCCTTCCTCTGAGGATACGAAGTGCTGAGTGGTGCGAGCCATCCGGGTGAGAGCTTGCACTCGAAGTATTACATAAGGGCATTCCGTAATACAAGAGGATTTATTAATCCCGGTTCAGCAGCAAAAAATCGGCCCCGTCACTATCGAGTCGGGGACCTTCCTCGATCTGCAGCTCGCCTCCACGGACCCCCAGGGAGAGCACCTCCACGACGTTGTCCCCCTTCAGCCACAGCGCCCCAGGCGCATACAGCGTGCCCTGAGGGCCCCGCGAGTCGAGGCGTCCGAGGAGGAAGCCGTTCAGCCACACGTAGACCTTCTCCCAGCCGGGAAGGGCTATGAAGGCATCGGCTGGGCGATCGCAGGCGAGTTCAGCGCGATAGACGCCCGACGACTCGCCGGGCGAGGGCGTCGGGATCTCCGGGAGCTCGGTCAGCGATTGCATGTCCACGGGCCATTGGCTCCACCCGTGAACGAGGCGCGAGACGCCGTGCGCATCCAGACTGGCTCCCCCCAGGAGCCCCTTCTCTTCGCCGACGTGCCGGCCGAAGTTCACCCTTCCCTCGTTCTCGACGACGATCGAGAGTCGCGCGGCGGTCCCGGCCCCGGCGAGCGGCACACCCTCATCCGGCACGTTGCGATCGACGCGATGGATCAAGACACCGTCGAGGAACACCCAGGCGCGATCCCGGGGTTCGAGCACCCGGAGGGTGGTGCCTTCCGCGGGAATCAGCAGTTCCGCCTCATACAGCGTCAGCCCCGCGGGCTGCCGGAGCTGCTCCTGGGAAAGCGGCAGAGCGGAGGTGCGCACGGCGGCCGTGGCAGAGCTCCGCAGAGCCGCGAGCAGAGCCGCGCCGGGCACGAGCGGCACACGTCGGGCCGGCTGACGCTCCGGCAGCGGCGGGGGCTCCGGCAGCCGCACGCCTCGGGCGGATCCGAACAGGCGCCTCAGCTCCCAGTACTTGTCCGTGAGCTCGCCGGCTTCGCCGATGGGAGCATCCGAATCGTACGACGTGACCGTCGGAAGGTAGACGCCCTGATCGATGTTCGCCCCGGGCCACGTACCGAAACTCGTTCCTCCGTGGGCCATGTAGATGTTGACCGATCCGCCACCGTCGAGCAGCGGTTCGATCGCCGCCGCCATGTCCTCGGCGGGGCGTGTGTGGTGTTCGCGCCCCCAATGGTCGAACCAGCCGACCCAGAATTCGGCGCACAGGAACGGATCGCCCGGCCTGCGAAGATCGAGCACCCGCATGGCCTCGACCGCTGCGCTGCCGAAGTTCGCCGTCGCCGCCGCACCGGGGAGAGACCCCGCGTCGAGCATCAAATCCGTCGGCCCGTCAGAGGTGAACAGCGGCACGTCTATGCCGCGCGCCCGGAGTCCCTCGCGCAAGTGTTCCAGATACGCGCGATCCGAGCCGAACGAACCGTACTCGTTCTCGACCTGCACGGCCACGATCGGCCCGCCGTGCGTGCGCAGCAGAGGCACGAGCCGGGGTATGAGCGCGTCGAACCAGGCATCCACCGGCTCGAGGAAGCGGGCGTCGCTGGTTCGCACCGGGATCGGCCCGTCGTACAGCAACCAGGCGGGCAGGCCGCCGTTGTCCCACTCCGCACAGATGAACGGTCCGGGGCGCACGATGACGGCGAGCCCTGCCTGCTCGGCCAGATGGACGAAGCGGGTCAGGTCGCGCCAGCCTTCGAAGTCGAAGCGCCCCCGCTCACGCTCGTGGAAGTTCCATGGCACGTAGGTCTCCACATGCGTGGCACCCATCGCCGCCAACCGCCGCAACCGGTCCTCCCAGAGCGCGGGGTGGACACGGAAGTAGTGCACCGCACCGGACAGCACGCGCCCCTGGTCGATCCACCCGGTGGACGGAGTCCTCTCGTCCACAACGCTCACAGCGACACCACCTCACCGCGCTCGCGCGCCTGCTCGGCAGCCCAGACGAGCTGATGCGACTCGAAGCTTTCGCGGACGGAGGACAGCGCCGAAGCATCGCGCGTCGCCACCGCGTGCAGGAAAGCCTCCACGAGCCGGCCGTCCGCACCGCCGTGGCCGTCCGCGGCGCTGGCGCCGCCGGACGGCATGGTGTCGATCGTCTTCGTCTCGCCCGTCGCGAAGTCCAGGATCGTCAGGTGCTGACCATCGCCGTCGATGGAACCCGAGGTGCCGAACACCCGGGTCTTGCGGAACTCCAACTGGGTGAACGCCACCGCGGTGAACGATGCCGTGGCGCCGTCGTCGAACTCCAGATTGACGACCTGGTGGTCGGCGACATCGTTCTGCCCGTTGTAGACGCACTCGCCGTACGGTCCGTTCTCGATCGCGTCCCGCACGGTCTCCCGGGTCGGGTTCGGCGTCAGCACCCCCAGGGGCCACACGCGATAGGACGGATCCTCGAGGAAGCCCTCATAGATCGTCGTCGCGGAATAGGCGCAGGTCTTCTGCAGAGGGCAGTCGACACAGCGGTTCCCCGCCTGCGCGGGTTTGTTCTTCGGCGTGAACCAGTACAGCCCGCCGAACGAGGAGATCCTGCGAACGGATCTGCCGACGATGTATGACAGCCAGTCCAGATCGTGGGACGACTTGGCCATCAGCATCGAGCTCGAGGACGCCTCGCGTCGCCAGTTCCCCCGCACATAGGAATGAGCGAAATGCCACCAGCCGATCGGCTCGAGATGCTCGACGGAGACGATCCTTCCGATCGTGCCCTCGTCGAGGAGAGCCTTGAGCTCACGCGTGTAGTCGCTGTATCGCATGACGTGGCCGACGGCCATGATCACGCCCGCCGCTTCTACGGCGTGGACGATGCGGGCGGCTTCGCCCTCCGTCGGCGCGATCGGCTTCTCCAGGAGGATGTCGTAGCCGGCCTCGGCGAAGGCGATGGCGGGTTCCGCGTGTGCGCGATCCTGGGTCGCGATGACGACCGCATCGTCGACCTTCGCCGCCGCGACGAGGTGCTCCCAGGTGAGGAAGACGCGATCCTCGGACAGGGCGAACTCCTCGGCGAAGAGCCTTCGCCGCTCCGGGTCGGGCTCGGCCACCGCCGACACCACAGCGCCGGCGCGCACCGCGAGCCGCGCGTAGTTGGTGCCGCGCGAGCCGGCGCCGACGACGGCGAGACGGACAGAGGTGGACATGCAGCTCCTCGTTCTATGCGGATGTGGCAAACGACCACATCCTTAATATATAGGAGCCTATTGTAATAGGGAAAGGGCTATCTCATCGGCGGCGTGCGGACGGGAGCACGCCATACTGAGACCCGTGCACGAACTAGACGGCAGCGAGGTCTCCACCCTCCGATGGATCAACGAGCGGGCCGTGCTGCGGCTGCTGTTCGACTCGGACCATGCGCGATCCGTGGCTGAGATCGCCGCGGCCTGCGCCCTCAGCCGCCCGACCGTCGAGGGAGCCCTCGCGCAGCTCGTCGGCGACGGATGGGTTCTGGAGGGGGAGCCTCAGACATCAGGGCGAGGCGCAGGGAGACCGGCCAAGTACTACGCTTTCGCCGACCGCGCGAAGCTGATCATGGGCGTGGATCTCGGCCCGCACGGCGTCGTCTGCACCGTGGCCACGTTGCGCGGCGAGGTGGTTGCGACAGCCCGGATCCCCGACCTCGAGATCCCGACCGGGCAACAGGCCCTCGAAGCGCTCGCCGACGCGGTGTCGGCAGCGCTCACCCAGTCGGGCGGAGTCGAAGAAGACGTCATCGCGCTCACCGTGGGCCTCCCGGCGATCGTCGACGAGAAGGGCGATATCGCCCTGACGGTCGTGGTGCCGGAGTGGCGCGCGTTCGGGCTGCCCCAGCGAATCCGCGCGCGGTTCGCCTCGATGCACATCATCTTCGAGAACGACGCCAACCTCGCCACGGTCGGCGAGCACGCCTGGGGCAGTGCAGTGGGTGCGCGAAGCATGGTCAACGTGCTCGTCGGGCACCGCGTGGGTGCGGGAATCATCGTCGATGGCCGACTGACACGCGGCGTGCACGGCGCCGCCGGCGAGATCGGCGCTTTGCCCGCGGCCCGGTGGGAGAGCGCCTACCGCAGACTGACGGGCCCGACAGGAACGGTGCAGGGCACGCTGGACGGAATTTCCGATGAGGACCCCGAGGCGCTTCGGAGACTGGAGAAGTTCGCCGAGGACCTGGCCCGGGGAATCGCGGCACTGTGCCTCGTGCTCGATCCCGAGGTTGTGATCATCGGGGGCGGGAGCACTCATTTCGGCGAGCGTCTGATCGAGCCGCTGCAGACAGCGGTCGCGGCTCTGACCCTCTTCCCCGTGGAGTTGCGCACCTCTGCACTGGGCCCGTCGGCGGTCGCGCTCGGGGGCGTCGCGATGAGTCGCGATCACCTGACCCACACGGTGCTGCAGATCGCCTGACCGGCGCACGCACGACTGCAGGGGCGGAACGCACGCGCCCCGCCCCTGCAGTCCGTGCCGGCCCTCCTACTGCAACCGGATGTCGTTCACCGCCACGTGACCCCAGGTGAGGTTCGCCGCGGAGAACTGGACCTCGAATCGCGTCGCCGTGAAGGGCGCCGTGAAGTTGAGCGTTCGGGTCTCCACGGTGGACGTGTTGCTCGACCATGCGACGGCGGTCGTCGGCAGGATGGTCTGCCACGTGCCCGTGTCTCCGTTCAACGCCTGCACGAAGACCTGGGTGGGGCCCTGTCCTTGCCCGAAGGCCGCGCTCAGCGTGAGGGAGCTCGCGGTCACCGGCGGCCCGTCGATCTGCAGGTACCCGAGCGTCGAACCCTCCGAAGCCCAGGAGGTCGCAGGGTTGTTGTCGACCAGCGCGGACGTGACGTTGGTATTCGACAGCTCACCCATGCTCGTCGCGGCAATGCCTCGATAGGAGGCCGACAGCTCGTTCAGCGCCGCGTGGCCCCACGTCTGGTTCGCAGCCTTGATGACGACCCGGAGCTGACCGGTGGTCACCGCGGCCGGGAGCGTCAGCCGCTTGTACTCGACGGCGGAGGTGTTGGTCGACCAGCTGATCGCCGCATTGGAGAGCTGCGTCTGCCAGCCGGTCCCGTTCCACGTCTGCACGTCCACGCTGGTCGGCCCCTGCCCCTGGCCGAATGCGACCGCGAGCGTGACGGCGTCGATCGTCCGCGGGTCGGAATACTGCACGGTGACGTCACCGGGGAAGGCGGCACCGTTCGCCGCCGCCCACGACGTCGTCACGTCGCCGTCGGCGACGTTTGCGATGTTCCCTGCGGACGTGCCGAGCGAACTCGACGCCGTCGCGGTGACTGCGTGCTGGATCGCTCCGAGGTCGACGGCGCCGACGGGAATCTTGCCGCCGAGACCGTCCTTCGTCTGACCCCACTCGGAGACGCCCTTGTTGCGCACCGGCGAGGTCGCGGACGGGGTGAAAGCGGCGAAGTAGGCGTTGAACTGGGCAGGGGTGATGAAACCGCCGGACGGCAGTGTCGCCGCCGTGTTCGTCAGCTGCGGATCCCCGACCGTGGCGCTGGTGTCGTTCGCCGCGGGTGCGGTGGAAGACGTGCCATTCCAGTAGAGGTTGTTCGAGTACGGGGTCACCGGCTGACCCGAGACGTTGTACGGTGCGTTGGACGGGTTGTAGATGATGTTGTCGACGACAGCCTGCCCCCGGGCGATCGAGTTGCTCGACGTGTCCACGGCGATGATCCCTGCGAGTTGCTTGGGCGCGCCGTTCACCCCAGGGGAGGTGAGCGTGGGGCCGGGGTCCGCGGAGGTCCAGATCGTGTTGTTGTGCGCGCGCGTGCCGCCGCAGCCGGAGAGGAAGCGGAAGATGAGGCGCTTGTCGTTGACGCTGAGGTTGTAGCGCACCTGGTTCTGGTACGCCGAAACGAGGCACATGAAGAAGCCGCCGTTGTTGCTGTCGCTGATGTTGTACTGCACGACGCTGTTCTGCGTGCCCATGTCCGCATCGAACCCGAGCCCGTCGGCGTCCGAGTAGATGCCTTCGAACGCCGTGCGCCGCACCGTGTTGTACTGCACGACGATGCCCTTGGTGCCCTGCCACCAGATGCCGACGTTGCCGCCGCCCGCCAGGAGCTGATGGCTTGCTGCGCGATCGACCGTGTTCCACTCCACGAGGGCGTTGTCGGCGTATTGCGGGGTGATGCCGCCGCCGGTGACGTCGTGGACGTAGTTCTGGTCGACGACGAGCCCGGCGAACGCCTTGCGGGTGCTAGAGACCTCCGTGGACGGAATGCCCGTCTCGCCGGAGTAGATCTGGCAGCTCCCGCACCAGGTCGTGAACGTCGAGATGCCGTACGCGTTGACGTCGCTGACCTCGTTGCCGGAGATGCGCGTGCCGGCGAACCATGTCTGCACGCTGTTGCCCCGCACGCCGACCGCGATCCCGCCCTCACCGATGCCGCCGGACTTGCCCTGTCCGTCGACGAGGTGGACGACGTTGTTCAGGATGGAGATCCCGTCGACCTCGCCGATGTCCTTCGCCTCGACGTAGATCCCCCGCCGGATGTCCGTCGTCGACGTGGTCATCGAGGCGGTGTTCGTCACTTCGAGGTTCTGCACGGTGACGTAGCCCGCATTGCGCACCGTCACTGCATTGGTCACGGCGCCGCCGCCGTCGATGCGAGCCCGGCCGGTGCCGTAGGAGCCGATGGTGATCGGCGAGCCCGCCGCGCCCGAAGACGACACCGTCAGGCTCCCAGTCCAGGTGGACCCTCCCTTGAAGAGGACGCTGTCGCCCGGGGACAGACTCGTGGCGTTCACCTTGTCGAGAGAACGCCACGGCGCGGCCGCACTCGTGCCCGCCGCAGCGTCATTGCCCGCAGCGGAATCGACGTAGTAGGTCGCTCCCCCGGCGGCGTATCCGGGGGATGCGGCGACAAAGCTGGAACCGGCGATGGCCAGGAGCGCAGCCGCGCTCACTACCGCCAGCCTGTTCCGTTTGAGCGGTCGCGTACGTGGATGACTCATGTCCTGCCCTTCGTCGGACGGTGGGATTTTCCTCAATATATAAGGGCCTAGTGTAAATAGCTAGAGGGAAGTTTTTGCAACCGGAGAACGCTCTCCCATACCGCTGCGAGACACCCCGGGGCCCCGCCGACGGCAAAGAGTGATGGAACAGTGATGCAACAACCCGCGCGCGAAATTGCTTCCGCCCCGTTGCAGGCGTAACTTTGCCGCTCGTGGCAAATGACAGCCGTGAGAGCGCCGACGCCCCCCAGGTAGCCAAACGCATCCTGCTGGGCGAACCGCTCAGCACAGAGAAGGCGAACGAACAGCTCCTCCCGAAACGGATGGCGCTGCCGATCTTCGCATCCGACGCACTCTCCTCCGTGGCCTACGGTCCGCAGGAGATGCTGATGACCCTCGGACTCGGCGGTCTGGCGTTCCTCACGTTCGCCCCGTGGGTCGCGGCAGCGGTGGTGCTGCTGCTGATCGTCATCGTGCTGAGCTATCGCAAGCTCATCCAGGCGTACCCCTCGGGCGGCGGCGACTACGAGGTCGCCGCCAAGAATCTCGGCGAGATCCCGGCCGTCGTCGTAGCGGCGGCGCTGCTCGTGGACTACATCCTGACGGTGTCGGTGTCGATTGCGTCAGGCGTGGACAACATCATCTCCGCGGTGCCGCAGCTCGATCCGTTCCGCGTCGAACTCGCCGTGGGCTTCGTGATCCTCATCGTGATCGTCAACCTGCGCGGCGTGCGCGAGGCCTCGACGTTCTTCGCGGTCCCGACCTACATCTTCATCGGATCCGTCGGCGTCATGATCGTCACCGGCCTGGTGCGCACGTTCCTCGGCGACGTGCCGGTCGCCGCGAGTTCGCAGTACGCGATGCACGGCGACCAGCTCGCGAACGCGGCGGTCATCCTGCTCGTGCTGCGTGCCTTCTCCAGCGGCTGCTCGGCCCTGACCGGCGTCGAGGCCGTCTCCAACGGCGTGCAGGCCTTCCGCATCCCCAAGATCGGCAACGCGCAGGCGACACTCGCCATGATGGGCGGCATCGCCATCCTGCTGTTCACCGGACTCACCGCCCTCGGCCTGATCACGCAGGTGCACTACGCGGAGAACCCCTGCCGCGACCTGGTCGGCTACGTCTGCGGAACTCCGCAGCAGAGCCTCATGGCGCAGATCGCCTCGGCCGTGTTCGGTGGCGGATCCCTGCCGTTCTTCATCATCCAGGCGGCGACCGCCTGTGTGCTCCTGCTCGCCGCCAACACCGCGTTCAACGGCTTCCCGCTGCTCGGCGCCGTGCTCGCACGCGACGGCTACGCACCTAAGGCGCTGAACACCCGCGGCGACCGCCTGGTGTTCTCGAACGGCATGATCCTGCTCGGCATCGCCGCGATCGGCGTGCTGGTGCTGTTCCAGGCGAATCTGACGAACCTCATCCAGCTGTACATCATCGGCGTGTTCGTGTCGTTCTCGCTCGGCCAGGTCGGCATGGTGCGGCACTGGCGGCGACTGCTGGCCGGCACCAAGACCATGAGCGTGAAGGACGCACTGCCGGTACGCCGCACGGCCTACACAGGGCTTGCGATCAACTCCCTCGGCGCGTCGATGACGATCGCGGTGCTCGTGATCGTCACCATCACCAAGTTCACGCACGGCGCGTGGATGGTGTTCATCGCGATCCCGCTTCTGGCCCTCCTCATGATGGGCGTGAAGCGCTACTACCGCGACGTCGAGCATGAGATCGCGATCGACGACACGACCCACTTCGGATCCGAGGGCGATGTCGCGATCATCCTCGTCAACCGGCTGCAGAAGCCGGTGATCAAGGCGATCGACTACGCCATCGCGGCCAAGCACCAGAAGACGATCGCGCTGCACGTGGCCGCCAACCCGGAAGACGGCGTGCAACTGCAGAAGGACTGGCAGCAGCACCGGATCCCGATCCCGCTGGTGATCGTGGAGTCTCCGTTCCGCCACTACGCGGCCCCCGTCGAGGCCTACATCAACAAGTACCGGCAGAAGCACGGCCCCGCGGTCGTCACCGTGTACCTGCCGCAGTACATCGTCGGGCACTGGTGGGAGTCGATCCTGCACAACCGGCGCGCCCGCCGCGTGGCCAACCAGCTGATGATGGTGCACGGCGTCACGATCACGCTCGTGCCCTGGCTGCTCGACTCGTCCGAGCTCATCTACGGACGCCGCTCCCGGCCGGTACCCGGCCAGCAGCGCGGCGGCCGTCCGCTCTACGGTGAGGACAGTTCGAAGCCGGCGCGTCGAGTACAGCGTCCGGCAGGCCCGCCCGAGCTGGGCTGAGACCGACGCGCAGGCGTTGACAGTCGGGGTTTCGCGGCGGGACACTCGGGCTGACCGCGGGTGAACGACCACCGCGCGGCGGCGGAAGGACGACGATGCCCGAGACCACTGCTCTGATCGACCGGCTCCGCAGCAGGCTCCCGCAGGACGGCCTGGAGGACCGGGATCCCCGCGACGTCACGGGGGCGCTGACCGCGATGGTCGACCTCGCCGAGGGGCGTCACCCCGGCGAGACGCGGGTCGCGGTCTTCACGCCGACCATCGCGGAGAACGGCTGGACCTCGCGGCGGACGATCGTGCAGATCTGCACCGACGACGTGCCCTTCCTGGTCGACTCGGTCGCCGCCGCCATCGCGGAAGAGGGCCCCACCGTCCACCTGCTCCTGCACCCGGTCGTCGCCGTCCGCCGTGACGACGAGGGCCGGCTGCTCGAGGTCGGCGGCCTCGGCGGCCGGTCGGAGTCGTGGATGCACCTCGAGACCGACCGGATCCCCACCGCCGAGCAGCGTGAGGCGCTGCGCTCCCGGATCCTCTCGGTCGTCGCCGACGTGCACGCCGCGGTCGCCGACTGGAGCGTGCTGCGGCGCACCTGCCTCGACATCGTGACCGGACTGCGCACCTCCCCGCCACCGACGGCCGCACCCGCCGAGATCGCGCGCAGCACCGAGTTCCTGAGCTGGCTCGCCGACGACCACTTCACCTTCCTCGGCTACCGCGCCTACGCGCTGGACGCGATCGACGGGGAGGACGTGCTCCGCCCCATCGACGACACCGGCCTTGGCATCCTCCGCGATGCGCCGAGCCGCGTCGTGCATCTGCGCCCCGAGGCCCGTGCGACCGCGCACGAGCCACGGATCCTGACGATCACGAAGGCCAACTCGCGATCCACCGTGCACCGGCCCGTGTACCTCGACTACATCGGCGTGCGCTCGTTCGACGAGGCGGGGAACGTGACCGGCGAGCATCGCTTCCTGGGCCTGTTCACATCGATCACCTACGCCTCCTCCGTGACCGCTCTGCCGATCGTCGCCGCGAAGGTGACCGAGGTGCTGGCGGCCTCCGGCCACGCGCCGGGATCGCACTCGGCCAAGGAGCTGGAGCAGATCCTCGAGGACTACCCCCGCGACGAGCTGTTCCAGGACTCGCCGGACCACCTGCTCGCGGTCGCCACCCGGATCAGCCGGCTGCGCGAACGCCGGGGCGCGGCGATCTTCGCGCGCAGCGACGAGTTCGGCCGGTTCGTGTCGGCGCTGGTCCTGCTGCCGCGCGACCGCTACAACACCCCCGTGCGGCTGCGGATCGAGGCGCTGCTGAAGGACGCCTACGGCGTCGACGCCCTCGAGTACACCGCGAAGGTGGGCGAGTCGCCGCTCGCTCAGCTGCATGTCGTGATGCGGATGCCGAAGGATCGCGACATCCCCGCGGTCGACCCAGCCGACCTCGACGCGCGCCTCGCTGCCGCTCTGCGCACCTGGGACTCGGAGTTCGTCGACGCCCTGCACGGAGCGTACGACGAGGAGACCGCGGGGACGCTGCACGCCCGCTACAGCGCGGCCTTCCCGGAGTCGTACAAGGAGTTCGCGACTCCCGAGGAGGCCGTCGGCGACGTGCAGCGCCTGGAGCGGCTCGACGATTCCGGAGGAGTCGCCGTGCACCTGTACGCGGAGGGCGACGACCCGACGCGGCGGTTCCTCACCGTGGTGAGCGTGGATCCGCGCCCGCTCGCCGAGGTGCTGCCCATGCTCACCGCGCTCGGCGTCGAGGTCGTCGACGACCGCCCGCACACCGTCACGCTCCCGGACGGCACCCGGCGACACATCTCCGACTTCGGCCTGCGGCTGTCCGATGCGGCACTCTGGGGCGACCAGACGCGGGCGGCGCAGTTCGAGGAGGCGTTCCTCGCGATCTGGACGGGCGCCGCGGAGAACGACAACCTCAATGCGCTGGTCGTGCACGCGGGACTGGACTGGCGCGACATCGTCATCCTGCGCGCGATCGGCGGCTATCTGCAGCAGATCGGATCCGCGTTCTCGACGGGCTACATCGATCAGGCGCTGATCACGAACCCGACGATCGCGGTGTCGCTGGTGCACCTCTTCGCGGCGAGCTTCGACCCGGACGCAGCGGACCCGGACGCGCAGGCACGCATCCGGGAGGGCGTGCTCCAGGGCCTGGACGGTGTCGCGAGCCTCGACCACGACCGGATCCTGCGCGCGTTCCTCGGCGTGATCGACGCGACCCTGCGCACCAACTTCTACCAGCAGGGCGCCGACGGGCAGCCGAAGCCGTGGGTGTCGATGAAGCTGGACAGCAAGCGGGTGCCGGATCTTCCCGCGCCCCGGCCGATGGTCGAGATCTGGGTCTACTCCCCCGAGGTCGAGGGCGTGCATCTGCGCTTCGGCGCTGTGGCCCGCGGTGGCCTGCGCTGGAGCGACCGGCGCGAGGACTTCCGCACCGAGGTGCTCGGGCTGGTCAAGGCGCAGATGGTGAAGAACGCCGTGATCGTGCCGACCGGCTCGAAGGGCGGGTTCGTGGGCAAGCGGCTGCCCGACCCCGCCGCCGACCGGGGTGCCTGGCTGGACGCGGGCAAGGCCGCCTACCGGACGTTCATCCGCGGGCTGCTCGACCTCACCGACAACCGCACGGCCGACGGGATCGTGCCGCCCGATCGCGTGGTGCGACGTGATGGTGACGACCCGTACCTCGTCGTGGCCGCCGACAAGGGCACCGCCACGTTCTCGGACATCGCGAACGGCATCTCCCAGGAGTACGGGTTCTGGCTCGACGACGCCTTCGCCTCCGGCGGATCCGTCGGTTACGACCACAAGGCGATGGGCATCACGGCCCGCGGCGCGTGGGAGTCGGTCAAGCGGCACTTCCGTGAGCTGGGCACGGATACCCAGACCGAGGACTTCACGGTCGTCGGCATCGGCGACATGTCCGGCGACGTTTTCGGCAACGGGATGCTGCTGTCCGAGCACATCCGGCTGATCGCCGCGTTCGATCACCGTCACGTCTTCATCGATCCGGATCCGGATCCCGCTGTGTCCTTCGCGGAGCGGCTGCGTCTGTTCCGCCTGCCCGGCTCGTCCTGGGGCGACTACGACCCGGCGCTGATCTCCGCGGGCGGCGGCGCGTTCCCGCTCAGCGCGAAGTCGATCCCGGTGTCGCCCCAGATGCGGGCGGCGCTCGGACTCGGTGACGCAGTGACGGCGCTCACTCCGAACGAGCTCAAGCGCGCGGTGCTGCTCGCCCCGGTCGACCTGCTCTGGAACGGTGGCATCGGCACCTATGTGAAGGCGTCCACCGAGTCGCACGCCGAGATCGGCGATCGGGCGAACGACGCGATCCGCGTCGACGGGCGGAGCCTCCGGGTGCGCGTCGTCGGCGAGGGCGGCAACCTCGGGGTCAGCCAGCGCGGCCGCATCGAGGCGGCGCACGCGGGCGTGCAGATCAACACCGACGCCATCGACAACTCCGCCGGCGTCGGCACCTCCGATCGCGAGGTGAACATCAAGATCCTGCTCGGCGCACTCGTGCGCGAGGGCACGCTGAGCATCGAGGATCGCAACGCCCTGCTCGCGTCGATGACGGACGAAGTGGCCGTGCAGGTGCTGCGCGACAACTACGAGCAGAACGTGCTCCTCGGCAACTCCCGCGCGAACGCCGCGATCATGCTGCCTGTGCACGAGAGGCTGATGGAGACCCTGGAGGCGCGCGACGAGCTCGACCGCGAGATCGAGTTCCTGCCCGACCGGCTCACGGTGCAGGAGCGCGTGGAGGCCGGCGAGGGGCTGACCCGTCCGGAGTTCGCCGTGCTCGTCGCCTACGCGAAGCTCGCCCTCAAGACCGACCTGGCCGCGACCGACCTCGCCGACGACCCCTGGTTCGCGGAGACCCTCTCGGAGTACTTCCCGAGCGCGCTGCGCGAGAGGTTCGGCGAGCGCCTGGCCGAGCACCCGCTGCGCCGCGAGATCATCGTGAACACCGTCGTGAACTCGATGGTCAACCGCGGCGGGATCACGTTCGCCGACCGCGCGGCCGCCGAGACGGGCGCGACCGCCGAGCAGATCGCCCGGGCCTACGTCGCGGCGCGGGAGATCTTCGACCTGCGCGGGTTCGTCGTCGCCGTGGAGGCCACCGACAACCTCGTCGACACCGCCACCCAGACCCGGCTGTATCTGGATTTCCGCCGCCTCCTCGACCGCGCCGCGCGCTGGTTCGTCCAGCATCGCTCCGAAGGCGTCGACATCGGCGCCGAGATCGCCCGCTTCGCGGAGCCCGTCCGGATCCTCTCCGAACGGCTCGCCGACTTCTTCCACGGCGACGAGGCCGACCAGTTCACTGCCCGGCAGGCCGCGCTCTCCGACGCGGGCGTCCCCACCGCCCTCGCGCACCGCGGTGCGGGTCTGCTCGAAGCGCTCCGGCTGCTCGACGTGATCGAGCTCGCCCAGGCCAGGGGCTGGGACCTCGAAGACGTCGCGCGCACCTACTTCCTGCTCTCCGGGGAGATCCGCTTCGACGACCTGCTGACCAGCGTCTCCGGGCTGCCCCAGGACGACAGCTGGCAGTCGATGGCCCGCGCCTCGCTGCGGGACGACCTCTACGCGGTGCTCGTGGATCTGACCGCCTCGGTGCAGACCCATGCGGGCGACCTCGAACTCGACCAGCGCTACGCCCGGTGGCTGGAGGGCGGCGGCAGCACGGCGCAGCGGGCCGCGTCAGCCCTTGCCGCCGCCTCCGCAGTCCCTCGCCCGGGGATCGCCGTGCTCTCGGTCGCCCTGCGACGACTGCGCTCGCTCGTGCGCTGACCGGGGCGCCGGGGCCCGGGTCCCGTGGGTCTTCGCGGCCGGGCGGCTACTTCTCGCCGGCTTCCCCGCACGTCGGAAAACGGAGAGGGTCATCGGCGTGTCGGCGTGAAACGAGCCGATTTCGGCCGCGACACGCCGCATCCGCCTCTGTTTTCCGACAGGGCGGACCCAATCGGCGGGTGCGCGCTCACCGCGTGAGCACCGCGCACCGCGCGCCGACGTCGGCGCGCGGTGCCGAGCGCGGCGCTCCGTGCGGAAGGTGCATGGATCCCGCAGCGGTGCGTGAGGGAGTCGTGAGGATCCCGATCCGGCGCCCTCCGGACCGGTTCGATCGGATCCGTGCTCGACATCATCTACGTCGCGGGAACGCTCGCGCTGTTCGCCCTGGTCGCACTGATCGCGAAGGGGGTGGAGAAGCTGTGATCGTCATCGAGATCATCGCCGCCGTCCTCGCCGTCGCCGCGATCGGCTACCTCGTGGTCGCCCTCGTCGCCCCGGAGAAGTTCTGATGGGCGCCGCGTCCGTCGACGGCGCCGACCTCTGGCTCGGCGTGCTCCAGGCCGCCACGCTCATCGTCGTCCTCGTGCTCCTGTACCGCCCCCTCGGCGACTACATGGCGCGCGTCTACACCGGCGCCAGGGATCTGCGCGTGGAGCGCGGCCTCTACCGCCTCATCGGCGTGGATCCGTCGTCCGAGCAGACGTGGCGGGCCTACGCGCGCAGCGTGCTCGCGTTCTCCGTGGTCGGCCTGCTGCTGCTCTATCTGCTGCAGCGCGTGCAGCAGATCCTGCCGCTCTCGCTCGGCCTGCCCGCCGTGCCGGAGGGCCTCGCGTTCAACACGGCCGCCTCGTTCGTCGCCAACACCAACTGGCAGTCGTACTCGCCTGAGCAGACGATGGGTCACCTCGTTCAGTTCGCCGGCCTCGCCGTGCAGAACTTCACCTCGGCCGCGGTCGGCATCGCGATCGCCATCACCCTGGTGCGCGGCTTCGCCCGCCGGGGCAGCGCCACGATCGGCAACTTCTGGGTGGATCTCATCCGGGGCCTGATCCGGCTGCTGCTGCCTCTCGCCGTGCTCTCGGCGATCGCCCTCATCGCCGGCGGCGTGGTGCAGAACCTCTCGGGCTTCACCGAGGTGCACACGATCGCCGGCACCGCGCAGGCGATCCCCGGAGGACCGGTCGCCTCGCAGGAGGCCATCAAGCTCCTCGGCACGAACGGCGGCGGCTTCTACAACGCGAACTCCGCGCACCCGTTCGAGAACCCCACGCCGTGGACGAACCTGCTCGAGATCATCCTGATCCTCGCGATCCCGTTCGCGTTGCCGCGCACGTTCGGCCGGATCGTCGGCGATCACCGCCAGGGCTACGCGATCGCTGCCGTCATGGGCACGATCTTCCTCGTCTCCCTGATCGCACTCAGCGCCCTCGAACTCGGCGGCGGTGGCACGGCCACGCAGCTCGCCGGATCCGCCATGGAGGGCAAGGAGCAGCGATTCGGGATCCTCGGGTCCACGGTGTTCGGCACCGCGTCCACGCTCACCTCCACGGGCGCCGTCAACGCGATGCACGACTCGTTCACCCCGCTCGGCGGCATGATGCCGATGATCAACATGATGCTCGGCGAGGTCGCCCCGGGCGGCGTCGGGTCCGGGCTGTACGGCATGCTCATCCTCGCCGTGATCGCGGTGTTCGTGGGCGGGCTGCTCGTCGGCCGCACCCCGGAGTACCTGGGCAAGCGCCTCGGTCCGCGTGAGATCAAGCTCGCCAGCCTCTACATCCTGGTGACGCCGACCCTGGTGCTGGCCGGCACGGCCCTGAGCTTCGCGATCCCGCCGATCCGCGCCGACATCGAGAAGACCTCGATCCTCAACCCCGGCCCGCATGGGCTCAGCGAGGTGCTCTACGCCTTCACCTCGGCGGCGAACAACAACGGATCCGCCTTCGCCGGTCTCACCGCGAACACACCCTGGCTGAATACCGCGCTCGGCGTGGCGATGCTGCTCGGGCGATTCGTCCCGATCGTACTCGTGCTGGCCCTCGCCGGATCCCTGGCCCGGCAGCAGCACGTGCCCGAGACGGCGGGAACCCTGCCCACGCACCGCCCGCAGTTCGTCGGGCTCCTCATCGCGGTGTCCGTCGTGGTCACCGCCCTCACCTACTTCCCCGTGCTCACGCTCGGGCCGCTCGCAGAAGGACTCGTCCGATGACCGTCGTCGACACTCCGCTCACCCACCCGTCTCCGGAGCCGCATCCCGGCACCGGATCCGGATCCCCGAAGCGCCCACAGCACGCGTTCGGCTGGTCCCAGGTCGTACGGGCGCTCCCGGGCGCGCTGCGCCGCCTCAACCCGGCGATGCTGCTGCGCAACCCCGTGATCCTGCTGGTCTGGGCGGGCGCCGCCCTCACCACCCTGCTGGCGATCGCCGAGCCGTTCCTCGGATCCGACGGCGCGAAGTCCGGCGGCACGCCCGTGCCGAACGGCTTCACCTGGTCGATCGCGGTCTGGCTGTGGCTCACCGTCCTGTTCGCGAACGTCGCGGAATCGGTCGCAGAGGGCCGCGGCAAGGCGCAGGCGGCCACACTGCGCAAGACCCGCACGAGCACGATGGCCCGGCGCGTCACGGGCTACGACGCGGCGGCCGATCCGGCCGCGGAGCACGCGGCGACCGAGGACGTCGCATCGGGCGACCTGCGCCGCGACGACGTCGTGATCGTGGTCGCCGGCGAGCCGATCCCCGGCGACGGCGACATCATCGACGGCATCGCGACCGTCGACGAGTCGGCGATCACCGGCGAGAGCGCCCCGGTGGTGCGCGAGTCCGGTGGCGACCGCAGCGCCGTCACCGGCGGCACCCGCGTGCTGTCGGACCGGATCGTGGTGCGGATCACGTCCCAGCCCGGCGAGACCTTCGTCGACCGCATGATCGCCCTCGTCGAAGGCGCGGACCGCCAGCGCACCCCCAACGAGATCGCGCTCAACATCCTGCTCGCAAGTCTTTCGATCGTGTTCCTCGTGGTCGTGCTGGCGCTCAACCCGATCGCGTCGTACTCGGCGTCGCCCGTGAGCATCCCCGTGCTGATCGCCCTGCTCGTCTGCCTCATCCCGACCACGATCGGCGCGCTGCTGAGCGCGATCGGCATCGCCGGGATGGACCGTCTCGTCCAGCGCAACGTGCTCGCGATGTCGGGCCGCGCGGTCGAGGCCGCCGGCGACGTCACCACGCTGCTGCTCGACAAGACCGGCACGATCACGTACGGCAACCGCCGCGCCACCGACGTCCGGCCGGTCGCCGGGGTCTCCGCGGAGGAGCTGCTGCACGCCGCGGCACTGTCCTCCCTCGCCGATCCCACGCCCGAGGGCGCGTCGATCGTCGAGCTCGCCGAGGCACGCGGCATCACGGTCGCCACCCCCGGAGGTGCGGAAGTCGTGCCCTTCACCGCGCAGACCCGGATGAGCGGGGTGGACCTCGCCGACGGATCCCGGATCCGCAAGGGCGCAGGGTCCGCGATCCGCGCCTGGATCGAGGCGGAAGGCTCCGGCGACGCCGCGGCCGCCGGTCAGGCCACGGCCTTCGCCGACGAGATCGCCGCCTCGGGCGGAACCCCGCTCGTGGTCGCCGTCGCAGGCCCTTCCACGGGCTCGGGGAGCGTGACGTCCCGCGTCCTCGGCGTCGTACACCTCAAGGACGTCGTCAAGGAGGGCTTGGCGGAGCGGTTCGGCGAACTGCGCAGCATGGGCATCCGCACCGTGATGATCACGGGTGACAACCCGCTCACGGCGAAGGCGATCGCGGCCGAGGCCGGCGTCGACGACTACCTCGCCGAGGCCACCCCGGAGGACAAGCTGGCCCTGATCCGTCGCGAGCAGGAGGGCGGCCGCCTGGTCGCGATGACCGGCGACGGCACCAACGACGCCCCCGCCCTCGCGCAGGCCGACGTCGGCGTCGCGATGAACACGGGCACCTCGGCCGCCAAGGAGGCCGGGAACATGGTCGATCTGGATTCGGATCCGACCAAGCTCATCGACATCGTGCGGATCGGCAAGCAGCTGCTCATCACCCGTGGCGCGCTCACCACGTTCTCGCTCGCGAACGACATCGCGAAGTACTTCGCGATCATCCCGGCAATGTTCATGGGCGCTTTCCCCGGACTCGCGGCGCTCAACGTCATGCAGCTGCACTCGCCGGCCTCCGCCGTGACGAGCGCGATCATCTTCAACGCGATCGTGATCGTCTTCCTCATCCCGCTCGCCCTCCGCGGCGTGAAGTACAAGCCGGCGAGCGCGTCGCAGATCCTGCAGCGCAACCTGCTCATCTACGGCGTGGGCGGCGTGATCCTCCCGTTCGTCGGCATCAAGCTCATCGACCTCGTCGTCGCTCTCATCCCCGGCTTCTGACTCCTAAGGAACGCACACCATGTCGAACCTCCGCGGCACCGTCCGCCTCACCGGCGTCGCCGTCCGCGCGATGCTCGTGCTCACCCTCCTCCTCGGTGTCGGGTACACGCTCGCGATCACGGGTGTCGGCCAGCTCGCGCTGCCCTGGCAGTCGAACGGATCGCTCGTCGACGCGAAGGGGGGTTCCACCGGCGGCTGGGCCGGCGGCGACGCGCCGGTCGGCAGCGCGCTGATCGGGCAGTCCTTCACCGACGCGAAGGGCGAGGCGCTGCCGCAGTACTTCCAGACCCGGCCCTCGGCGGCCGGCAAGAACGGCTATGACCCCACGGCCTCGGGCGGCAGCAACCTCGGCCCGAACAACCCCGACCTCGTCAAGGCGATCGCCGAGCGCCGCACGCAGATCGCCGCGCGCGAGCACGTCGCCGAGTCCGCTGTCCCGGCCGACGCCGTCACGGCGTCCGCCTCGGGCCTCGACCCGCAGATCAGCCCCGCGTACGCGCTGCTGCAGGTGGCCAGGGTCGCCGAGGCGCGCGGCCTGGATGCCGACGCCGTGCGCACGCTGGTGGAGTCTAGGATTCAAACGCGCGATGCGGGCTTCCTCGGCGAGGAGCGGGTGAACGTGCTCGCGCTGAATCAGGCTCTCGACGCCCTGCAGCGGTGAGAGGCGACGAGAGAGCACGTGCAGTGAGCGAGGCGATGATGGGCGCAAGGCGCGAGGGCGGATCCGGCTCCCGCGGCCGACTGCGCGTGCTGCTCGGCGCGGCGCCCGGCGTGGGCAAGACCTACGAGATGCTCGGCGAGGGGCACCGCCTGGCTGAGGCCGGGCGTGACGTGGTCATCGGGATCGTGGAGACGCACGGTCGCGACGCGACCCTGGCGCAGACCCGGGGCATCGAACAGGTGCCGCGCCGGGCCGTGTCGCACCGCGGAGTGCAGCTCGATGAGCTCGACCTCGACGCGGTGCTCGCCCGTCGGCCCGAGCTCGCGCTCATCGACGAGATGGCGCACACCAACGCGCCCGGATCCCGCAACGCCAAGCGCTGGCAGGACGTGCAGGAGCTTCTGGACGCCGGGATCGACGTGATCACCACGGTGAACGTGCAGCACATCGAGTCGCTCAACGCCGTGGTCGAGAAGATCACCGGCGTCGTGCAGCAGGAGACCGTCCCCGATGCCGTGATCCGCGACGCGGACGAGGTGGAGGTCGTGGATCTCGCCCCGCAGACCCTGCGCGACCGGCTGTCCGCGGGTCAGGTGTACCCGGCGGAGCGGATCGACGCGGCGCTGTCGAACTACTTCCGGCTCGGCAACCTCACGGCGCTCCGTGAACTCGCGCTGCTGTGGTTGGCCGACGAGGTGGACAGCGCGCTGCGCAGCTACCGCACCCAGCACGGGATCGACAGCGCGTGGCAGGCCCGTGAACGCGTGGTCGTCGCCCTCACCGGCGGCCCCGAGGGCGAGACGCTGCTGCGCCGCGGCGCCAGGATCGCGGCACGCTCGGCGGGCGGGGAGCTGCTGGCCGTGCACGTCACCACTCAGGACGGCCTGCGCGGCGATCGCCCGGGTGCGCTCAGCGCGCAGCGCGGCCTCGTGGAGTCGCTCGGCGGCAGCTATCACCAGCTCGTCGGCGACGACGTGCCGGGCGCGCTCGTCGAGTTCGCGCAATCCGTCGATGCCAGCCAGCTCGTGATCGGCGTGAGCCGGCGCTCCCGGCTCTCCGCGGCGCTCACGGGGCCGGGCATCGGCGCGGAGATCATCCGCCGCTCCGGGGACATCGACGTGCACATCGTCACCCATGCCGCGGCCGGTCGTCGCGGACCGCTCCCGTCGATCAGCGGCGGAGCGCTGGGATGGCGGCGCCAGCTCATCGGCTTCGCCGTGGCGCTGGTCGGCGGCCCGCTGCTGTCGTGGCTGCTGTTCGCGCTCAAAGCACCCGGATCCATCACCACCGATGTGCTCAGCTACCAGCTGCTCGTGGTCGTGGTCGCGCTCATCGGCGGGCTGCGTCCGGCATTGTTCGCCGCCGTGCTGAGCGGGTTCACGCTGGACTTCCTCTTCGTCGAGCCGCTGTTCACCGTGACGATCGCGGATCCGCTGCACGCCCTCGCCCTCGCCCTCTACGTCGTGATCGCGGTACTCGTGAGCATCGTCGTGGACCAGGCGGCGCGACGAGCCCGTGCCGCCCAGCGCGCGGCCGGAGAGGCCGAACTGCTCGCGGCCGTCGCGGGCAACGTGCTGCGCGGCGACAGCGCCCCCACGGCTCTGGTCGCACGAGCACGCGAGGCGTTCGGGCTGAGCGGCATCCGGCTGCTCTCCCCCGACGGCACCGTGATCGCCGCCGACGGGGAGCCGCTCGCCGGGAGCGACGCGGATCCAAGCGGATCCCCGGCCGGAGGATCCCCGGCGGGAGGATCCGCGGCCGGATCGGCGTCGGCAGCGACCGCCGCCGGGCGCGTCGAGACCGTACCGGTCGGCATCGGCGCGGACGGACAGCCACGCGCGATCCTCGAGCTGCACGGAGCCGACCTCGACGCGGCGGGACGTCGGCTGCTCGACGCGATCGTGGCACAGCTCGCCGCCGCGATCGAGCACACCGACCTGCGCGAGACCGCGAGCCAGGCCGCGGTGCTCGCCGAGACGGATCAGGTGCGCAGCGCCCTGCTCTCGGCCCTGAGTCACGATCTGCGCCGGCCGCTCGCCGCCGCGGTCGCCGCGGTCGGCGGGCTCCGCAGTGCGCACCGCCTGTCGGCGGAGGATCGCGCCGAGCTCGTCGAGACCGCCGACGAGAGCCTCGCCACGTTGTCGCGCCTCGTCACCGACCTGCTCGATGTCAGCCGCGTGCAGGCCGGGGTGCTGGCGGTGTCGCTGGGCCGGGTGGACGCCGCGAGCGGAGTGGTCTCAGCGCTCGACGAGCTCTCGCTCGGGCCCGCCGATGTCGAACTCGCCCTGGATCCGGTGCTGCCAGGGCTGCGCGCGGATCCGGTGCTGCTGCAGCGCGTGCTGGTGAACCTGCTCACCAACGCCGTCCGGCACTCGCCCGCCGGCGTCCGCGTGATCGTGTCGACGAGCCGCCTCGGCGAGCGCGCGGAGATCCGCGTGGCCGACCGGGGCGAGGGCATCCCCGAGGATCAGCGCGAGAGCGCGTTCCTGCCGTTCCAGCGGCACGGCGACACCGACAACACGACCGGCCTCGGCCTCGGCCTTGCGCTGTCCCGAGGCTTCGCCGAAGGCATGGGCGGTACGCTGACCGCCGAGGACACCCCCGGCGGCGGCCTCACGATGGTGGTCTCCCTGCCGCTCGCCGATGCTGATTTCGAAGCGCGCACTTTGCCGTATCCGGGCACGGAATACGACCATTTGCGCGCTTCGAACCGGGAGAGCCCTGCGACGAACGGAGATCCCCGATGAAACTGCTCGTCGCCGACGACGACCCGCAGCTCGTGCGCGCTCTGCGGATCACGCTCGCCGCGCACGGTTACGACGTGATCGCCGCCCCCGACGGCGCCGCCGCGATCGCGATGGCCGCGCAGGCCCACCCCGACATCGTGCTGCTCGACCTCGGCATGCCGAAGCTCGACGGGATCGCCGTGATCGAGGCGCTGCGCGGCTGGAGCGACGTGCCGATCCTGGTGGTGTCGGGCCGGACCGGATCCGCCGACAAGGTCGAGGCCCTCGACGCGGGCGCCGATGACTACGTCACCAAGCCCTTCCAGATCGACGAGCTGCTCGCGCGGCTTCGCGCCCTCGCCCGCCGCCGCGGCGGGGCACCCGCGGAGTCCTCCGTCTCGTTCGGGGAGGTGGAGGTGGATCTGGCCGCCAAGGCGGTGACGCGCGGCGGATCCCGCGTGCACCTCACGCCGACGGAGTGGCAGATCCTGGAGCATCTGGCCCGGCATCCCGGCGCGCTCGTCACGCGGCAGGAGCTGCTGCGCGAGATCTGGGGCACCGAGCAGATCACCGACACCGGCTACCTGCGGCTGTACCTGTCGCAGCTGCGCAAGAAGCTCGAGCGCACTCCCAGCGCGCCGGAGCACCTGCTCACCGAGCAGGGCATGGGCTACCGGCTGGTGCTGGATCCGGCCTGATCCTCCGTTGCGACGAACGAGCCGGGCCGTAGTCTGAGATCCCAGACAGTCGGTTCGAAACGTTGTTGGTATCGCTCTCGCCCAGTGCCAACATGAGGCAACGGCGATCGAAGACGCCCGCCTCCGGCCTTTGGGAGCCACATGTCCAGCAATCACACCCCGACGTCTTTCGGACGACAGCTCGTGCGTCGCAAGCCGATCATCTTTCAGCGTCGGCACCATCAGGGCGAGGAGCTGTCCCGCAATCTGGGGACGTTCCAGCTGATGATGTTCGGCGTCGGCGCCACCGTCGGCACCGGAGTCTTCTTCGTCCTCAGCAGCGCGGTCCCCCTCGCGGGTCCGGCGGTCATCCTCTCGTTCCTGCTCGCGGCGATCGCCGCGGGGCTGTCGGCGCTGTGCTACGCCGAGCTCGCGTCGGCGATCCCCGTCAGCGGGTCGAGCTACTCGTACACGTATCACGCGCTGGGTGAGGGGCCGGCGGTCCTGGTCGGCGGCGCGGTGCTGCTCGAGTACGGCCTCGCCGTCTCGGCCGTCGCGGTCGGATGGAGCGGGTATTTCAACGAGCTGCTGCTGCAGCTGTTCCACTTCGAGCTGCCGACGGCGCTGTCGCTGACGTTCATCCCGAACCCGGACGGGTCCCCGAACGGCGGGTTCATCAACCTGCCCGCCGTGGTGCTGATCGGTCTGTGCATGCTTTTGCTGATCCGCGGCGCGTCGGAGTCCGCGACCGTGAACGCGATCATGGTGTGCGTCAAGCTCGGCGTGCTGCTGCTGTTCGTGGTCCTCGCGTTCACCGCGTTCAACTCCGACCACTTCGCGAACTTCTTCGGGCAGGCGTCCGGGATCAGCGGGGCGGCGGGTGTGATCTTCTTCTCGTACATCGGACTCGATGCGGTCGCCACCGCGTCCGAGGAGGTGCGCAACCCGCAGAAGGCGATCCCCCGCGCGATCATCGGTGCGCTGCTGATCGTCACGGTGATCTACGTCCTGGTCTCCGTCGCGGGCCTCGCCGCCGAGCCTGCCAGCTGGTTCGCGACGAAGGAGGCCGGTGAAGCGGGCCTCGCGAAGATCCTGCTGCATGTGACCGGGAGCCCGATCTGGCCGATCGTCCTGTCCGCGGGTGCGGTGATCTCCGTGTTCTCGGTGACCCTGGTCACCCTCTACGGGCAGACCCGCATCCTGTTCTCGATCTCCCGTGACGGCATGGTCTCGAAGAAGTTCGAGCGCGTCAGCCCGAGGTTCGGCACTCCCGTCTTCAACACCCTCACGGTGTCGATCATCGTCGCGCTCGTCGCCGGGTTCGTGCCGGCGGACTACCTGTGGGACAGCGTCTCCTTCGGCACGCTGGTCGCGTTCAGCATCGTCGCGATCTCCCTGATGGTCCTGCGCCGCACCCACCCCGAGATCGAGCGGCCGTACAAGGTGCCGTTCGGCCCGTGGGTCGTTCCGATCCTCACCGTGGTGGTGTGCGTGTACGTGCTGACCCAGCTGCAGCCCATCACCTGGATGATCTGCGTGAGCTGGCTCGTGATCGTGTTCCTGTTCTACGTCGCCTACGGGCGCCGCAGAGCCACGCTGAACACCTACACCTCCGACGAGGAGATCTCCGAACCCATCCACCCCGAGCTCGAAGACCAGGGCAAGTGATGTACCTCGTCGGCTACGGCCCCCACAACAACGACCGTTCCGCCATCGAACTCGCCTGCCAGTTCGCCCGCTCCGAGCCCCAGCCGGTCCGCGCCGTGTCCGTCGTCCCGCAGGGCTGGGGCACCCCGCTCGCCGGCGGCACCGACCGGGAGTTCGAGGACTGGGCGGCGAGCGAGGGCGAGATCACCGCCGAGGAGGCGCGCGCCGACCTGGCCCAGCACCCCGGCGTCGACGGCACGGCGGTCTGGGTGAGCGGGCGCTCGGTGCCACAGGCCCTCGTCGAGCAGGCGATGGAGCATGAGGCACGGATGCTCGTGGTCGGCTCGAGCGGCGACGCAGAGCCCGGCCGCATCAGGCTCAGCTCGAAGACCGACCGGCTCGTGCACTCGTCGCCGGTCCCCGTGGCCATCGCGCCCCGGGGCTACCGCACCGACAGCGGCGTGAGCCGCGTCACGGTGGCGTTCCGCGACGACGACGCGAGCTGGTCGCTGCTCACCGGCGTCGCCGAGATCTGTCGGCGCACGGGGGCGCGGCTGCGCGTGGTGACCTTCGTGGTCGCCCCGCCGCGCCGTCCCGTCACATCACGGATGGGACACGCCGAGACCCAGGTGATCGACCTGTGGCGCATGCAGGCGGGCAACGCGCAGCGCGACGCGGAGGGGTTCCTGCGCTCGCAGGGCTTCGACGACGACACGCTCGTGTTCACCATCGCCGAGGGAACCGACTGGGCCCGCGCGATCCGTCGGCTCGACTGGGAGGAGGGCGACATCCTCGCCATCGGCTCCTCGTCGACGCACCCGATCGCCCGCGTGTTCCTGGGATCGAGTGCGGCCAAGATCATCCGCTATGCGCCGGTCCCCGTCGTCGCCGTGCCCGGTGCAGCCGCGACGGAGTGAACCGGATCCGAGAATCTGCCCGCAACGAACGAGGATCTCATGCCTGACGAGAAGACCCCCGACTACGACGCCGTCATCGTCGGAGGCGGCCACAACGGGCTGACGGCCGCGGCCTATCTCGCCAAGGCCGGGCGCAGCGTGCTCGTGCTCGAACGCGACGACCATGTCGGCGGCGCGGCGGTGTCGGCCCAGGCGTTCGAGGGGGTCGACGCCCGGCTCTCCCGCTACGCGTACCTGGTCAGCCTGCTGCCGCAGCGGATCATCGACGACCTCGGGCTGGACATCACCCTCGTCCGACGTCGCTACTCGTCGTACACGCCGGATCCGCTCGACCCGACGCGCGGCCTGCTCGTGGATCGGGCGGCCGACGCCGAGGGCGCCCGCGCCGACTTCGCACGGGCCGGGGTCGGCGCCGAGGATGTGGCGGCCTGGGACGCGCTCTACGACGAGACGCGGCGGATCGCGCACGCGCTGTTCCCGACCCTGACCGAGCCGCTGCCGACCCGTGCCGAGGCGAAGGCCCGTCTCGGCGAGGACGACGTGTGGGACGCGTTCATCGAGCGTCCGCTCGGCGAGACGATCGACGCACGGTTCCGCAGCGACCTGGTGCGGGGCATCGTCGCGACCGACGGGCTGATCGGGACGTTCACGAGCCTCGACGATCCGGCGCTCGACGCGAACCGCTGCTTCCTGTACCACGTGATCGGCGGCGGCACCGGTGACTGGGACGTGCCGGTCGGCGGCATGGGCGCGGTCTCGGGCGAGATCGCCCGAGCGGCCACGGTCGCCGGCGCGACCGTGCTCACGGAGGACGAGGTGCTGTCCATCGCCCCCGCCGGTGCGGGCGGCGCCGCGTCCGCCGGCACGGCCACGGTGCAGTACCGCCACGGCGGGGAGGAGCGCACGGTCACCGCGCGGACGATCCTGTCGAACGTCGCGCCCGCGGTGCTGGAGCGGCTGCTCGGCGACGCCGGGACGTTCGACACTTCCGGCTTCGCGGATGGTGCCGCCGTGGCCCGTCCCGAGGGTGCGCAGGCGAAGGTGAATCTGTTCCTCACCCGGCTGCCGAAGCTGCGCGACGAGACGGTCGCACCCGAGGCGGCGTTCGCAGGCACCTTCCACATCAACGAGCTCGGCGTGCAGCTGCAGGCCGCCTTCGACCGCGCGGAGGCGGGCGAGCTGCCGGATCCGATGCCCTGCGAGATCTACTGCCACACGCTGAGCGACCGGACGATCCTGGGCGAGTCGCTCCGCGACACCCCCGCGCAGACGCTCACCCTGTTCGGCCTGCACGTGCCGGACCGCCTCGTCGACCGGATCGGCAACGACGAGCTGCGGGAGCGGATCCGCACCGCCGTGCTCGCCTCGCTGAACTCCGTCCTGGCCGAGCCGATCGAGGACGTCATCGCCCTCGATGCGGCGGGGGCGCCGTGTATCGAGGTCAAGACGACGCGCGACCTGGAGGAGGCGCTCGCGATGCCCGGTGGCAACATCTTCCACGGGCCGCTGTCCTGGCCCTGGGCCGAGGACGGCGCCGAGCTCGACACCCCCGCCCAGCGCTGGGGCGTGGCGACCCGCTTCACCGACGTGCTGCTGTGCGGATCCGGCGCGGTGCGCGGCGGCGCGGTCTCGGGCATCGGCGGGCACAACGCCGCGATGGCGCTGCTCGAAGCCGACGCTGCGGGCTGAGCCGCAGGGTCGTGCCGCCCGGTCAGGTCGCACTCCCGCCCGGTCAGGTCGCACTCCCGCCCGGTCAGGTCGCACTCCCGCCGCTCAGGTCGCGCTATCGGCTGTGAAGGGACCTCCATCGGAGCAGTTTCTGCGACCTGAGCGGAGGTGAACCTTCCCCCGGGTCCTGAGCGGAGGCGAGCCTCCCTCCCCCCGGTTCCGGGTTAAGCAGCGGCACCGCCGAGCGCGCACCCGACGATCGCCGGCTCACACGTCGCGAGAGCGCCAGAGCAGCCACACGAAGTACGGCGCGCCGAGCACGGCGACCACGAGCCCCGCGGGCAGCTGCGCGGGCGCGATCACCGCGCGGCCCACGGCGTCCGCAAGCCCCACGAGCATCGCTCCGAGCAGCACCGCGATGGGCACCACGCGCGCATGCCGTGCCCCGACCAAGGCCCGCGCGGCGTGCGGGGCGACGAGGCCCACGAAGCCGATCACGCCGACGGCAACCACGCTGAAGGCCGCGAGCAGCGCCGCGACCGCGAGGATCAGCAGACGCGAGCGTTCGAGCTTCACGCCCAGCACGCGCGGGGTGTCCTCGTCGAGGGCGAGCAGATCCAGCTCCCGACCGCGCAGCAGCACCACGGGCAACGCGATCAGCAGGACCACGGCCAGCGGCACGACCTGCTCCCAGATCCGGCCGTACGTCGTGCCGCTCAGCCAGGTGTAGATCTTCGGAGTGTCGAACGGGCTCGCGCGCAGCAGCACGAACGAGGTGAGTGCCACCGCGGCGGAAGAGACGCCGATCCCGATGAGGATGAACCGGTCCGCACTGAGCCCGCCGCGCCAGGAGAGCAGATAGACGAGGGCGAACGCCGCGATCGCGCCGACCACCGCCGCCGCGAGCATGCCGAACGTCGAGGCCGCGGCGCTCGTGACCACGAGCACGGCTCCGAGCCCCGCGCCGCCGGTGATGCCGAGGAGCCCCGGATCCGCGAGCGGATTGCGGCTCACCGCCTGGGTGAGGCATCCGGCGAGCGCGAGCGCCGCGCCCGCCGTGACCGCGGCGATGACCCGGGGCGCCCGCTCGTCCAGCGCGAAGGCGATCTGCGGCGGCGCCTGCCCCTGCAGCCAGAGCAGCACATCCCCGGTGAGCAGCGGCGTCGCGCCGAGCAACAGACCCGCGATCACGACGGCGACCACCAGCACAGCCGAGACCGCGAGCGCGAGTCGGAAGCGCAGCGGCCCCCGCACCCCGAACCGGATCGACGGCGGGCGTCGCGTGGGCCCGGAATCGCCCAGCCGCCGCGCCATCACCACGAGCACGACGGATCCGAGCACGGTCGTCGCCACGCCCGTGGGCACGGCGATCGCGCCCTCGGCTCCGATGACCAGCCGCAGCAGGGCGTCGGCGACGATCACCACGAGCGCTCCGATGAGACCGGAGGCGGGCAGCAGCAAGACGTGCCGGCCGAGCCCCGGCACGATCCGCACGAGCAGGCGGGCGAGCACGGGCGCGCACAGTCCGACGAACCCGAGCGGACCGGCGAGGGTGACGGCGGTCGCGGTCAGCAGCACCGACAGCAGGATCCCCAGGAGGCGCGTGGCGCGGATCCGCACGCCGAGCGACGCGGCCAGGTCGTCGCCGAGCCCGAGCACGTCGAGGCGTCGGGCGAGCAGCAGCGCCAGCAGGCCGGCGATCACGACGACCGGCGCCGCGCGGAGGAAGGCTTCGAGCCCGAGCTGCGAGAGGCTGCCGCTCCCCCAGGCCAGCAGCCCCTTGGTCTGCTCGCTGAACAGGATCAGCAGCGCCGAAGTCGCGGCCTGGAACGCCAGCGCCAGCGCGGATCCGGCCAGCACCAGCCGGGTCGTCGAGGATCCGGCGCCTCCCGCGAGTCCGAGCACGATCACGGCGGCGACGAGACCGCCGGCGAATGCGACCATCCCCGATGCCCAGAACGGGACCGAGATCCCGAACGCGGCGACCGCCGTGACAGCGAGATACGAACCCGCCGTCACGCCGAGCGTGTCGGGCGAGGCCAGGGCGTTGCGCGCCAGCGACTGCATGAGCAGGCCGGCCATGCCGAGCGCGACGCCGACGGCGACGCCCGCGGCGAGCCGCGGCAGGCGCGCACCGAGCAGGACGTCGGGGTTCGCCCAGCCAGCCCCGCTCGTGCCCTGGGTGAGGTGCCAGCCCGCGGCGGCGGCGAGGGCGAGCAGGAGCAGGATCAGCACGCCGACCGCGCCGAGGCGGGCGCGGACGCCGGTCGCAGGGCTCGCGCCCGCGTCTCCGGTCATCACCCGCGCATCCGTGCCCGCCTCGCCCGTCGATCCCGGCGCCGCGGCCGTGACCGGCGGTCTCTGCTCCCGCACTCGCATCGCGCTCACCGCCGCCGGCTCACTTGACGAACGCGGCGACGTACGCGTCGGCGATCTTCTCGGCCGAGTGGGGTCCGCCAAAGGTCCAGATGCCGGTCGGGAACGCGTGGATCCGCTTCTCCTTGACCGCGGGGATCGAGGCCCAGGCCGGGTTCTTCTCGGCCGCCGTGATGAAGCCGTCGCTGTCGGATTCTTCCGTCCCGGTGTGCAGCAGCGTCGCGGATCCGACCGTCGTCATGCCTTCGATGTCGGTGCTGCCGAGGCCATACGCGGGATCGGTCTCGCCCTTCCACGCGTTCGTGAGCCCGAGCTCGGCGCCGATCGCGCCGATCAGCGAGCCGGCGCCGAAGGGGCGCAGCGACACGGTGCCGCCATCGACCCAGCCGTCGAAGTAGACGAAGTCGGTGCGGGAGGGCGACGCTGCGGCTAGGGTCTTCTTCGCCTCCGCGAGGTGGCTCTTCATCTCCGTCGCGACGGCCTCGGCGCGCTCGGTGCGGCCGGTGGCCTGCGCGATGAGGTCGAAGGTCGCGAGCAGCTGCTTCACCGGATCCTTCGCATCGGCGCCGATCGTGACGAGCACGGGCACGCCGTACTTCTCGAGTTGACCGATGATCGCGTCGTCGCGGGTCTGCGCTTCGACGATGACGAGGTCGGGCTTGGTCTGGAACAGCGCATCGAGGTTCGGCTCCTGCCGGGTGCCCACGTCCTTCACTCCCTCGGGCAGGGTCTCGGCCTTGTCCCACTGCCGGTAGCCGGCCGCGTCGGCCACGGCGACGGGCGTCACGCACAGGGTGAGCGCGTCCTCTACCTGCTGCCACTCCAGCACGGCGACGCGCTCGGCGGGCTTGTCGAGCTTCACGGTGCGGCCGAGGGCGTCGGTCACGCTGACCGGCCCTGTGGCGGTGGCCGTGGAGTCCTTGGCGCACTCGGCGCTCGCAGCGGGTGCGGCACTGCCGGTGGGCGCCGCGGCGGAAGTCGTTCCGCAGCCGGCGAGGGCGAGGGTGCTCGCGGCGAGCAGTGAGAGGACGGCGAGGGGCTTGCGCATGGTTCTCCAGGGTCGGTGGGTCGGTGGTTCGGGGTGGTCGAAGGGCGGGTCGGATCGGCGGACCCGGTCGCGGCAGACCGCGGTCGGGCGTGGACGGCCTCGCGCGGCGAGTCGGTGGGGCGAGGACGCGTCGGCGCGCGTCCGGTCGCGGTCAGACGAGCTGCGGTTCGCGTGCGGGGCGCCGCACGTCGTGCCGGCCGCGCGGGATCACGCGCACCCGGCCGTCGTCGTCGAGCGCGGTGTCGATGCGCAGCCCGTAGGCCGCGGACAGGTTCTCGCCGGTGAGCACCTCGGCAGGGGTCCCGTCAGCGCGCACGCGACCGTCGTGGAGGAGCACGACGTGGTCGGCGACGGCGGCGGCGTGGCCGAGGTCGTGCAGCACGACACCCAGCGCGGTGCCGGCGTCGGCGAGGTCGCGGATGAGGTCGAGCGTCTCGATCTGATAGCGCAGGTCGAGATGGTTCGTCGGCTCGTCGAGCAGCAGGATCGGCGTGGTCTGCGCGAGCGCGGTGGCCAGCCAGACGCGCTGCAGCTCCCCTCCGGAGAGCTCGTCCACGGGACGGGCGCCCATCGCGTCGAGGCCGGTGAGCACCAGCGCCCGGTCGATGGCGGCGCGATCCTCGTCACGCAGGCCCGAGAAGCGGCCGCGATGCGGGTGCCGCCCGAAGGCGACGACGTCGCGCACCTCCAGACCCGAGGGATGGGGGCGGGACTGCGACAGCATCGCGACGGTGCGCGCGAACTCCTTCGCGTCCAGCGTCGCGGCGTCGCGGAGGGCGCTGTCGGCGTCGATGCGCACCGCCCCGGCCTGGATCCGATGCAGCCGCGCGATGGCCCGCAGCGCCGTGGACTTGCCGCTGCCGTTCGGCCCGATGAGCGCCGTGACGGATCCGGGTCGGAGCGTCAGCGCGACGTCGTGCACGACGGGTGTGCGGCCGTAGTGGAGGGCGAGGCCCGCTGCCTCGAGCCCGGCCTGCGGGAAGGCGTCGGAGGAGTTCCGATTCGTCATGTAAGGGGAGCCTAACCTATCCTTGTGAGCGTGTCACATCACCCGTACCGGACCTACCGCACCATCGTCGCCCGCCGCGAGCAGCTGTCGCCGAGCTTCCTGCGGATGACGCTGACCGGCCCCGATCTCGTGCATTTCGGCACGGCGGGGCTCGATCAGCGCATCAAACTCGTGCTGCCCCTGCCCGATGGATCCTTCACCGACGTCGGCCAGTTCGACGAGTCGGTGGGCATGATCCAGTGGTATCGCCGATGGCGAGAACTCCCCGATGAGCAGCGCAATCCGATCCGCACCTACACGATCCGCGCGGTGCGACCGGAATCCCGCGAGATCGACATCGACTTCGTGCTGCACGGCACCGAGGGCCCCGCTTCCGCCTGGGCCTCGGCAGCCGCACCAGGGGCGCCGCTGGTCGTGATCGGCCCCGATGCCCGCGCCGACGAGACCGGCGGACTGGAGTGGAACCCGGGTGACGCCGACTCCGTCCTCATCGCGGGCGATGAGACCGCGGTGCCCGCGATCTGCGCGATCGTCGAGTCACTGCCCGCGCACGTGACCGGATCCGTCTACATCGAGGTTCCGACCGAGGCGGACGCACTGCCCCTCACCGCCCCGGACGGTGTCGCGGTGCGGTGGCTGGCCCGCGGAAGCGCGGCGCACGGGCTGCGCCTGAGCGCCGCGGTGCACGCCTGGGGCGAGACCCGGATCGCCCCAGGCGCACCGACCGCCGGCATCCCAGCCCCGGCCAGCGCCCCGCCGTCCGACGGACTCGAGACAGCCGCGGAGACGGAGCTGACGGATCCGAGCGAGGACGACGTGGTCTGGGAGGTTCCGGAGGACACCGTCGGATCCTGCTACGCGTGGCTGGCCGGAGAGGCGTCGACGATCACGGCGCTGCGGCGTCATCTGGTGCGCGGCCTCGGCATCGACCGCCGCTCGGTCGCGTTCATGGGCTACTGGCGCCGGGGGCGAGCCGAGGCGGCCTGAGTCGGAGGACTCGGCCCGGACGCACCTCCACCACCCGAGCCGCCGCTACGGAACCGCGTCGAGGGCGCGGCTGACGTCGAGAAGCAACTCGCTCTGCAGCGCATTCCACTCCTCGGTGTCCGGATCCGGCCACGCGGAGAGCTTGACGATCACCGAGTCGGTCGGCGGGTCCAGCCAGAGGCTCTGGCCGTGGATCCCGATCCCGCTCACGTTGCCGCGCTCGTTGCCGGTGCACCACCATTGCCGGGTGTAGCTGCCGTTCGGGAACGTCTTCGTGAAACCCTCGTACGTCATCGCCTCGCGGGATCCGCCGGCGAACACGCTGCGGGCCCAGTCCTCCGACACCACCCGATCACGCGGGCCGACTCCTCCGTCGAGCATCATCCGTCCGACGCGGGCGAGGTCTCGCGCGGTCGCCGAGACACCGCCATTGGCATAACCGAAACCGGTCGCGTCGACGGTGATGGTCGCGTCGTGATCGGCGTCCAGCTTGGCCCAGAGGAACCGAGACAGCGCGTCCGCGTAGCGCAGCCCGCTGACCTTCTCGATGATCCAGGCCAGGACGTCCGTGTTCGCCGAGCAGTATTGGAACTCGCCGACGGATCCATTGCCTCGCAAGGTGGTGAGGAACTCGTAATCACTCGAAGGGTCACCGGGCAGCCGGGTGCGCCAGCCCGCGGCGCGGTCGTGCGCCTGCACCTCGGAGGCGGGATCGACGTAGTCCTCGTCGTAGTCGATCGCGATCTCCATGTCGAGCAGCTGCTGCACGGTCGGGCCGTCATAGACGGATCCGGCGAGCTCGGGCACGTATGCGATGATCCGGCCGGCGGGGTCGATTCGGCCGGCGTCCACCAGGGCGCCGAACACTGTGCTGCACAGTGACTTCGAGACGCTCATCAGCAGGTGCAGCTGGTCGGGGGCGAAACCCTCGCGGTAGTACTCCGCGAGCACCTCCTCGCCCCGAAGCACGAGGAACGCATCGGTGCAGGTCTGCTCGAGCCGCGTGACGAGATCCGGAAGCCGCGCCGCGAGGGACCCGAGGCGGACGATCGCCCCCGGCGGGTTCGCGGGGCACCGCGACACGGTCGCGACCGGCATGAGCTCGTTCATGTGGGCGAAGACCCAGCGATTGTGCGGGGCCTCCTGCCAGCTGTCGAGCGTCGGCTCTCCGGCCGGCGCGCCCGGGTACCGGGCGGGGTGAAGCCCCGTGCTTCCGGGTGCCGTCGGCTGCGAGGCGGGATCGGGGGCCATGGTGGTGCTCATTCGTCGATCACCTCGAGTTCTCTCGCCGGCAGGGGACGTGTGGCGGCATCCGCGGGGATCTCCCCGTACTCGGCGGCGCTCATCGCCGGCGTCGGCCGGCGGAATCCCCGGGTGAGCCAGAGCAGCCAGAGGAAGCCGGCGAGGAGCCAGCTGCCGCCGATGATGAGCGCCGTCGCACTGAGCTGCGTGAGCAGAGAGACCGTGACGCAAGCTCCGAGCGCCGGGAGCACCACGTACCCCAGAACGCTGAGCCTGCGCGTCTTCCGCTTGCGCACGAAGAACGCGATGACGCAGATGTTCACGATCGTGAACCCCGTGAAGGCGCCGAAATTGATGAACGAGTAGGCGACGTCGGTGGTCAGCCCCATCCCCACGAAGCACATCAGCCCGGTGAACAGGATCGCCCAGATCGGCGTCCTGGTACGCGGGCTGACCCACCCGAAGACCCGCTTCGACAAGACGCCGTCGCGGCCCATGAAGTACAGCAGTCGGCTCGAACTCAGCTGCACGGCGAGGCCCGAGGCGAAGCCGGCGACGATCCCCGCCAGATTCGTCCAGTCGGCGAAGGCCTGCCCGCCGACCTGGATGGAGAGGATGTAGCCGCCCACCTGTTCGTCGCCGGGCTTGCCGAAATCGAAGCCCGGATGCACGAGCTGCATGACGTAGGCGACGGCGGTGAACAGCACTCCGCCGATGAGGATGACCAGGATGACGGCACGAGGGATCGTCCTGCCCGCGTCCTTCGTCTCCTCCGAGAGCGTCGTGACGGCGTCGAAGCCGAGGTACGAGTAGGCCGCGATGGCGGTGGCGGCCGTGACCCCGCCGACCGTGGTGAGCGGGTTCCAGATCGGCGCCACATAGTCCGACGGCTGGTGGTGCACCAGGAAGACCAGGCAGTACGCGACGAACAGCAGCACCAGGAACACGGCAGCCCCCGTGAGCACCATGTTCACGCGGTCGCTGAGCACCACGCCCACGATGTTGATCAGGGTCGTGAGGCCGGCGTTGACCAGCATCCAGATCCAGATCGGGATGTCGGGGAACTGGGCGTTCAGATAGACCGACTGCACGAGCCACGCGACCATCGGCAGGAACAGGTAGTCGAGCAGCACACTCCAGCCGACCAGGAACCCGATCGGAGAGCCGATCAGGCGTCGCGCGTAGAAGTAGGCGGATCCGGACACCGGATAGTGGTGCGACAGCTTCGCGTAGCTGAGCGCGGTCAGCAGCATCGCAAGGGTGGCGATGCCGAACACCGTCGCCGAAGTGCCGGCGCTGGCGACCGCGATCACGCCGAAGATCACCATCACCAGGCTCGGAGCCATGTAGCCCAGACCGAACGCGACGACCGAGGGAAGCCCGAGGCTCTTCTGCAGATGCGCTCCGGGCGTTGTCTCACTCATCGGACGGTCCCGCCGTCACGGCAGAGGTCGGTGTGCATGCTGTTCCCCTTCGAACATGGATCGGGATTCATCTATTGGGCATAGGACCAATAGTGCTATTGGTCACCAATCCAATAGGTTGTCTTGCATGGTGTCAAGAGTCTCTTCCGGCCCTGCCCGGCAGGTGCGCAAGCCGCCCGGCGAACGACGCGCCGAGATCCTCGCCGAGGCAGCGCGGATCGCCCTGATGGAAGGGCTCGAGCGCGTCACGCTGCGAGGAGTGGCTGAGCAGCTCGGCGTGCGCCCCGGCCTCATCGGGCACTACTTCCCCGCAGTCCAGGATCTGGTGATCGCCGCGTTCGAACTCGCCATCGAGGGGGAACGCGAGGCGATGTTCCCGGGCGATGGCTCGCCCCTGGAGCAGATCGCGCATCTCGTGCACCGGATCGAGAGCCGTCGGGCCGACGACCTCGCGCGGCTGTGGCTGAACGCGCGGCATCTGTCGAGGTTCAGCGAACCCCTGCTCGCCTCGATCGAGGAGCAGGAGGCCCTCGACCGGGCGCGCCTGACGGAGCTGATCGCACGAGGAGTCGCCGAGGGGCTGTTCGCAACCGCCGACATCGAAGGTTCCTGCATCCGGATCTTCATGGCGATCGACGCCTTCGGCTGCTACGTGAACGATCGCGGCCCGTTCGCCGGAGAGGCGTTCACCCGCTTCGTCGGCGACGTCACGGTCTGGACGCTCAGCCTCGACCGCGCCGCGTTCGAGGCGGCGCTGGACCGTCAGTCGTGATGCCGGTGACGCTCGCTCGTCGAGCTTCAGCCCGAGACCTGGGACAGGAAACGCGGCCTTAGGACGCGAGTTCGGTCGCGCGTCGGAAACCGATCCGCGCCGGCCGTCAGCCGCCGATGCCCATGCCGCGCCGGATGAGACGGTCGAACACGCGCGCGGGCAGGATCCGGTGCGCCAGCACGAGGGGCTTCGCGCCGAAGCCGATGCGGTAGCGCGCTCGGGGACGGCGAGCGGTCGCCGCCGTCGTGATCGCCCGGGCGACGACATCTGGCGATGACGTCATCCCTGCGCCCGGCACCGAGGTGCGGCCCAGGGCGGTCGCCACCTGCTCCGCCTGCTTCCGGTAGGGACCGCCTCCGGACGTCTCGAGCACCTTGGCGGCAGCGATCCCGCCCCACTCGGTGCGGATGGATCCGGGCTCGATGACGACGACGTGGATGCCGAAGGGCGTCAGCTCCATGCGCATCGCGTCGCTGAGCGCCTCGACGGCGTACTTGCTGGCGTGGTACCACCCGCCCAGCGGTGTCGTGAAGTTGCCGCCCATCGAGGCGATGTTGATGATCGTGCCGCTGCGCTGCGCGCGCAGGTGCGGCAGCACCAGCTGCGCCATGCGTGCCAGGCCCAGCACGTTCACGTCGAGCTGGGCCTGCGCCTCGGTGAGCGGCACATCCTCGAGCGCACCGTACGACCCGTAGCCTGCATTGTTCACGAGCACGTCGATCCGCCCCTGCTCGGCGAGGATCTGCGCGATCGCGGCCTGCGCAGACCTGTCATCGGTGACGTCCAGGGCGATGGTGTGCACGCCCGCGTCCCGCAGCCCTGCCATCCGCTCCACGCGCCGCGCGGCGGCGTAGACGGTGAAGCCCGCCTCCTGCAGATGACGCGCAGCGGACTCACCGATCCCCGAGGAGGCTCCCGTGACCAGTACGACTTCCGTTCTCATCGTCGCTCCTCCCTGTCAGAGGCTCTTCACCGCACGGATGGCGGCGACCGTGCGCGGGAAGCCGATGTACGGGAAGCACTGCACGAGCGCGGCGACGACCTCGGCCTTGGAGTTGCCGACCTCGAGGCAGACGCGCGCGTGCGGGCCGAGTTGCGCGGCCGTGTCGCCGATCGTCGTCAGCGCGCACAGCACCAGCAGCTCCCGCTGCGCGAGTGTGAGGCCGCCGCGCGTGTAGAAGTCGCCGAAGCAGAACTCGGTCAGGAAGCGCGGCAGCGCCTCCGCGAACGGGGCAGGCAGATCGGCCAGGTCGTCAGCGATCTCGGTCCCGTACAGCGGCGCCTGGATCTCCCGCCCCTTCGCGGTCCGGTCCGTATCGGTCACCGTCCCCTGATCCGGAAGCGGCAGCGGTATCCCGCGCTCATGGAAGACGTCATCGGCCACGGCGATGGCGTTGAGCGTGTAGGGGAAGCCGATGAACGGGGCCAGCTGATAGATCGCCTCCCGCACCTGCACCGGATCCACCCCGACGTTCAACGCCGCGCCCACGTGCGCCCTCAGCTGCGGCAGTGCCTGCAGACAGGCCACGACGGTGACCGTGATCAGCTCACGGGAGCGATCGTCGATGACGCCGGTTCCGAAGACGTCCCCGAAGATGAACCCCCGCAGGATCCCCATCAGCTCCGGATCGTCGCCCGGCGCTGTGGTGTCCCGCGGCCCGAACAGCCGCTCGTAGACCTCCTCGGCGGCGGCGGTGCGTCCGCCCGCGCCCACGTTCGAAGTGCCGTTCTCGGTCATGCGGGTCCTTCCTCGCGCGCCCATGCCATCACCGGACGATCATCCGTCCCTCGCGCCCAGGTTACGACCGGTGCACTGTTTGGCGCCCCCGCGTCTGCGTTTCCGGCCCTCGGCCGGGACGCCGGGTCAGCGGACGCGCTGGGCGACGGCGGCCTCGGTGCGGGTGGAGACGCCGAGCTTGCGCAGGATCGCGGAGACGTGCACGCTCGCGGTCTTGCCGCTGATGAACAGCCGCTCGCCGATCTGCCGATTGCTGAGCCCCTCGGCGATGAGGTCGAGCACCTGCTGCTCGCGCGCCGTGAGCTCGATGCTCTCCACGGACGGCACGCCGCGCGCCGCGGTGCGATTGAGTCCCGCCGCCTCCATGAACTCCGCGGTGCGCCGGCGCAGCCGATCGTGTCCCAGGCCTTCCGCGATCGCGGCGGCCTCAGTCACCGCTTCGACCGCAGCCGTTCTGTCGCCTTCCACCACGAGCGCCCTGGCACGTTCCAGTCGGACGAGCGGACGGAAGACCGCGGGCACGTCCTCGTCGTCGACCAGGGGGAACACCGCTTCGAGCCGTTCCGGATCCGCGTCCAGCAGCGCGGTGAGCACGGCGGCCCAGTGCGGGAGCTGCAGTTCCACAGGCAGGGAATGCCAGCGTGCGCGCACCAGCTCGGCGGTCGACGCCGCGAGCGCGGCGTGTCCGTCCGCGCGGAGGTCGGCGACCACCCGTCCGCCCTCGAGCAGGATCCGCCCCATCAGGGCGAGCCGCCGACCGGGATCCTCGATGACCGTGCGCAGTTCTGCGGCCGCGCGCACCGAGTCGCCGAGTCCGAGGGCGATGAGGATCTCCACATCGTGCAGCGAGTACCAGACCTGCCGCTCGACAGTCGCGACGCCCTCGGCGATCGAGCGCCATTCGCTGAGCACGCGGACCGCCTCGTCCATCTCGCCGCGCCAGACCAGGGCCCTGATACGGGACATCGTCGAGTACATCCGGAAGACCTGCAGCGTGCGCCCGGCGAGCTCTCGCGCGGAGATCTCCTCCACCCGGTCGATCTCGCCGAGCTCGAGCAGGGGCTCGACCATGTTGTGCGAGAGGATGGCGCCGGATGACCGCTCGACACCGAGCGTCCGCGAGTGCGCGACCCCGGCCTCGGCGACCTCGACCGCCTCGCGGAAGCGGCCCAGCATGTTCAGGCTGTCGGCGTAGTTGACCCGGTAGCGCAGCTGGGCGTCGTGATCGGCCGCATGCTCCCAGGACAGGCGGAAGTCGGCGAGGCCGGCCTCGACCTCCCCGAGATGGATCCGGCTGCAGCCGCGCAGATTCGCCGCGACCGACATCACGTTGTCGAAGCCGATCGACTCCGCCATCCGGAACGCCTCGTCGGCGGTCGCGACGGCCTCCTCCAGCCGTGCCCCGATGAGGTACCGCCCCGCGAGATAGCCCAGCAGGGCGGCTCTCAGCCGTTCCTGCCCCGCCTCGGACTCGATGATCGCGAGTGCCTCCAGGAACAGATCGACGGATCCGCCGCGGCCGAGATTCTGCAGGTAGAGCGCCTTGTCGCGCAGCAGCCGCGCGTGCACGGCGCGGTCGACGTTCGCGGGGTCGATCTCGGAGAGTGCGAGCGAGACGACGGCGAGTGCCCGCTCCCCATCGCCGCCATTGCGCAGGATGGATCCGACCTGGGCGAGCAGCGGAATCCGCTCGACGCCCGCGACCTCCGCCGCGTCCGGCACCTGCTCCCACAGCTCCAGGGCGAGCTCCCCGAACCGCGCCGCGGTCGAGAAGGCGTAGCTGTTCTTGGCCTCCTGCATCGCGGTGACCGCTGCGGCGAGCGCGCGCGGGGAGTCGTGCGCGCGGTGCCAGTGGAACGCGAGCGTCGACGGAGCCGCACCGGCTGCCTCCAGCGCGTCGGCATAGGCCCAGTGCAGGCGGGCGCGCTCGCCCGGCAGCAGATCATCGTGCACGGCCTCGCGCAGCAGCGCGTGCCGGAAGCCGTAGCTCTCCCGGTCGGCGACCCCGATGATGCCCGCCCCCATCGCCTCACGGAGGGCCTCGTCGAGCCGCTCGTCGCCGAAGCCGGCGAGCGTGGCGAGCAGGTCGTGCGCGATCGCCCCATCGGATCCCGACGCGACCCGCACCACGCGCTTGGCGTCGTCGCCGAGGGCGTCGAATCGGGCGAGAAGGACGTCTCGCAGGGTGTCCGGCATCGGACCCTGCACATTGCAGAGCAGCTCCTCGACGAAGAACGGCACGCCCTCGCTGCGCTCCATGAGCTTGGCCAGGCCGACGTCGCCCACCGGTCCGCGCAGGCGCTGCACGAGATCGCGCACCGCGTTCGCGTCCAACCGGTCGAGGGTGACGCGATCGAGCAGACGGGCGCGCTCGGCCTCAGCCAGGAACGTGCGCACCTCACCGCCGCGGCGCACCTCGTCGATGCGGCAGGTGAGCAGGAACAGCACACGGCGGCCCGCGAGCGCGCGGAGCAGGAAGGACAGCATCGACAGGGTGGCGGCGTCGGCCCAGTGCAGGTCTTCGATCACGACCACCACGGGGCGGAGGGCGGCGGCCGCCTCGAGCAGGTTCGCGATCGTCTCGCGCAGCCCCTCGGGGCGGATGGCGGCCCGGTCGATCGGCGCGGTGGCGCGCTCGGGCAGCAGCAGCTGCAGGGCGTCGCGGCCCGGCCCCGCGGCCTCGTCGGCGCGGTCACCGAGCTCGTCCAGCACGCCGCGCAGGATCGCCGGAAGCGGACCGAAGGGCGCGGGCGTGGAGCCGTAGTCCAGGCACCAGCCCGTCAGCACCGTGGCCTCGTCGGCCACCCGGCGACGGAACTCGGCCGTCAGCCGGGACTTGCCGATGCCCGCCTCGCCGCCCACGAGCACGGACGCGGACTCGCCGGCACCCGCACGGCGCAGGGCGTCGTCGAGGAGCGCGAGTTCGGCATCGCGTCCGACCATGGCGGCCGACGTGGTGGCGAGGGACATACCTTCATCGTGCCACCAGCCACGGACATCGGGCACCGCTGCGCGCACTGCGCCGCTCTCGGCAGATTCGGGGGCGGCCTCGGCGGACGTGGAGCCTCCCGACGAGAGCGGATCCTGTGCCGGATCCGTCGTCGGGAGGCTCTCGCGGTCGGGGGCGTCCGCTGTCGATGACGGGGCGGGCGCCGGGACGGTGGGTACCGGGAGCGGCGCCGTTGTGCTCATGCGGCGTGCGAGACGCAGCCGACGAGCTCGCGGTCGCGGGTCTCGTCCGATGCGGACGCGAACGCCGCGACCTGGGTCGCGGGGGCGACCGCCTGCGTCGGGGCGACCGCAGGCGCCTCGACTGCAGGGGCGGGTACGACCGCGGCACGGCGGGCCTGCAGACGACCCAGGGCCCGACGCAGGAACCCGTCGCGGCGCACGATCATGTCGGCGTGCTCCGCGGCCATCCTGGCGCGCTCGGCACGGATCGCGGCCTGCTCGATCTCCAGCGTGGTGATGCGGTAGCTCATCGCGTAGTTCAGTTCCATGATGTCTCCTTCTCCGGTACTCATACGCTCGTCGCTAAGGCCCCCTCGCCCCATCGGGCAGATGCCTTAACTTCGCGGGCGGGTACCTCAGATCCGGATCCGGGCCGCGCCGCCGCGACCGATGACCAGTGGGGAGAAGCGGGCCCCCGCCGCGCACAGGCTCGCGGACTACCGTGGAATCATGCGTCCGCTCGCCGCCCTCCGCGCCGCCCGACGCGCGCCGCTGCTGCAGGTGGCGAAGTCGGCCGCGGCGACGATCGCGGCGTGGCTGATCGCGGGCTGGCTCGTACCGGGGCACCTGCCCGTGTTCGCGGCGATCGCCGCGCTGCTCGTGGTGCAGCCCAGCGTGAACCAGTCGTTCGCGAAGGCCGTGGAGCGCAGCATCGGCGTGATCGCGGGCGTCGTGATCGCGGTGCTGCTGAGCCTGGCCCTCGGCGGGCTCAGCTGGGTGGTGCTGCTCGCGGTCGTGGTGGCGATGGTCGTGGCGTGGTCGTTCAAGGCCACGCCGGGCACCGCGAATCAGGTGGCGATCTCGGCGATGCTCGTGCTGGCGCTGGGTTCGGCGAGCCCCGACTACGCCGTCGACCGGATCCTGGAGACCCTGATCGGTGCGGCGATCGGCTTCGTGGTGAACGTCGTCGTGGTGCCGCCCGTGCTGGTCGCCCCGGCGCGCCGCGATCTGGCTTTGCTCGGCGGGGAGCTCGCCGCCACCCTCGACCGCCTGGCCGACGCGATCACCGCAGAGCAGAGCCCCGCACGTCTGCAGGAGCTCATGCTCGAGGCGCGGCTGCTGCGTCCGATGAAGGACGCCGCCGACGCCTCGCTCACTGCCGGAGAGGAGTCGCTCACGCTGAACCCGCTCGGGTCACGCCACCGCCCGGAGCTCGCCGCGATGCGCGCGCTGCTGGAGCGCCTCGGCCCGATCGTCACGCAGGTGATCGGGATGACCCGCGCCTTCGTCGACCAGTACGACGACACGCTCCCTGCCGAGCCCTCGGTCGCCGCGATCGCCGATCAGATGCACCGCGCGGCCCACGACGTGCGCCTCGCCGTCCAGCTCGCCGAGGTGGTTCCGGAGCCCGAGGCGCTGACCTCTGCGATCCCGGCGCTCACCTCGCCGCTCGACATCCGTCCGCCCTCGTCGCGCAACTGGGTGCTGATCGGATCCCTCACCGAGGATCTGCGCCGCATCCGCGCCGGCCTGCGCGACGAGGCCTGACCCGGGAGCCCCGCTCGGAACAGATCCGTCAGGCCCCGATGAATTCCTCCACGGGGCCGAAGTCGGGCTCCTCGCGGATCTCGACGGCGGATCCGATCCCGTCGGTGTCGAGCACGCGGATCTCGTTGCGCCCCTCCTGCCACAGCGGACCAGGGGCGTACAGAGTGACCTGCGGGCCGACCGCACGGTACCGGCCGAGCAGGAACCCGTTCAGCCACACCATGCCGTTCACGCCCCCGGGGAACGCGAGCCACGCGTCGGCGGGATCGGCGACGTCGAACACGGCGACCGCGAGACCGTCGGCCGCGTCAATCCCGGATGCCACGGCGGCCTCCGGATCGGCAGGCGCATCCTGCGGGAGCACCCGGTGGGTCCAGCCGTGCGCGAAGCGGCGCCCGATCCGCACGCCCGCCATGATGCCCTTGCCCTCGCCGGTGTGCGGGCCGTAGTTGACCCGCCCCTGGCTCTCCACGACGATCGTGAGCAGGCCGGATCCGCCGGTCCCGGGCAGGCCGAGGGTTCGCTCTCCGTCGCGCTCGAGCGCGCCGAGGCGCACGCCGTCGAGGAAGACGACCGCCCGGTCGTGCAGCACGTCGACGGTCAGCGCCGCCCCTGGAACGCAGGAGATCTCGGCCTCGTACGCGACGAGGCCGTCTTCGGCAGCGAGCTCCTCGAACGTGAGCGGCATCGGAGCGGTGACCCCCGCCGGAACCGCCCGCACGACGTCGAGCAGCGAGGCCACCGGCACCAGCGGCGTCGACGCGGCGGGCTGCCGCCGCGGCGCCTCCGGGATCGGCGGCAGGTCACCGTCGTGGAACGGGGCGAACGCGGCCCGCAGCGCGTGGAACTTGTCGTTCAGGGATCCGTCCTCGCCGATCGGCGCGTCCGAGTCGTAGCTCGTGACGGTCGGCTGCAGTACGCCGTCGTGGTTCGCCCCCGCCCAGAGGCCGAAGTTCGTGCCGCCGTGCGCCATGTAGAGGCTGACGGATCCGCCCTCGGCCAGCAGCTCCTCCACAGTGGCGATCATGCTCGCCGCAGAGCGCACGTGGTGCTGCTCGCCCCAGTGGTCGAACCAGCCGCCCCACAGCTCGGCGCAGAGCAGCGCCTGGTCCGGCACGCGCAGGCGCTGCGCCTCGGCGACGCCGGTGCCGAAGGTGAACGACCCCATCGCGCCCTCGACGCTGCCGTTGCGCACCATGTCGGCCGTCGTCCCGTCGGCGGTCGTGAGCAGCTCGACGATCCCGCGTGCGCGCAGCCCGTCGCGCAGGCGCACGAGGTAGTCGTGGTCGCTGCCGAAGGATCCGTACTCGTTCTCGATCTGCACGGCGGTGATCGGCCCGCCGTGTGCGGCCTGCAGCGGTGCGAGCCGCGGGATCAGCTCGTCGTACCAGGCGTCGACCGCGGCGAGGAAGACGGGGTCGCTCGTGCGCAGGGCGCGCGTGCGCCCGCTCAGCCAGAACGGGATCCCCCCGTTCGACCATTCCGCGCAGATGTACGGGCTCGGGCGCACGAACACATCGAGCCCGATCTCGCCGGCGAGCCGGATGAACCGCTCGGCATCGCGCCAGCCGGTGAAGTCGGCCACGCCCTCGACCCGCTCGTGGAAGTTCCACGGGATGTAGGTGTCGACCGTGTTCGCGCCCATCGCGGCGAGACGGCGCAGCCGGTCCTCCCACTGGTCGGGGTGGATCCGGAAGTAGTGCACCGCGCCGGAGAGCATCCGGAACGGCTTCCCCTGGCGCAGCAGCGCGCCGTCCTCGTAGGTGAGCGCGGCGCGCGGGGACTCGGTCATGGCTCTCCTCGGGGATGCGGCACGATGTTTGCGTCACCATTGTGGCATCCCTGCTCCCCCGCGCCGCCGCGACATAGGCTGGCGGCATGTCCACGACCCTCTCCCAGGCGCTCGCCGATCTGGCCGCACTGGAGGATCCGAAGGCCCGCGCCGTCAACGAGCGGCACGGCGACGCGCACGGCGTGAACCTGTCTCAGATGCGCGCGCTCGCGAAGCGGATCGGCGCGGATCCGGAGCTCGCAGGCTCACTGTGGGCGTCCGGCGATGTGGCCGGACAGCTCCTCGGGATCCTGGTCGCGAAGCCTCGCGCTCTCACGGCCGACGACCTCGACCGCATGGTGCGTGCCACGCAGAGCGCAAAGGCGCACGACTGGCTCGTCGCGTACCTCGTGAAGAAGTCGGCGCATGCGGAAGAGCTGCGCGTGCGGTGGCTGGACGACGCCGATGCCGACGCGCGTGCCGCGGCGTGGTCGCTCACGAGCGCCCGGGTTGCGAAGAGCCCCGACGGTCTCGATCTCGAGGCGCTCCTGGACCGGATCGAACGCGAACTGGCCGCCGCGCCCGCCCGCGAGCAGTGGGCCATGAACGAGACGCTCGCCACGATCGGCATCCACCACCCGGCGGAGCGCGACCGCGCGATCGCGATCGGCGAGCGGCTGCAGGTGCTCGCCGACTACCCGACGCCACCGAACTGCACCTCGCCGTTCGCGCCGCTCTGGATCGCCGAGATGGTGCGCCGCCAGGGCTGAGAGCCGACGACCGGGCGGGTCAGCGCCGAGAGGGTCGCGGACGCCCACCCGCCGAGTCAGGTGCGGCGGATCGCCTGCGGATCCATCGGCCGGCGAGATAGCCGACGCAGGCTGCCAGGGCTCCGCAGCACAGCCCGAATGCGGCGGGGATCAGTATGACGAGGGCGAGCTGAACGAGCCTGGCACCGGAGGGCAGTGCGCGGTCGTCGAACCAGAGGTACGCATAGGCCGCCACGAAGCCGAACACCGCACCGACTACGAGCGCCGCCCTCGCACTGCGGCACGTCGCGCCGAGCAGGATCGCGGCGATGCCCCAGGGGATCGTGACGAGCGCCGTTCCCTGGGGCAGCCAGAGGGCGCTGCCGACTCCGAGCACCGCCGCGAGGGCGACCGCGGCGATGAAGCGCCACAGGATCGGCGCGCGGGCCTCCGCCCGCGCCGCGCCCTCAGGGGTCGTGGTCACCGGATCATGCTTCATACCTAGACAGCCTAGGTATGAAGCATGAGTATGACAAGGGATCCGGCGATCCCGCTCGATACCCTGATCTCATGAGCACGCACATCGCCGCCGCGCCTGGTCAGATCGCCCCCGTCGTCCTCTTCCCCGGCGATCCGCTGCGCGCGAGATGGATCGCGGAGAACTTCCTCGAGGGCGCAGAGCTCTACAGCGAGGTCCGTGGCATGCTCGGCTTCACCGGCACCTGGCAGGGCCACCGCGTCTCGGTGCAGGGATCCGGCATGGGCCAGCCGTCGATGTCGATCTATGCGAACGAGCTGTTCCAGGAGTACGACGTGCAGACGATCGTGCGGGTCGGCTCCTGCGGCGCGCTCACCGAGAAGGTCGGCATGCGCGACATCATCATCGCGAACGGCGCCTGCACCGATTCCGGGATCAACCGGATCCGCTTCCACGGCCAGGACTATGCGCCTGTCGCGGACTTCTCCCTGCTGCGCCGTGCCGTCGAGGCGAGCGAGCGGATGGATCTCGGTCATGCCGTGCACGTCGGCCTGCTCTTCTCGAGCGACCAGTTCTACAGCACCCGCCCCGAGCTGACCGAGCCGCTCGTCGCACACGGGGCGCTCGCCGTCGAGATGGAGACCAGCGCGCTCTACACGCTCGCCGCGTACTACGACCGCCGGGCGCTCAGCATCTGCACCGTGTCCGACCACCTCGTCACGCACGAGGAGACCACCGCCCTGGAGCGCGAGCAGAGCTTCGGCGATATGATCCGCATCGCCCTGGAGGCCGCGACGACGGCGTGACCCTGGCAGAGACGCGGCTGCACGCCGCGGTCAGCGCACGCCCGGTCCGCGGGCGATGTGGCTGCGAGCGTGCGCGACAGCGGAGTCGAGGTCGTCGAACAGATGACGCTCGTCGCGGAGCGCTGCGATGACGCCGAGCGTGTCGGCGAGGGCACGGTGCTCGTCCGGGATGCCCTTGAGCAGCACCGTGACGCCCTGCCGCTCGAGGTCGCGGACGATCTCGGCGAGGGCCTGCGCGCCGGTGGCGTCGAGGTAGCGCAGCCGGGAGAGGCGCAGGATCACGACCTCGACCTCGCGGACACCGGCGAGCTCCTGCAGGATCCGGTCGGCGACGCCGAAGAACATGAGCCCGTCCAGGCGGAAGACCGCGATGCGCTCATCGCCCGGAACCGGATCGCCCGCGATCGGCTCGCGGGTGGCCGCGCCGAGCCCGGCGAACTTGCGCAGGGTCAGGAAGGCGGCGGCGACCACGCCGATCTCGATCGCCACGATGAGGTCGAAGGACACTGTGATGATCGCGGTCAGCACGAACGCCGCCGCATCGGCGCGGGTGGATCCGAGGATCTGACGGACCGTGCGCAGCGACACCATCCGGGCCGCGGTGACCATCAGGATCCCCGCCAGAGCGGCAAGCGGGATCATGCCTACCAGGGGAGCCGCGAGGTACACGACCGCGATGAGGGCCAGGGCGTGCACGATCGCCGCGACCCTGGTGCGACCGCCGGAACGGACGTTCACCGCGGTGCGCGCGATCGCGCCGGTCGCGGGCATCCCGCCGAAGAGTCCCGCGAGGATCGAGGCGACGCCCTGGCCGACGAGCTCGCGGTCGGCGTTGAACGGGCCCGTGGTGCGCCCATCGGGTCCGGGCAGGCCCGAGGCGACCCGGGCGGACAGCAGCGACTCGATCGCCGCGAGCACGGCGATCGCGATCACGGATCCGGCGAGCGACGGCAGCGAGGCGAGGTCCATCGTGGGGATCCTCGGCAGCGGAAGGCTGGGCGGCAGATGGCCGATGACGGGCGTGCGGATGTGCAGCAGGGCGACGACCGGCGTGACGAGCGCGATCGCGATCAGGCTCGCGGGGATCGACCGGTGCAGCTTCGGCAGGACGACCATCAGCACCCCGACGAACGCGACGATCCCCAGGCTGATCGCGGATGCCGGCCAGGAGGCGCCGAGCAGTGAGCGCCCCGCGGCCACCACCGCGTTCTCGCCCGGCGGGACCGGCGACGACAGCGCGGACGGGACCTGCTGCAGGAAGATGATCACGCCGATCCCGAGCGTGAACCCCTCGATCACGGGCCACGGGATGTACGAGACGGCGCGGCCGATCCGGGAGGCGCCGACCAGGAACAGCACGATGCCCGCGAGGATCGTCAGCAGAGCCACGGCCCCGACCCCGGACTTCGCGACGATCGGGGCGAGCACCACGACCATCGCCCCGGTCGGACCGGACACCTGCACGTTCGATCCGCCGAACACCGCAGCCGCGATCCCCGCGACGATCGCCGTGATGAGCCCCGCCTCGGCTCCGACTCCCGAGCTCACGCCGAAAGCGAGTGCGAGCGGCAGCGCCACGATCCCGACGGTGATGCCGGCGATCAGGTCGCCCTTCCAGGTGCGAGGGAACTCGGCGTAATCCGCGAGGCGCGGAAGGTCCTCGGGGCGCGGGAGCGGCCGGCGCAAGGCTCTCAGGATGGCGGCCCCCGCACCGCCGCCCAGGCCGGCGCCGCTCACGCCCGCACGGCCTGCGGTCGCATCGAGGGCGCCCCGGCCCCGCCGACAGCGTCGGGGATCTCGGGCAGGCCGTTCTGCTCCACCAGCTGCTGCTGCGTCGTCTGCAGGATCTCGCCGAGCAGGGCCCGGGCCACACGCAGCAGGTCAGCCACCTGCGGATAGGCGAGGCGGTAGTACACGAGGCTGCCACGCCGCTCCGACACGACGAGCCTGTTGCCGCGCAGCACCGCGAGGTGCTGAGACACGTGCGAGGCCTCGAGCTCGGTCGCGGCGAGCATCTCGGTGACCGACGCCTCGGGCGCCGCGGACAGCACCTCGAGGATGCGGATCCGGATCGGGTGCGCGAGGCCCTTGAACAATCCGGCCTTCACCTCGTACAGCGGGCGGTTCGGGTCGCTGAGCATGCGCGTTCTCCTCCGGCGCACCCGCGGTGCGGATCCTGGTGTGATGATTTCATCATATCGCGATAGAGTGCGGAGCATGTCCGAGACGCTTCCCCTCTGCCCCGAGTGCTCCAGCGAGCACGCTTATGAGATGGGCGCGTTGCTGGTATGCCCGATGTGCGGTCACGAGTGGGCGCCGGGCCTCGGCGACGAAACCGCCGTCGAAGTCAATGCAGCACGCGTTGTGAAGGACGCGGTCGGCAACGTCCTCGCCGACGGGGACACGGTCGTGGTCACGGCGTCGATCAAGGTCAAGGGCTTCCCTCAGGGCATCAAGGCCGGCACCAAGGTGCGCGGGATCCGCCTCATAGATCCGGTCAACGGGCACGACATCGACTGCAAGGTCGACGGGTTCGGCGCGATGCTGCTGAAGTCGAGCCTCGTCAAGAAGGCCTGACCTTCCGGGGCCGATGCCGGGTCCCTTCGGGTGGGATGATCGATCCATCATGTCTGCGCGCCTCGATCCGTCCGTCGTCCGCCCTGCCGAGGGGGATCCGGATGCCGTCTATCTGGCGTTCGTGGAATGGGCCGAGTCCACCGGGATCTCGCTCTACCCGGCGCAGGACGAGGCCGTCATCGAGATCGTGTCGGGGCAGAACCTGATCCTCAGCACTCCGACCGGCACCGGCAAGTCCCTCGTCGCGGTCGCCGCGCACTTCGCCGCCCTCGCCGACGGACGCCGTACCTACTACACCGCCCCGATCAAGGCGCTGGTCAGCGAGAAGTTCTTCAGCCTCGTCGAGGTGTTCGGCGCCGAGAACGTCGGCATGGTCACCGGCGACTCCGCCGTGAACGCGGACGCCCCGATCGTCTGCTGCACGGCGGAGATCCTCGCCAACCTCGCGCTGCGCCAGGGATCCGACGCCGAGGTCGGCCAGGTCGTCATGGACGAGTTCCATTTCTACGGCGACCCCGATCGCGGCTGGGCCTGGCAGGTGCCGCTGCTCACGCTGCCGCAGGCGCAGTTCATCCTGATGTCGGCCACGCTCGGCGACGTGACCGAGCTCGCCGCGGACCTCACCCGCCGCACCGGTCGCGAGACCGCGGTCGTCACGGGTGTGGAGCGTCCCGTTCCTCTGCACTTCTTCTACGAGACCACCCCGATCCACGAGACGATCGAGGATCTGCTGCACACCGACCGCGCGCCGGTCTACATCGTGCACTTCTCGCAGGCCGCGGCGATGGAGCGCGCGCAGGCCCTCGCGAGCGCGAAGGTCGCCACCCGCGAGCAGCGCGACGAGATCGCCGAGCTCATCGGCGGGTTCCGCTTCACCACGTCGTTCGGCAAGACCCTGGCGCGGCTCCTCCGCCTCGGCATCGGCGTGCACCACGCCGGCATGCTGCCGAAGTACCGGCGCCTGGTCGAGCAGCTGGCGCAGCGCGGGCTCCTGCGCGTCATCTGCGGCACGGACACTCTCGGCGTCGGCATCAACGTGCCCATCCGCACGGTGCTGCTCACGGCGCTCACGAAGTTCGACGGCACGCGGATGCGCCAGCTCAATGCCCGGGAGTTCCACCAGATCGCCGGCCGAGCCGGTCGCGCCGGCTTCGACACCGCCGGCACGGTTGTGGCGCAGGCGCCGGAGCACGAGAGCGAGAACCTCGCCGCGGTCCGCAAGGCGGGCGACGATCCGAAGAAGAAGCGCAAGATCATCCGCAAGAAGGCGCCGGACGGCTTCGTGTCCTGGGGGGAGCCGTCGTTTCAGAAGCTCATCGCGGCGGAGCCCGAGGCGCTGACCTCGCACATGCAGATCACGAGCGCGATGATGCTCAACGTGATCGGCCGCGGCGGCGACGTCTTCGGCAATATGCGCGCGCTGGTATATGACAACCATGAGCCGCGGGCGAAGCAGCGGATCCTCGCGATCCGAGCGCTCGGAATCTATCGGACCCTGCGGGAGTCGGGGATCGTCGAGCGCGCCTCTGACGGCACCGTCCGACTCACGGTCGACCTGCAGCCGAACTTCGCGCTGAACCAGCCGCTGTCGCCGTTCGCGCTGGCGGCCTTCGAGCTGCTCGGCCCCGAAGACCCCACCTTCGCGCTCGACATGCTCTCGATCGTCGAGGCCACGCTCGACGACCCCCGGGCCATCCTCAGCCAGCAGGAGTTCGTGGCCCGCGGCGAGGCGGTGGCCGCGATGAAGCGCGAGGGCATGGAGTACGAGGAGCGCATGGAAGCGCTCGAGGAGATCACCTATCCGAAGCCGCTCGAAGAACTGCTGTCGGCGGCGTTCGAGACCTTCAGCGCAGCGCAGCCCTGGATCCGCGACTTCGAGCTGCACCCGAAGTCCGTGGTCCGCGACATGTACGAGCGAGCCATGTCGTTCGGGGAATACGTTGCGCTGTACAAGGTCGCACGCTCCGAGGGCGTGGTGCTGCGCTACCTCTCCGACGCCTACCGCGCGGCGTCGCAGACCATTCCCGAGCACCTGAAGACCGAGGAGCTGCGCGACCTCATCGAGTGGCTCGGCGAGCTGGTCCGCCAGGTCGACTCCTCGCTGCTGGACGAGTGGGAGGAGCTCATCTCGGGCCATCCCGTCGCGCACACCGACGAGCCCGTCGTCCCTCCGGCGCCGAAACGGCTCACGACGAATGTCCGCGCCTTCCGGATCCTGGTGCGCAACGAGCTGTTCCGCCGTGTGCAGCTCGCCGCGCGCGAGGATCTGGACGCCCTCGCCGCACTGGATCCGGAGTTCGGCGCCGACGGCTGGGATGCCGCCCTTGACGCCTACTTCGCCGAGCACGACGAGATCCGCACGGGCGCCGATGCCCGCAGCACGGCACTGCTCATCATCGACGAGACAGGCGGGCCCGACCACGAACGCCCGGCTCGGGCGTGGGCCGTGCAGCAGATCCTCGATGATCCGTCCGGAGACCACGACTGGCGGGTCTCCGCGATGGTCGATCTGGACGCGTCCGATGAGGCCGGTGAGGCGGTCGTCACGGTGACCGGAGTGATGCGGCTGTAGCCTCACTCCGGCCGGTCGAGCTCGGCGACGAGCGGCTCGGCCACAGCCGCCACCTCCGCGCAGGGACGCTGCGCGGTCACGGTCAACGCCGTGGTGCGAGGGCTGCCCTCCGCGACACGCGGTTCGAGCGCCGGATCCCCCGGGAATGCGATCGTCACCCGACAGGCTTTGCCGTCCTGCCTCTGCACGGCCGTGTGCCCGGCGACGGTCGCGGCCACCGCGCCGGCGCCCGTGTCGAGGCCGGTCACGAGACCGGCGCTCACCGTGAACCGCGGGTCATCGCCGTCGGTCGCCTGTTCTTCGCAGGTGCGGGCGTCGGGCGACACGGCGACGAGCGGACGAGGCTTCGTCAGCCCCAGCGCCTGCGCGAGCCCTGACGTCTTCGCCGCGGCACAGATGTCTCGCATGAGCAGGTTGCCGCGACTCCACGGGATGGTGACAAGTGATCCGTGGCTCGCTTCGGTGAGAAGCAGCGACATGATGGCCTTCTCCCGGCGGACGTCGACATCACCGGGCGACGGCTTGAGGGCGACCACCTTGTAGCCCATCCCGCCCGCGTATCCGTAGCCGAGGGCGTGCGGGAGGTATGCGTACAGCTCCTGCGCGTCGTTGTCGGGGCCCACGACGAGCCACCCGCCGCCCTCGTGCGAGGTCCGCTCGCCACCGGTCACCTGGGGCCACTCCTTCGCCGTCGGCCAGGCGGTCGGCGAGATCCGATACACGAGATCCACGGGACCGGCACCCGCGGGATCGGCGCCCGCATCGGACATGAAGACGTCGCAGCCGGCGACGTCCGGGGCCATGCCGAGATGCAGCTCCCCCGGGCCTTCATGGAAGAAGACCCGTTGCAGCACATGCGCCGAGATCAACGCACAGCCATCGACGCTGCGCACATCCTCGGACGCGAGCGGTTCCGGGCGCGCCGGCACGGTGTAGGTCGTGGCGGCCGTCGGGGTCGGACCGCCGGCGCACCCCGCAAAGGCCAGCCCGACAGCCCCCATCAGCCCGCACAGAGCGATAGCGCGATGCATCCGCGTCTTCGTACGCCCCGGCCTCGACTGTCCGCTCATGTCCTCACCCCCGCCGAACGACGTCGGCGCGTCGAAGCTACTCGGACGCGAACGAAATGGGTATGGGGAGAACTATCCATCCCCTGTCCCGGATCCACCAGGCTTTGTCCGGATCCACCCGGCGCGGTGTCGTCGGTGCGGCGTATCGTCGAAGACACGGAGCGAACGGAGGGCGACATGAGCAATCACGAGAGCCGACCGGCGGCGCAGGCGCACGTGCACCAGGGGATCATCCCGTCGTACATGCTCGCCAAGCTGGCGGAGTCGGAGCGCTATTCGCATGCCGCCGAGGCGGCCCGGCAGACGCTGATCGCACCGGCGCCCGCGCAGCGCCGGGCTCAACTGCAGCTGTCCATCGATGAGAACGGCGCGCTCGTGGCCACGGTCGAGGCGGCGCCGAACCGCACCATCAGCGACGCGCACGGCACGGAGACCCTGCCCGGCACGGTGGTACGCACGGAGGACGAGCCGACCGTCGCCGACGGCGCCGTGAACCAGGCGTTCGACGGACTCGGCGCGACGTTCCAGATGCTGCTCGACGCGTTCCAGCGCAACTCGGTCGACGGCCAGGGCCTGCCGCTGGACGCGACGGTGCACTACGGATCCGGTTACGACAACGCGTTCTGGAACGGCGAGCGCATGGTGTTCGGCGACGGCGACGGCCAGGTGTTCCAAGGCTTCACCGGCGCGACCAGCGTGATCGGGCACGAGCTCGGGCACGGCGTGGTGCAGTACACCGCCGCCCTGGAGTACCAGGGTCAGCCCGGGGCGCTCAACGAGTCGATCGCCGACGTGTTCGGCGCCCTCACCGAGCAGCACCTGCAGGGCCAGACCGCGGATCAGGCGACCTGGCTCATCGGTGCGGGCATCTTCACCCCTGCCGTGCACGGCAAGGCACTGCGTTCGATGCTCCATCCGGGCACCGCCTACGACGACCCGGAGCTCGGCAAGGATCCGCAGCCGGCCGACATGAGCGGCTACGTCAAGACCACCGACGACAACGGCGGGGTGCACGTGAACTCGGGCATCCCGAATCGGGCATTCGCCTTGTTCGCCGTGGAGCTCGGGGGCCACGCCTGGGAGACGGCCGGATCGGTCTGGTACCGGGCGCTCACCGGCGGCCTGCCTGCGTCGGCCACGTTCGCGCAGTTCGCCAAGGCGACGATCGCCGAAGCGGACAAGGTGAGCACGGCGACCGGTGACGCCGCCCGGATGGCGTGGGCCTCGGTCGGCGTGATCAAGGCCGGGGTCGGCAGCGCGACGGGATCGGCGACAGGCGATGAGCGAACCTCCGGCTGATCCGCCCGCCGGCGTTCCCGCCGACTCCGATGCCGCCGGCGACGACGGCGTCGCGATCCGCGTCGCCCGCAGCGGCGGCATCGCCGGGATGACCCGGCGATGGAGCGTCCAGCCTTCGGGCAGCGAGAGAGAGCACTGGATGCTTCTCGTCGAACGCTGCCCGTGGGACGAGAAGCCCCCGGCCGGGACCGGCGCGGACCGTTTCCTCTGGCGGATCGAGGTGCGGGTCCGCCAGGAGCGCCACGAGCAGGTGATCCCTGAGGAGCATCTGCAGGGTCCGTGGCGCGCCCTCGTCGATGCCGTCCGGGAGGCGGACGCCGGCGCGGGCGGCGCCTGATCGTCGATTCCCACGGGCAGCCCGAAGGATCGAGGCCTGCCCAGGAAGGACGCCTGCTCACGTCGAGCGCGCCCTCTCCCGGGCGGCCGCGCTAGGACCTGCGGGACATCGCCCAGCGGCGGCGGATCCGGTGCAGCAACGGCATGAGCCCGTAGATCACGATGGGAACGGCGATCGTCACGGTGATGATCGTGCGGGGCACCACGGGGATCCCGGCCATCAGCGGGCCGAGCAGCAGGTTGATCGCCAGCAGGGTCGGTGTCACGGCGATCCAGATCATGAGCGCGAGCGTGTGCTGGCTCGGCGGCCGAGGCGTCGCGGGGGCGGTCGGGGCGGGCGTGGGCGTCATGCGTTGCTCATCTCTCCGTTCAGCGGGGCATTCGTCGTTCGGCGCGGATGTCGTCGTCGACGAGATCGGCGTTGACGTCCATCGCCACCGCGTTGGCGTGTCCCGCGGCGGTGATCACCTGCGCACGCGGATCCACCAGGTTGCCGGTGACCCGGACTCCGGGCACGGAGGTGCGCCCCGACGCATCGACGTGCGCGAAGCCCGCGCCGTCGACGGAACCGCCGAGCGCCACGACGAGGTCGGTGCGGGGGCGGGACTCCGGCCGGAGGAACACCGCGTCGACCGGGATGAGGTCACCGCTGTCGAGCCTCACGCCGCCGAACCGCTCGCCGTCGAGCCGCCCGCCGTCGAGGAGGAGCTCCGCGATCCGACCGTCCTGCACGCGGATGCCCCGGACGTCGAGCAGCTCCGCATCCTCGTCCGCGAGCGCACTCCCGTTCGTGAAGTAGGTGAGATCGGCCGACCACTGCCGGATGAGCAGCGCCTGCGTGACGGCGCCCGGAACACCGCCGTAGACGGCCAGGGAGCGATCCCTGACCTCGTAGCCGTGGCAGTAGGGACAATGCAGCAGGAATCGTCCCCAGGCCTCGCGGGCGCCCGGGATGTCAGGAAGCACGTCTTCGACGCCCGTCGCGAGGATGATCCTGCGAGCGGCGAACTCGGCTCCCGCGTCGGTCGTGAGCACGAATCCGTGCTCGATCTCGCCCCGCGCCGACGCCACTGGCTGCGGGACCAGGCGTACGCCATAGGACGCGATCTCCTCGCGTCCGATCCCCAGCAGCTGCGCCGGCGGCAAGCCGTCGCGCGAGAGGAAGCCGTGCATGTGCGCCGCGGGCGCGTTGCGGGGTGCGCCGGCGTCGAGGAGCACGACGGAGCGGCAGGAGCGGGCGAGCACGAGCGCGGCGCTCAGCCCGGCGGCTCCGCCTCCGACGATCGCGGTGTCGAAGTGTTCTGGGGTCATGCGTCAAGGCTCGCGTCGGACCGGGCAGCCTGGCAATGTTTCTTGCAGAAACCGCAAATGCCTGGTGTCCTTGTCGATGTGGACACGAACGCAGACCTCGCCGCCGCGCTGGACGGGATCGGACCGCGCCTGCAGCGCGTCCGGACGAGCCGAGGCCTCACCCTCGCCGAGGTGGCGGAGCTCGCCGGCACGTCGGCCAGCACCGTGTCGCGGCTCGAGAGCGGCTTGCGGCGCCCCAGCCTCGAGCTGCTCTTCCCTCTCGCCCGGGTGTACGGGATGAGCCTGGACGACCTCGTCGGCGCCCCCGAGTTCGGGGATCCGCGCGTGCAGCTGCGGCCGCGGCGCAGGAACGGGCGCATCGTGATCCCGCTGAGCCGCAACCCCGGCGGGGTACAGGCGTGGAAGATCGTGATGCCCCTCGAGACGGGTCCCGGCGAGCGGCGCACGCATGACGGATCCGAGTGGATCTACGTGCTCAGCGGGAGGATCCGCCTCATCGTCGGCAACCGGGATCTGGTTCTCGGGCCGGGCGAGGTCGCCGACTTCGACACCCGCACACCGCACTGGTTCGGCGCCACGGGCGACGGGCCTGCGGAGATCCTCAGCCTGTTCGATCGCACCGGCGCCCGCGTGCACCTTCCCGAGGCAGGCGACGCCGCCTGAGCACGGACGACGTTCGGCAGGGAAGTCGCCGCAGGGCACGGGCTTGCCGACGTCCGCGCGTTCTTCGGATCCTAACGAGCCTGCGGCGGCCAGCACCGTCGCGCAGCGCGTGGGCTCAGCGCGTGGGCTCAGCGCGTGGGCTCAGCCTCAGGCTCGCCATCGGCTGCGCCCGGCTCCGCGGGCGGCATCGGGATCGCGACGGTCGTCGCGGAGGTCGGCGTGCCGAGGCCCAGGCCGAACGGATCCGCCGTCGGCTGCTCGGGGAGCAGATCCGCCTCATCGCGGTCGAACAGCTCCCCGGGCAGCGCTGCCCACTCGCTCGGCTCTTCCGGCTTCTGCGTGAACATGCCCATGCGTCCATTGTGCGCCCGCTGGTGCGGAAGCGGATCCGCCGCTCTGCCTCGTGAGAAACCAGATCCAGCATGAGACCCACGTGCTGAGGGTAGGTCTCATGCTGGATCTGGTTTCTCATCGACGCGGTGTCGCGCGCCACCAGCCCAGCGCGATCCCGGCGCCTCGCCGCCTCAGCCGCGCAGGAGCGTCGACCGGCCGGAGACTCGCGGAGCGTCCGGCACCAGCACCGCGAGCACGCGCACGAAGGTGGTCATCCAGACCAGGCCCAGGCCCACCGCGATCGCCTCGAGCCCTGCGGAGGAGTACAGCCCCATCGGCCAGTGCAGCAGCACCGCCGCCACCAGCAGCACGCCGAGGCCCACCGTCGCGATCAGCAACGCCCGCGGCGGACCGGGCAGTATCTGAGTCGAGACCAGCGCGGCGACCGCGAACAGCACGAGTGTGGCGATGGCCGCGATCCAGTGCACGACGCGGTTCCGTTCGATCGGCACGAAGCCGACGACCGCCAGCGCTGCCCCGGTGGCGCCCCAGAGCGCGACGACTGCGGCGATCCCGCGCAGCGCGCTGTCGCCGCGCAGCCGGTGCAGGTCGCGGCCGATGTAGGCGCCGACCGTGGCGAACAGCAACCCCGCCACGACCAGGGTGCCGTTGAACGCCCAACCGCGGACGCCGAGCCCGAGCTGCGAGAAGTTCTGCTGCCACCACAGCGGATCCGATGCGGTCGCCATCGCGAACAGCGTACCGATGGTGAGGAACCCGAACAGCAGCGTCGCCAGATCCCGGGTGCGGATACCGACGCCGGCCGTGTAGGCGAACCGTCCGCCGATCGCCGCCGCGACGCCTGCGACGAGCGCGCCGCCCAGGGGCGGGGCGGTGAAGTCGTGCAGGCCGGCTCCGAAGACGACGCCGCCCAGCAGCACCCCGAACGCGGTCACCGCCGCGAACGCGACGGTCAGGGCGACCGCGGAGACATGCGACACCGTCGTCTGCCACGGCGGCATCGGATCCGTCTCACCGCGCCGATGCTGCAGCGTGCTCACGACGAATGCGGCCGACGCGACGATGCCGGCGATCGCCGCCACGGGCTGACTCAACGATCCGGGGCCGGTCAGCGGACGCGGCGGCCCCTGCAGCACGACGAACCCCGCGATCGTGCCGAGGGCGAAGCACAGCGCCGTCGCCCAGACCGTGCGCGTCTCGTTGCGCAGCCCGAGCGAGGTGTCCATGCCGCCATCGAACCATGCCCTGCCGACGTCGGCGCCGCGCCGGTCAGGAAGTGTCAGGATCCGGATGGGCGACGGGCCGCGTCAGCGCGCAACGGTCCCCGTTCCGCCGTACATCTCGCCGCGGAGCGGCCAGCGTCCGTTGTGCTGCCGGAACTCGTTCGCGCGCAGCAGCGGGGAGATGTCGAACAGGCGCGGATTCAGACGCAGCCGCGGACCCGACGAGCCGCGCACGGTGAGCCGGAACTGCCCGCCGGACGCCCGCACCGAGAAGTCGGTGATATCCGCGTAGGGGATCACGGCCTCGCGCCCCCACACCGTGCGGAACGCGATCTCGTCGACCCGCGACTCGACGTAGAAGTTGCGGTACATGACGAGGAAGCCGACGCCGGCGAGAGCGACCGCAACGGACGCGATCCGCAGCGGCCACAGCATGCCGTCGGAGTTGTTCTCCGTGAAGGAGGCCAGCCCCATGAGGCCTCCCACGGCCACGAACAAGGCGCCCGCGAGCGGGACGAGCACCGGCATGCGCTGCCGCACGGGACCCACCGAACGGCGCCCGCGCATCCGCGACACGGCGGCCGCCACGAGGATCAGGACGGCCAGCACGATGAGGACCTTCACCACGACGGCGGACATCCCTCGACCGTACCGCGTCGCGGGCCCCCGACGAGCCCCCTGCCGAGGCGCTGAGGCCGGGCCTCGCCCGTCGGAAAACAGAGAGCCACCACGCGAAATACGGCGAGTCGAGAGCGGATCCGGATCCGACTCGCCGTGAGGCTCTCCGTTTTCCGACCGGTGCGGACACGGATCCCCGGCATGCGCACAGAACGCAGGAGATCCCGGCCGGATCCGCCCCCGCGGACGGGAGGGACGACCGGGATCTCCTGCGGTGAGAAGACGCGTCAGACCAGGACGAGGTTCTCCATACGGGCGAACGAGGCCTCCATGCCGTCGACCATGCCCGTCGCGAGGATCATGTCGCGGGTCTCGACGTCGGGGTATTCGACGAGGAGGGTGATCAGCGTGGCGCCGTCCTCCTCGTAAAAGCTGAGATCGTTCAGCGTCACCGGGCCGTCGGTGCCCTGCATCTTCTCCGTGGTCACGGCGCGACGCGTGGCGTCGACGAGCAGCGCCTCTCCCTCGAAACCGAACGCCTGACCCACGGTGTCGCCGACGGGAGCCCAGGAGTAGCGGTACGCCTGGCCCGATGCCGTGGCGATCTCGCACTCCGTCATCTCCCAGCCGTCGGGTCCCAGCAGCCACTGCTTCACCAGCTCCGGCTCGTGGTGCGCGCGCCAGACGAGGTCCTGCGGGCCCTCCACGAGCCGCGTGATCCGCACGTGCGTGTCGTCCAGCAGTTCGACGCGGGTGCCCTTGCCCTGCGCGTAGTCGCGCAGGTCCTGCAGCACCGTGTCGAGCTGGCCCATCGCGGCCTTCGTGCCCTCGATCACGCCCATCGCGACGACCTGCTCGAGCGCCTCGGCCGAGTCGAAGTGGCTGGTCCCCGTCATGCGGGTGCCCTCGGCGGTCGGCGAGAACTCCAGCGTCATCCGCATCGCCGGGAAGCCGTCGATCGGCTGCCCCGCATCGTCCACGAACGAGTCGAGCACCTCGAACAGCGCCGGCGCCTCGATGCGGGTGAACTCCCATCGTCCCGACGACTTCTCTCCGCGCGGACCGTCGAGGTGGTACTGCGCGAACCCGCCGACCGTGTGGTCGAACTCGGTGAAGGTCGCCGGCCATCCGGGCGGGCCCCAGAAGCGCTCGAGCTGGCGCGGGTCGGAGTACGCCGCCCACACCCGCTCCACCGGGGCGGCGAAATCGGCGAGGATCGTCAGCGTCAGATTCTCGGGATCGGTGATCACGTCGGTGACAGGCATGTCACTCTCCTTCTGTGTCGGTCAGGTGGTGCGGGATCCGCGCGGCGCGGATCCGGGATCGGTATCGCTGTCGGTATCGGGGTCGGAGTCCTCGGCGAGGAGGTCGTCCAGGCGGGCGATGCGGCTCCTCCACAGGTCCTCGTAACGGGCCAGCAGAGCCCGGGCGCGCGCGATCATCTCGGGATTCGCGCGGACCAGCCGCTCGCGTCCTTCGGCGCGCTTGATGATGAGTTCGGCCGCCTCGAGCACCGCGACGTGCTTCTGCACCGCCGCGAACGACATGTCGTAGTCGCGGGCGAGCTCGGAGACGGTCTGCTCCTGGGCGATCGTGCGGCGCAGGATGTCGCGCCGCGTGCTCGCCGCCAGGGCCTGGAACACTCGGTCGATCTGTTCATCGCTCAGTTCGTCTCGTACAACCATTTGGTTGTAGATTATGTCGGCCGGATCCGGGTGTCAAGAGGTTCCCCTTCTTTTCCCTGGACTCGAGGGCCCACCTGGGAGGCTTCGTCCCAGTCATTCAGGAGCCGGCGTCGGGTCTTTCAGCCTCTGAAGCGTCCCGCAACTGCCATCGCGCGCGGAATTCGTCGTTTCGTCGTTCGTGCTCGAGCCACTGCTTCGAACGGTAGGCAGGATCGTAAGTGTCCAGGGTGCGCTTGTTGACTCGAATCTCGCGGCGCGTGTAGTCCGACGCAGCGAGTCGGATTGCGGTATCGACCACGAACGCATAACTGGATCGGTAGTGTTCATCGGTCAACTCGTCAAAGCGAACGCTCACAACCGGGCCTCGACCCGAGTGGTGCATCCACCTCATGACGGGAGCAACTGCATCAAAGTATGCATATCGGTTCAGATCTACGCCTATGGCTGAGAGTCGACTCCGTGCGTCAAGCGCCGTCATCCACTCCCTCAGGCCCCTTGTGATCTGACCGACCCCTAACTGGTCGTGCGACACTGCACTCGCACCGTTCGGCTCAATATCGAAGACTGATCGCCAGCCGTCAACGCTTTTTCTGTCGCAGTAGTCGTCAATGGTTAGGTCGAATGCAACCTGGAGGTAGATGAGTGCCTCAACAAGGTCGTTGTTTCGATGAGCTGCTTCCGCGGTCCGAATGAACTCACGCACTCTCACGTGTGGCACGAACAGCAACAGTGAGACAGCTTCTAACTGGACTCCGAATCCTCGGGACAGGAGTTCCGCAACGAGCGCCGTCGTCACCTCATGATGCCGTCGCAGCGTCCCGTCGGGTAGCTGATTTTCCATGATGCTTGAAACCCACGCGGGCCTTGTTGAGTGCGATTACGGGCGACCGCAAGCCCGTAATCTCGCTCGGGCTACCCAATGCCGTCGAGACTGCGTCGAACAAATTGTCAAAATCGGGACGCCCTGGCACGACGGCGCGAACATGCTCGCCTACGGCCGCGCGCGTGGACTCGACAACGTCCTGCATCAGATTGATGGCAAGAGTGTTGAGGGGTGCTGGAGCGGCAACGGCCTCCCCCAACGCCAGCAGTTGGTACCGGATGAGGCTCAGCCGCTCGGTCTCGGCTTCGGTGGCGCCATGCGTGTTCTCGCTCACGCATCGAGTCTGCAGGCGAGTCATCTCGGAACGAGAAGATTCGCCTCGGCTCTTCCCGACACGTAGCCGACGGTGATGCGCGCGGACGTGGAGGGATGAGTACGGTCGACTGCCCGTGTATCTCGAGGCTTGCGTCCGAGTCGTCGGCCGCAAGAATCGGCAACAAGATCTGATAGATCGAGAGGCTCGTAGAGGTATCGGGATCGGCGAGCCGATTCACATGTGTGCGCCGCCGTCGATACGGATCTCGGTGCCGGTGATGAACGCTCCGTCGTCCGAGATGACCATGGCGATCACCCCAGCGACTTCTTGCGGAGTACCCATCCGTCCGTCGTTGAGCGGCGCCCCCAAGTGTTCGAGGAGACCCCAGTCAGCGTCGGCGGGCAGGTTCTGGGGCGTGGTGTTCGTGATTCCGCTGGTGATTCCGCCGGGGACGATGTTGACAGCGCGCAATCCTTGATTGGCGTACTCGAGGGCGATCGAGTGGGTGAACGATGCGATGGCGCCCTTAGTCGCAGCGTATGCGGCCATGTATGGGTGAGCGAAGAACGCCGACGTCGACGCGAAATTGACGATGACCCCGCTCTTCGTCGCCAGGAGGTGAGGAAGGCTCTCACGCACCATCAGGAACGTTCCGGTCAGGTTCACCTGAATGAGTCGGTTCCATCGGTCGAGCGTCATCTCATGGGTGTGATCGCCGTACAGAATACCTGCGGCGTTGACGATCGCATCGATCCGGCCGAGACGTGCGACCACATCGGCCACCGCCTTGCGCACCGACGGTTCATCCGAGATGTCGACGAGATGAGTGGAGAGCCGAGAACGTGCATGCTCTGGCGCACTCTCGACCAGCAGATCCAGGTCGTCTTCGCGAAGGTCAAGAGCTGCCACACTCGCTCCTTCACTCAGCAATCGGAGGGCGGTACCGCGTCCGATGCCGGAGGCGGCGCCGGTGACGATGATGAACTTGTTGTCAAGACGACGAATCATGGGTTCCTTCGAGTCCATAGGAGAAGTCGGGTCGCGCCAGTTAGGCGGTATCAGTTCGTTGGGATCTCCGCCACAGACACACGACTCGACATTCGCCTGGTCGCGGGGTCCGCCTTGTGAGTGGCTCCCACGAGGGTCACGTTTGCTTTGAGTGGAGTGTTGGCAGAGGATCCTCCGATGAAGATGTCCACGAGGCCGGGGTCGACCAACCAGCCCTCTCGCTTGTCCCACAGTTCATACAGGCTCACCGGAATGCTCACGTCGACGCGACTCTTCGCATTCGCCTTGAGAGTGACGCGTGTGAAGGCGAGGAGGACCCGCGCGGGTCGGACGGTGCGCCCGTTCACGTCGCGGCCGTATACCTGCACAACCTCTTCCCCATCACGCCCTCCCGTGTTGGTGACGATGAATGACAGTTGGATGGTTCCGTCCGTGGGTACGGTCGTGGACTCGAGTGCGAGATCGCTGTACTCAAACGACGTGTAGGAGAGCCCGTGCCCGAACGGGAACAGCGCGCGAACCGAGCCATCGACGTATGCAGGCCCCTCCAGGCTCCGCCCGTAGGGGAGAGGGGTGGCCCCTGCCGCCTCGAGCATTGCGATGGGCAGCCGGCCTGACGGATTGGTGTCACCGAATAGCACGGCCGCGGTTGCATTTCCAGCTTCTTCGCCGCCGAACCATGTGGTCAGAACCGCCGGCGCGGTCTCCGTCATCCAATCCAGGACGTAGGGCCGCCCGTGGCTGAGGACGACGACAGTGGGTGTGCCTGTTGCGATCACAGCTTCAACCAGCTCTCGTTGAACCCCCGGGAGTTCGAGGGTGGAACTGTCGAGGCCCTCGCCGACGGTCCCCAGACTGTTGATTCCCGATTGGTCGCCGATGACCATGACCGCGACTTGCGCCGCCTGAGCCGCCTTCACGGCGGCGTCGAAGCCCGAACGGTCATGGCTGGCGATCAAACACCCAGGCTCGTAGGACACCTCCACGTCGGGGCTTACCCGGTTCCGGATGCCGTCAAGGAATGTCACGATGGGGACCGAGTCCACGAGCAGCTTTGCGTCGTCGGGGCCAGCACCGGCGAGACCCTCAGAGTCTGCAGCCCGCGATTGCGGGTCATTGGCGGCAGCGAACTGGACAGTCATGCTGTCGAGCACGTGATAGCTGTAGTGGCCGAGCTGGCCGAGGGGCCTGTGAGCGTTCGGACCGATGACTGCGATCGATGACAGCGTGGTCGGTAGCGGCAAGAGCGGTACACCTTCAACCGGGCGGTTCTGCAGCAGGACGATGGATTCTGACGCGATCTTTCGTGCGAGCGCTCGCGCCTCGACAGTGTCGAGAGTCTCTGGGACAGAGTCGGCCTTCACGTAGGGGTTCTCGAAGAGGCCAAGTTCGAACTTGGTCCTCAGCACGGTGGCGACGGCACGATCCAGGCTCTCTTCACGGAGCAAACCCTGACTCAGTGCTTCGAGGATCCTTCCTGCCGAGTTGCTGTTCGCGAGATCCACGTCGACGCCGGCATTCAGAGCCTGTGCGTAGGCATCGGGGATTGACTCCGCAGTGCCGTGCTTTGTATGCAGTTGAGGCACCGCTTCGAGGTCGGAGATGACAAGTCCGGTGAAGCCGTATTCCTCCCGGAGCACTCCGGTGAGCAGGTCGGGAGACCCGGTGGAAGGGACCCCATCGAGGTCGTTGTATGCGGGCATGACAGCCCGTGCGCCGCCATCTCGGATCGCCATCTCGAAGGGGCGGCCGTATACCTCGCGAAGAGCACGCTCTCCGATGTTCGCCGTTTCGGTGTTGCGTCCGCCGTCGCTTGCGCCGTAGCCCACGAAGTGCTTCAACGTGGCGATGACCGGGATGTCGGGCACCGCGCCTTGAACTCCGCGCACGAAAGCTGATGCGATCTGCCCGACGAGATACGGGTCCTCGCCGTAGGTTTCGTTCACACGTCCCCAGCGTGGGTCTCGAGCGACATCGGCGAGGGGTGACACTGCTTGGCGCACGCCGATGGACACCATCTGTTCCCCGATCGTGGTTCCCATCTGCTCGATGAGGTCGGGGTTCCATGTGGAAGCCTGAGCGATCGCGTCAGGGAACATCGTCGCGTCCCGGACCTTGAATCCGACCAATGCCTCTTCCGCGAAGATGACGGGGATACCCAGTCGCGTGTCTTCCACATGCTTGCGCTGCAGCTCGTTGGCGAGCCGCGCAGTCTCGCGCGGCGGCATTCGCAACGAGCACAAGCTAGCGACGACCACGCCCCAGCCCGTCTCTGGTGGGGTGTGGGTGGCAACCATTGACCCAAACGGCGAGACCAGCTGTGCTGCCTTCTCGCCGACAGTCATGCGGCCCAGCAGATCGGCTACGCGCTCTTCCACCGGGCGCGAGGCGTCGCGATACGGAGCATCATGGGGCGTTCGATCCGTGGCCGTTTCGGCGGAGGAAGTCATCATGGTCCTTTCGTAGGGCAGCGGAGGTTGCGACATCAGACGATGTCGAGATGGAATCCGAGCGGGAACAGGGGGTCGCGGGTGCTCGCGGGAACGTCAGGCGACGACTCGCGGATGGCGTCCATCGATCTCGGAATCTCCACAGGAAGGTGACCTGCTGGGGCGACCTCCCCGGTGAGCGCTGCGAGCAGCGCTTCGTCGGACACTCCGAACGTCACAGTGAGTCCGGAGACTGCGTCCAGGATCGGTTCGAGCAAGGCGGGCCGATCAAGTGTGACGTCGAGGAGCAATGGCGTCGTATCTGCGATCTTCCGAAGGCGATGAACGAGGCCCGGCCGCATCTCCAACGAGCCTTGATGGAAGTAGCTCTCAAGGAAGAGGTCATCCCTCGGCTCATATGGCGCCTCGATGCGGATGATCGCGATGTCGGCTTCTTCAGGCGTTTCCACCGGGATTCCCGCTCGAGACAACACGGTCAGATCCACGCCCTCCGAGTACAACTTGAGACCGGGGGTCAGGGGGAGCACGGGAGCGTTCACGTCGTCCCCGTTCTTCAACACGGTCACGGAGCGCGACTGCGCTTGGAGGCCTGCCCGGCGCGATGCGGCGTTGCCGACCAGGCTCACGGCGGCTTCCTCATCCACGAACGGATTATCAAAGAGCCCCAGCTGGAATTTCACGAGCAGCACTCGCTGGGCGGACTCGTCGATCCTCGCCTCGGGGATGAGCCCCTCCTTCACGAGGTCGAGAAGGAGATCGGTGCACTGCTCGCCTCCGAACTGGTCGGCTCCCGCTTCGAGGATCTTGATCATTCGTTGTCGCGCGTCCAGGTGCTCGACCCCCCAGGCGCGAGCGGGAAGCACTTGGTCGCCGACGATGTTGTCGTTGACCAGCTCCCAGTCGGTGAGAATGACTCCCTGGAACCCGAGCTTCTCTCGAAGGAGTCCTGTGAGGATCTGCTTGTTGTATCCGAACCCGACTTCCTCAATGGGCTCACCGTCGATCTCCAGCCCGATGGGCATCCCGTAGTAGGGCATGATCGCCGCGGTGCCGTTACGGATCGCGGCTTCGAACGGCCGTAGGTGCACGTCGAATGCGTTGCCCGGATACACCTGTTCGCGGCCGTAGGGGAAGTGAGCGTCTTCGCCGTCCCGCTGCGGCCCGGCACCGGGGAAGTGCTTGGTGACGCACGCGACTCCAGACGCATCGAGGGCGGCCCCCTGAAAGCCGTCGAGGTAGGCGGTTGTGTAGTCAACGACGAGATCCGTGTCCGCGCCGAAGGACTGCAACTGGCGTGTCCATCGTGGTTCGCTTGCCAGGTCGACCTGGGGGTGAAGCGCCATGCTGATTCCGACCGCGCGGTACTCGCCGCGGGCCAGCTCGGCGAACTCTCGCACTGTGGCGCTGTCTCTGAGAGCGGCCATGCCGAGCGCGTCCGGCCACTGGGAGAAGGGGCCAGCGGTAAACGAGGCACCGACGTTGTCGACGAAAGCATGACGAGGGTCTGTGGAGATCGTCACGGGGATGCCATGCGGTGTCTGCTCGGCGAGTCGCTGCAGCGCGTTGTTCCACCGCGCGGCATCTCGGGCGCTACTGATGCGGTGCACGTTGAAGTGGTTGATGAACCGTTCGCGGACGACTTCCGTGGTCGGAGACTTGCTGATCGCGCCCGGCTCTTCCAGAAGCGTCCCATCGGGCCCTACCTCGATGACGGTGTGAAACAGAAGACCGACCTTCTCCTCCAGGCTCAGTCGTGAGACAAGATCAGCGGTTCGCTCCTCTGCGCTCAGGGCCGGGTTCTCATACGGGTCCATGCGACGGTTTCCGTTGAGGTCGCGGTAGGTCGCTTCGGTGTGGTCGTTGATGGTGGTCACAGGAGAGTCCGTTTCGTGCGAGGTGAGACGCGCCGCTGATGTCGACCGGCGTCCCGAGTGTCTTTGCTCGTCGTTTCGGCTTTTGGCTGCGCCTTGCGTGACGCCGGCGCCGGCGCCGAGCTGATTGTCGGGGAAGAGGGATGAACGGGATGTAGACGAGGACGCCGTTACCGTTCAGGTCGCGAAATGGTCGTCCGTCGGGCGGTCGACACAGCCATGCCGGGGATGGCGAGGGTGGCGTTCCCTGCTTAGGGTCCGCCACCCCCGCGGTGTCACTTGCCCGGAGCCACACCTCTCACGTTCACGACCGTCGTGTTGGTCTTCGTGACGCCTTCAGAATTGACAAGTTCGGCACGATATTTGTAGATGCCGTTCGCCTTTGCGGTGAAGGTGGTGCTGACTGACTGGGGAACGCCTGAGGTTGCGTCCAAGGCGCGCGCATCCACGAGGACGCCGTTTTCGTACAGGCGGTAAAAGCTCCCCGGCGTTCCACGCCCGAGGTTCATCGCGATCGCATACGACCCGTTGTCGACGCTCGTGTGGGACAGCTTCGCCGGAGCGGGCGCCGAAGTGCCGATGGTGAAGCTCTTCAAGGCGCCGACAACCGAGAAGTACGCCGGCTTCGGGTTGTACTGCTCGTCGAACATCAACGGTTTGGCACCAGGCAGCCAGGTGTAGAGATGCTTGTCGGTGAAACCCCAGGTACTGATGTCCTTCACCCCGGCGGCCAGAGCTTCTGCCACGACGTCGCCGTAGATCTGCGCCTGCTGGGCGGAGTCGTATGTGTGCACGTCCAGTTCCGTGACGGCAACCTCAAGGCCTAGCGCATGATAGGAGTTCACCATGTTGGTGAGGACGCCAGGCTCCGGGCCGGTGTAGGTCTCGTGCATTTGAAGGCCCACCCCGTCGATTGGCACTCCGTCTGCGACCAGGCTCGCGACGAGGTCATAGAGTTCCTTGCTCTTCACCGGAATGGACTCGACCAGGTTCTCGTTGAGGAAGAGCTTCGCCGAAGGGTCGGCCTGGTGAGCGATGCGGAACGCCTCCGCAATGTAGTCCGCGCCGAGCACGTTGTAGAAGTGGTTGTGAACGAGGCCTTCGCCGCCTAGCGTCGCGAGTGGCTCGGTGACCACATCCCATCGATCCATCTTCCCGGCATAGTGGCCCATCACTGCCTGGAAGTGCTCGGTGAGCGCTTCCCGCAGCCGGTCGGGGTCTGTGATCTGATTCACATAGTCCGGGTTGCAGCAGCCCGAGATCAGCCCGTGGCCCTTCACGACCATGTCATGTTGCGTCGCGAAGTCAACCAGCCTGTCGAGGCCAGCGAAGTCGAAGACACCTCGTTGTGGTTCTACGAAGGTCCACTTGAGTTCATTCTCGGGCGAAAGGCTGTTGAACTGTTCTGCCAGGACGTTGCCGAACTGTGGGTCGTCGAGGTAGGTGGGGTTGATGGCGCCGGAACCGAACAGGACTCCGGCTTTTGCGGCGAGTTCGCGGATAGTGCCGTCGTCAGTAGGGGAAGCCGCCGCAGGCATCATGCCAGAAAGAGCGAGAGTGACACCGGTTGTTAGGGCGGCCAGCGCCGCGATGGTACGTCTTTTCTTCATTCGAACGTCCTTGATCGAGTGGTTTGTCGGCAAAGTGGTTGGGACTGCCAAAGGTTGCTGTCGGACCGCCTCTCGGGTCAGAGAATTCACTGGTGGGAAGCCCGCGATACCGTCAATTCAGCCCTTGACGCCAGAACTCACGCTGGACTGGATGAAGTAGCGCTGCATGAGGAAGAAGATGATCAGCACGGGGAGGATGTACATCACTGCGCCGGCGGCCTGAACCGTAGGCAGGACGTTGCCGTTGGGATCGTGGTAATAGGCGGTGATGGCTACCGACAGGGTTGTGTGGTCCAAGTCCAGCAAGAGCGCGGGTGCGATGTAGTCGCCCCAGGTCCAGGTGAAGGACAGAATGAACGACGTGATGAGGATCGGACGGGACACGGGAAGGAAGACGGAGAAGAAGATCCGGAACCATCCGGCGCCGTCGACGATTGCCGCGTCCTCGAGCTCTCGCGGAAGCTGCGCGAAGAACTGGCGGAACAGGAAGACCATGTAAGGCGATGCTGACAGACCCCATAGCACCCACGGCCAGTAGGTGTTGATCAGCCCGATCTGGGAGAACAGTACGTAGGTCGGCAGCAGGGTCAAGATCTGGGGGATCATCATGGTTGACAGCACGATGAGGAAGATCGCTCCTTTGCCGGGAGCTCGCAGACGTGCGAAGCCGAAGCCGACTGCCGCGCTGGAGAGGGTGATCAGCGTGGAGTAGACGGTGGCGAGGAACAGGGAATTGCCGGCGTAACCGAGGAAGTTCATATCCGTCAGTGCGTGGACGAAGTTATCCCACCGCGGCACGGCAGGGAGGATCTTCATCGGCAACGCCGACCACTCGGCGGGCGTCTTAAGGGCGGCGAGGACGAGCCAGAGGAACGGGCCGATGAAGAACACGGACAGTGCCAGGACCAGAACGTAGGTCCCTAGTCCGGGGCGTTTGTCGTTGCGGCGCCATGGTCTGCGCGGGCTCGGTGCACGCACGGCCTCAACCTGCGTATCGGTGACTGTCGCGGTCATCGAACCGCTCCTTCCTTCTCGGCGTCCGCATCGACTTCGTAGTAGACCAAGCCTCTGGTCGTGCGCAGAACCAGCAGAGTCAGGCCGAGTATCACGAGGAAGAAGACCCAGAGCATTGCGGATCCGTAGCCGAAGCGGTTGCTGAGGAAGAACTCTTGATAGACCTGGACCATGTAGAGACGATTGCTGTCAGGAACGTTTCCCACCCCTGCGATACCACTCGCGTTCGTTAGCAGCAGTGGTTGGACGAGAACCTGTAGAGCACCGATGGCTCCGGTGATGCCGGAGAAGAAGACGACGGGCGAGATCATCGGCACGGTGATGTTCCAGAAGACTCGCCACCCACCGGCACCGTCGAGCCTGGCCGCTTCCTCAAGCTCAACGGGCACGCCCTGCAGGGCGGCGAGCATGATGATCATGCCTCCGCCTAGGCCCCACAGCATGAGGATGATGAGCGCGTAGAAGGCGGTCGGGTCCTGCAGCCACCCGATGTGCGGGACGCCGAACACGCCCAGGATGGCATTGAGGATCCCCGAGTCCTTGTTGAAGACCAGCTTCCAGAGGATCGCCATCGCCACGATCGGGACGACGGAAGGCAGGAAGAAGATAGTCCGCCAGACTCCCACTGCACGGAGTCGTCGGTTGATGACGACGGCGAGACCGAGGGAGCCAGCGACGCTGAGCGGCACGAAGATCACGGTGAAGAACACCGTTCTCAGCAGTGCCGCCCAGACGTCGCCGTCGCCCAGCAGCTCGAGGTAGTTGCGGAGACCCACCCACTTCCACCGCGACGAGCTTCCGTCGAAGTTCGTCAGGCTCACAAGCAGCCCGTACACCATCGGAACAGCCGTCAGGAGTACGAAACCGGCGGCCCATGGTGAGATGAAGGCGTAGAAAGTTCTCTTCTGGTACCGGGACCACTTGCGTGCCATGAGTCTTGCCTTAACCGATCTGATCTTTGCCCTGTGCCAGGGCCTTGTTGAGCTCGCCAGTAAGCGCCTTCGTGGCGTCATCGACGGTCATCTCACCCTTGATGGCGGACTGCAGGTACTTGTCGATGCTCGTGATGAGAAGGTCGGTGGAGATGTACGGCGAGTCCGGAAGGGGCTTCGCGTGCTTCAGCTCGTCGTTCGCCACGGTGTATGCCTGCTTCTGGTACGGCTGTTCCTGCGGCATCTTGCCCGCGAGGGACTTCAACGAGGGCAAGCCCCACCCGCTCGTGGCGCGGGCCAGCGCCGGAGGGCCGGCCATGTAGTACTCCATCAGCTTCCAGGCCGCGTCCTTGTGCTTCGCCTTCTCCGGCATCCACCAGCCCTGGCCCGAGTACGTGGGCGCCACTCTCGTGTTCCCCATGACCGGCGCGGGTGCGAAGCGCACTGTCTTCATCGCATCGGCCGCGGCGAAGTTGCCTCCGAACCAGTAGCCGTCTTGCGTGATCGCCATCCTGTTGGCGGCAAAGGTCGAGAAGTCTGACCCATCGGCCAACGGGTTGAGGGAGGTCGGACCGACGCCGGCCTTCCCGAAGTCGACGTACCACTGGAATGCGCGCCGGGCTTCGGGAGTCGTGAAATCGACCTTCGTCAGATCGTCGTTGAAGAGGTGTCCCCCCTGCTGCATGATCATGGCCGACATGGGTGCATACGTACCCCACGCCCATTCGAGGCCGAGACCGTAGGTCTGGGTGGTTCCGCCGTCGGCAACGGTGAGCTTCTTGGCGATCTCCAGCAGGTCGTCGTAGCTGGTCGCCTGAGTGTCACTCAGGTAGGGGACACCGGCCTTGTCAAAAAGGGCGGTGTTGTACCAAAGGGTGTTGTCCTGGCTCCAGTCCTTGACGATGCCGTAAAGGGGACCCTTGCCGCTCTTCTTCCCATCCCAGCGGAAGCTGTCGTTGACGGGCTGCAGATCGCTCTCCTTCAAGACCTTGCTCTTCTGCAGGTAAGGGGTGAGGTCGGTCGCGAGCCCTCGGGCGTTGATGTTGGCGCTCCCCACGGCGCCGCCGACCGCGAGGTCAGGCGGATTGCCAGAGGCGAGCATCGTGTTCAGTCGAGTCGGATCCGTTGCGATCACGTTGACCTTGATCCCCGGGTTCTCCTTCTCGAACTCGGCGATCTGCTCCTTGCTCAAGTCCTGCGGCGCGGCCATGAGGGTGACCGTGGTGACACCGCCGGAATTGCTAGCTCCGTTGCCGCCACCACTGCCTCCGGTGCAGCCGGCGAGCAGGGCTGAAGTTGCGAGAAGTGAACCCGCCACGAGGGCACCCCTTCGCAGTTTCATCGCTCGATCTGTCATGTTGACCTCCTTGTGAACATGAGGGAACCCGTGTGGGCCACTCTGACGTCTTGGTCACAGTACACCGAAACCAGTACAGCTGCTACATTTTGAGACATGGCCGTGATATTTTCGTTCACAGGGTTGGCCGAGTGGCGCGCCGGCGGGCTGAAGCAGGTCTCATCCAGAAGCGAAGCCATATCTGCGGTGGAGGTTGGCAGAACATGACAGAGCAGAAGCGCACCGGCGCTCGTGGGCCGTATGCAAAGTCCGCCCAGCGCTCCAGCGATATCCTCGACGCTGCTACGACTGTGTTTGCGGCCCATGGCTACACCGGCGGCTCCATGAGAGACATCGCTCGCCAACTGGACCTGAGTCTGACCAGCATCGTTCATCACTTCGGTACCAAGTACGACCTCCTGGAGGCTGTGCTTGAGCGTGCAGACAAGACCACGAACGGCAACCAAGACTTCGATTTCGAGGCCGCATGCACGGAAGTTGGTGTCGCGGCAGCCACCCTGAGTCGCGTGCGATCCAGCATGGAGCGCCCCGAACTCCTGCGGCTCTTCGCGATCCTTGCTGCGGAATCATCGAACCCAACCCATCCAGCCCATGACTGGTTCGTCGAACGATATCGGCGGAAGACCGAGGCTATGACCGACGCTTTCGCCTACGATCAGTCCGTTGGCAGGGTCGAGCCGGGCCGAAACCCCCGATTGCTCGCTCGACTCCTTCTCGCGACATGGGATGGCATCCAGTTGCAGTGGCTCATCGACCCGACCAACGACATGAACACGGCGATGCGCCAATTCCTTGAGGACGCGATGCCGGAGGCGCTCAACGCCCGATGACACGAGGGCTGCGCAACCAATGCTTCCACTCGGGCTCGGCCAGCCTCGCTTATCCTTGCCTGCGCTCCCCAGCGAGCACCTCGTTCTCCGCCTGCTCCGTGGGCGCCTTCTTTGCGCAGAGGGAGTGCTACGCCGCCACCTGAATCTCGGTGCGGACCGTGCGTGACGCGCAGACTTCCGCGAACCAGTAGGCGCTCATCTTCGGAGTCCTCTCAAGGGTCGCGTAGTCCACTCGCACGATGCCGAATCGTGGCCCGTACCCCAACGCCCATTCGAAGTTGTCAAGCAAGGACCAGACGAGGTACCCGACGACATTCGCGCCACGGTCACGCGCATTCAACGTGGCCGACAGGTGGTCGATCAGGTACTGGGTTCGGTCACGGTCTATCACGACCGGACCCGAACTCGATTCGGTCACAACATCCTCGAACGCGGCACCGTTCTCCATCACCATGATTGGCAGACTCGGGAACTCGGCCGAAAGGGCCAGCAGATGTTCTTCCAGCCCCCTCGGCTCCACACCCCAGTTCATTGCGGTGCGCCCAATGCCCTCTACATGAACTTCCTCAACTCGCTCTGACCCGGGGTAAGGGGTGCCCCCCAGGCTCAGCATCTCCGCGGGTTCTGGAGCGAGGCGGACGTGCATCACCTCGTAGTAGTTGACGCCCAGGAGATCGATGGGCTGATTGCAGATCTCAAGATCTCCGGCCAGGACGAAGCTCCAGTCCGTGAAGCCGGCCGTGTCGTTGAGGAGGTCTTCGGGATATGCGCCACGGAGCATCGGCCCGGTGAACGCGCGGTTTGCGACAGCATCAACGAGCCGAGCCGCTTCCACGTCCCCCGGGGAGCGGGGCTCAATCCGGAACAGATTGAGAACAACCGAGACCTTCGCCTGCGGGTTGCTGATCGTGCGACGCAATGCGGCTACAGCAAGGCCATGCGAGAGATTGAGGTGATGCACAGCCTTGAGCGCATCCGCGTGACTCGTCCCGCCGGGCGCGAAGTGGCCGCTGCCGTAACCGGCATAGGAGTTGTTCCACGGCTCGTTATGCGTCGACCAGATGACGACTCGATCACCGAAGGCCTTCCCTACGATCTCCGCGTATCGTTCGAACGCGAATGCAGTCTCGCGTCCGCGCCACCCACCATATTTGTCTTCCAGCGCCTGCGGCAGATCCCAATGGTTCAGGGTCACGATCGGATCAATGCCTCGATCCAGGAGCCCATCGATGAGGTGCGAGTAGAACGCGAGCCCCTCCGGGCTGACTTCACCGTCGCCGTCTGGGATCACTCGGGACCATGAGAGCGAAAACCGGTACGCCGGCAGGTGCAGGGCTGCCATCAGGTCGAGGTCAGCCTCAACGTGGTGATAGTGGTCCGCGGCAACATCGCCCGTACCGCCGTCCGCGATCTTGCCCGGTACATGACTGAAGACATCCCAGATTGATGGCCCGCGACCGCCCTCGGCAGCCCCACCCTCGATCTGATATGCAGCCGTTGCCGCACCCAGGATGAAGTCGGAGGGCAACGCTCGATCGTCGCCAGTCATCAAACTCGAATTCATGCAGTCCACCTCGTCCATATGGGATGGCTCAAAATGTAGCATGTGTACTGGATTGAAGCCATCGCTACCGAAGGCTTCTTCGCCGCCTTTCAGTGATCGCGCCCGGAGTGCCGCGTCGTGTGTGCGCCGCCGGGCGGGCCTCAGCCCCTCGCGCCTGGGCGGCGGCGCTAGATAGCCGCAGCCCGCGGCGCGGACCCAGGCCCCATGTTCTGGTTCGCGCTCGCGCACCCGGGGATGCCGGTGCTGTACGAGACCACCGACGCAACGGGATCCACGCGCACGACGGTGCGGGAGATCACGCGGGGCTGAACCCCCCAGCAGAACCCCGAACCGTCCGGGCGGGCAGCCCGCACTCAGCTGTCGGTCGAGCCCAGCACGGCATCGAGCAGGCCGGGGAACTTCGCGTCCAGGTCGTCACGGCGCAGGGTGAGGATGCGCCGTCTCCCGTTGGGCTCGTTGCGGATCACCCCCGCCTCACGAAGCACCTTCATGAAGTGCGACTTGGTCGACTTCGGCAGGTCGGGATCCGTCGCATGGCACGCCGCCATGTCGAGCGGTCCGTCGACGAGCTGGCGTGCGATGGACAGTCGCTCCGGGTCGCTCAGCGCGAAGAGCACCGCGGTCAGCTCGATCTGGGAGCGTTCCGGATGCGGGAGGTCGACGGCACCAGGCATAGTTCGATAATACTTGAACCTTCGCGGCGGGGCGAGTAGTCTGCTCAACGTTCGACAATTGTCGAACGGATGAGGAGCCGCCATGACCACCCAGCCGATCGCCACGTCTCGGGCCTCGGAGTCGGTCGCCCTGACGCCGCGCCCCGCACGCACGCGTTTCGGGTTCGCGCTCGGGATCGTCGCGCAGATCCTGATGATGGCGGGGGCCAGCGCGCCGTCACCGTTCTATCCCGTGCTCGCGCAGCACCTGGGTTTCGACGCGATCGTGATCACCGCGGTGTTCGCCGTCTACGCGCTCGCTCTGCTCCTCACGCTGCTCTCGGCGGGCTCGCTCTCCGATCACGTCGGGCGGCGCCCGGTGATCCTCACGGGCCTCGTCCTGCTCGCCGCCAGCATGGTGCTGTTCGGCAACGCCGGATCCGTGACGCTGCTCGTCCTCGCTCGGATCCTGCAGGGCATCGCGAGCGGGCTGCTGATCTCGTCGCTCTCGGCGACCGTCCTCGACCTCGCTCCTCCCGCGCGCCCCGGCACCGCCGCGCTCTGGAACGCCCTGAGTCCCGGCATCGGTCTGGCCGCGGGCGCGCTGATCGCGGCCCTCGCTCTGGACACGACCCCGGATGCGATGCTCGACGTCTTCACCCCGCTCGCGGCGATCTACGTCGTGATCGCGGGCCTCGTACTCATCGCGCCGGAGACCGCGCCGCAGCTGCCCGGCGCCTGGGCATCGCTGCGGTTCCGGCTCTCGGTTCCGGCGGAGATCCGCGCAGAGTTCTGGCGGGCAGCACCGGCGGTCATCGCCGGCTGGGCGACGGGTGGCCTGTTCCTGTCGCTGGGCGCGACCATCGTCCACGGCGAGCTCGGCGGCACCGCGCACCTCTGGCAGGGCCTCGCCGTCACCCTCCTTGCCGGGGTCGGCGCGATCACGGCGTTCGCGATCCGACGCCGCAGCGCGCGCACCATCGTGATCTTCGGCACCACCGCGCTGGCCGCCGGCACCGCGCTCTCGCTGCTGGCACTCGGGATCGGCTCACTCGCCGCCTACCTCGTGGCCGCCGCCGTGACGGGCATGGGCTTCGGCACGGCGTTCTTCGGCGTCGTCGGATCCCTCGCGCCGAAGATTCCGGCGACCCAGCGCGCCGACGCGTTCGCCGTGCTGTATCTGCTCGCCTACCTCGCCTTCGGCGTGCCCGCGGTCATCGCCGGAGTGCTGGTCGCCCCGCTCGGGCTCGGCACGGTCTGCCTCGGGTATGGCGTCTTCGTCATCGTGCTGTCGCTGATCGCGCTCTTGCTGCGCATGCGCCGGGCCGCCTGATCGGCCGCCGGCAAAGATCTGTGGGAGGGCGGTGACGCGCCGAGAGGCCGGCGTCACCGACTGTTCATCCGCGGGCAACCCGGCGTCCGTTTGAGCTGGCCAGGGTCGAATCGGATCCCGCACGTGGATGACTCACGTCCGGATCGCGGATCCGCACCGACCACGCATCCCTGGAGATCTCCGTGCCCCTGCTCCGCTCGCGTCGCACGCTCACCGTCGCGCTCGCCTCGTTCCTCGCCCTCGGCGGATCCGTCCTCGCCGCCACGCTCGCCTCCGCCGCAGACGCCGCTTCGACGAGCTCAGCGACCGACGTCAAGGACGCATCCTGCGCCGTCGGCGACACCCGTGATCTGTGCGCGCCTGTCGGCGAGCTGCTCGACGTCCGCATCGGCGACATGCACCCGACCCAGCCCTCGCTCGGCTACGACGAGGTCTACTACAAGCTCGGACGCTACGACGCGGACCTCTCCAAGGACGCGATCAACAAGAAGTTCGCCGACTGGTGCGAGGCCAACGGCCAGCAGGACGCCGCGAGCGCCGCGCCGAACGCGACCCTGACGGATCCGTCCACCTTCACCTGCACGGTGCCGGTCGGCAGCGAGACCGCCGACACGATCGAGCCGATGAAGACGGTCGTCATCGGACCCGGCGGCGTGCTGTATCTCACCGACGGACACCACACGCTCACCTCGTTCCAGGAGAACAGCGGCCCCGACGTTCACGTGCGGCTGCGCGTGCTCGGCAACCTGTCCGGCCTGTCCGACGCGGACTTCTGGGCTGCGATGCAGGCGAACAAGTGGACCTGGCTGCGCGACGTGAACGGCGACGCGATCACGCCCGCTCAGCTGCCGACGAATGTGGGGCTCTCGAACTTCGAGGACGACCGCTTCCGCAGCATCCTCTACTTCGCACGCGACATCGGCTACTCCGCCGACGGCGCGGTGCCGTTCCAGGAGTTCTACTGGGGCACCTGGCTGCGCACCCGCGCCGACATCCCGGTAGCGGGCTGGAACCAGGACGACTGGGCCGGATCCCTGGCGCTCGTGAAGCAGCTCACCCAGGCGCAGGTCGCGCTCGGCGCCGGCACCGTCGTCGACCCGCAGTCCGGCTACACCGCGGGCGACCTCAGCGTGCTCGGCGCCTGGAACGACGGCAAGGCCGAGTCCAAGGGCGAGTGGGCCAAGCTCGCCAAGCCCTACTCCGACGCCAAGCCCGGCAAGCTCGCGTACATGACCGAGTACCGCCTGCGGCACGTGGCCCCGGCTCCGACCGCGCCCGCGGCACCGGGCGCCCCCACCGCGGTCATCTCCGACGCCTCGCCCGCGGGCTCCCACGTCGCGGCCTCCTGGTCAGCACCCGCGGACGGCGGCTCCGCTCTGACCGGGTACACCGTCGCCCTCGGCGCCGGCCGGACCGCCGAGGTCGACGCGCACACCACGTCGTTCACGTTCGACGGCGTCGCGCCGGGCTCGTACGCCCTGACGGTCACCGCGCACAACGCCATCGGATCCACCGCCTCCGCGGCGACGCCCGTGACGGTCGCCGACCCCGCTGCCGTGCAGGGTTCCGTCGCGATCGCCGGCGACCTGCGCCCGGGCGGATCCGTCACCGTCACCGCGTCCGACCTCGCCGCCGACGCGGCAGGCTTCGTGGTCGAAGTCCACTCCGACCCGGTCGCCCTCGGCACCGGCTCGACGGACGCGTCCGGTGCGTTCACACTGCAGGCCGCGCTGCCCACGTCGCTGCCCGCGGGGGCGCACACCGTGACCGTGTCGTTCAACGGCACGACCGTCGCGTCCGCGTCGTTCACGGTTGCGGCGGCCGGCGGCGGCGATGGCGGATCCGCCGGCGGCACCGGGTCCGGTGCGAGGTCGGTCGGATCCGGTTCGGGAGCCGCAGGCGGCCTCGCGACCACCGGCTCCGACGCGCCCATCGCACTCGGCGTCGCGGGCGCCCTCGTGATCGCCGTCGGCGTGCTGCTGCTGGCCCGCCGCCGCGCAGGCTTCGGCCAGGACTGACCGCGGCACGACGAGGGGCGCAGGACCGGCGATCCGGTCGTGCGCCCCTTCGTCGTCCGTGCGGGCGCCCCGCGCTACCGCGGTCCGCGGCGGAACAGCCCGGCGAACAGCGCATGCAGCAGCGGCAGCGCCGAGACGCTCATCAGCACGATTCCGAGCACCGGGTTCACGGCGAGCACGAGCGCCCCGCCGATGAGCAGCGCGGCGAAGAGCAGCCCGGAGATGCCGCGACGGATCAGCCCATCGATGCGGTCGAGCCGGCGCTCGATGCGCGAGGTGTCGAAGGTGACGGATCCCTCGTCGACCCGGGTGATGATGTCATCGATCCGCTTCGGCAGTCGCCAGAGGGTGGCGGCGATCGCGACCGCCTGCTGCGCGACGTCCCGTACAAGGTTGCCGCTCTCGTCCGCCAGCAGCCGGGTCGCGTAGGGCTCGATCGACTCCCAGATGTTGAACTGCGGATCCAGTCCGCTGCACATGCCCGAGGTGAGCGAGACGGCGCGGATGAGCAGCAGGAGCCCCTCGGGCAGCTGCACCGGCAGCGAGCGCATGGTGTCGCCGAACTCCTCGGCGAACCCCTGGAACTCCCGCGGATCCACGTCACGGAGTTCGGCGAAGCCCATGCCGCCGAACCGGGCGAACAGGGCGGTGAGCGCCCGCTCCAGCTCGCGGTTCTCGGCGGAGGGCATGAGCACGCCGATCTCCTGAGCCGCGGCGACCATGCCCTTCCCGTCGCGGGAGGCTGCGGCGATGAACAGCGTGCGCAGCCCATGCCGGATCCCCTCGGGCACCTCCGCCATCATCCCGAAGTCGATGAACGTGAGCCGCCACGCGGGGTGCGCCGCACTGGCCGCGGGGTGCGCCGCATCGGTCGCGGAAACCCCACCGGTCGCGGGAACCGAGCCGGTCGCGGGAACGGAGCCGGTCGCTGAGCCCGTCGAAGCGCCGGGCATCCCCACGCCGCCCGCCCGGTGCGGGGTGACGAAAATGTTGCCCGGATGCGGATCCGCGTGCACGAATCCGTGCGTGAACAGCTGGTCGAACATGACCTCGGCGAACACGCGGGCGACGTCGGTGGGGTCGATGCCGGCCGCGCGCAGGGCGTCGACGTCGTTGATCTTGATCGCGGTGACATCGGAGAGCGTGAGCACGCGACGCGTGGTGCGCTCCCAGGCCACCAAAGGCGCATCGACCCGCGGGTCGTGGGCGAAGTTCTCGGCGAACCGCTCCGCGGCCGAGGCCTCGTGCAGGTAGTCGATCTCCTCGAGGCTGGTCTGCGCGAACTCCTCGACGAGCGCGGGCGCGTCGACCCGGTCGGCGATGAACCTGATGCGTCGCAGCCAGCCCGCGACCCGGCGCAGTGCGGCGAGATCCGTGGCGACCACCTGGTCGATTCCGGGGCGCTGCACCTTGACCACGACGTCGGCGAACCCGGCGTCGGCGGCGTCCAGGTCGGACAGCCGGGCGCGATGCGCCTGCCCGAGCGAAGCCGCGGCGAGCGGGGTGTCGTCGAACGAGGCGAAGGCTCGGGCGAGCGGCACACCGAGTTCGGCCTCGGCGAGCGCGCGGATCTCGGCGATCGGGACCGGCGGGACCTCATCCTGCAGGCCCTCGAGCTCCGTCGTGATCTCGGGCGGCAGCACGTCCAGGCGCGAGGACATGAACTGGCCGACCTTGATCATCAGCCCGCCCAGTTCGACCGCGAGCGCGTGGAACCGCTGGGCGAGCACCCGCATCCGGCGCTCGCGTGACCGCTCCGCGACGCGCGCGAAGCCGATCCGTGGCAGGGCGAGTTCGAACCACCACGTCTGCAGGAGCACGCGCGCGGCGAACCCGAGGATCCGCCGGTACCTGGCGCGCAGCGGAGGGCGGGCCTCGGCCGTGGCGCGCGGGGCCGCGCTCCCATCGGAAGCCGGCACCGTGTCCGGAGCCGGCCGGCCCGCGGAGGCGGGCGATGCTCGCACAGGCCCGTCTGACCCGGCGGACGTGGACGACGGCTGCACAGGCGCGGCTGGCCCGGCGGAGGCGGGCGCCACCTCCGGGCGCACCGCAGACGCGTCCGTTCGCGCGGCCTCCGGCGCAGGCACCGGGGTCGTCGCGGCGGGCGCTTGGTCCGGGCTCTGACTCAGGAACCAGTCGTCGCTGTCACCGCCCGCCATCAGTCGGCGAGGATCGCGTACAGCTTGCGGCGGGCCTCGTCGAGCACCTCGATGGCCTGCTGCACCTGTTCCGGAGTGCCCGTACGTGCGACCTGGGCCGCGGCGCCAGCGAGGTCGACCCCCGCCTTGGGCAGCGCTCCGAAGGATGCCGAACCCGCGCGGGCGCCGGAGCTCTCCCACGGCGGCGTGCCGGCCTCGTCCGCGACCGCACGACCGGCTTCGGTGAGCGAGTAGGTCTTGCGCCCGCCCTGCTCGGCCGCTTCGATGAGCCCCTCATCCGCGAGCAGCTGCAGCGTCGGATAGACGGATCCGGCACTCGGCTTCCACGAGCCGCCGCTGCGCTCCTCGATCTCCTGGATGATCTGATAGCCGTGCATGGGCTGCTCAGCGAGGAGCGCGAGCACTGCGGCGCGCACGTCTCCGCGGGCCATGCGCGGGGTGGACGGGCGCTGGTCGAAGGCAGAGCGCAGATGCTCCATGGCCTCCCAGAGTCCCGCGGTCGGGTTCATGCCCGGGCGTCCGCCGAAGCCTCGCCCTCCACCGGGGCCGAACCCCATTCCGCCGAAACCGTGCGATGCGTAGCTGTTGTCCATGACGACCTCCTCAGGTCCGAGTCCTGTCGAGCGATAGTCAACGATATGTCGCTATGTATCGGAAGGGAAGACCGTATCCGGATCATCTCGACGCGGGAGTGCTCGACGTGCGCGCCGCCGCCGAGCGGCGGTCCGGGATAACCGTGCAGATCGTGGCGTTCCCGCAGTTCGGCCTACTCACGAACCCCGGCACGATCGACGCCATGGCGGCCCCACTCGGCGCGGGAACCGACCTCGTGGGCGGCATCGACCCCGGCGGGCTCGAGGGCGACCTGCACGGGCACCTCGACGCGGTCTTCGGCCTCGCGGATCGTACCGGACGGGACGTGGACATCCACTTGCACGACGGCGGCGAGGACGGCCTCGCCCAGATCCGCGAGATCGCCCGGCGCACGGTCGCGGGAGGGCGGCAGGGAAGAATCCAGTGGACGCGTTCTCAGCAGATCGATAGGATTCGGGAACCCGATGCCGACCGACCCGAACGGCGACTGCAATGCCTGCTTCCGCACCTGCCCCCGCGTGGTATCCCGACCCCGAGAACGGCTCACAGCTGCGCTGGTGGGACGGCACAGCCTGGACGACTCAGACAGCACCGGTCTCCGCGGGCTCGACTCTTCCGGGGTCGGCACCGCCACCGGATCTCATACTCGCGACCTCGACCGCTTCCCGGCGCCGCCCGTGGTGGGTGACCGCACTCGTCATCCTGGGCGTCATGGTGCTCGGCGGCGTGCTTGCGAGGATCACGCCGGTACTGTGGGCCCTGATCCTCCTGGCCGCGATCGGTCTCGCGGTCTACGTCTTCATCCGCGGCGGCGCGCCGCGGCTCTCACTGCGATCGCGCACCTCGGGCCTGCTGGTACTGGGCGCCGCCGCGCTGCTCCTGATCGGCGGCGGCGCTGCGAACGGCGCCACGCGTCCCGCGACGGTCACCGCGGCCGTCACGCCGAGTGCGACCCCGCAGGCATTCGCTGCCACGACCCCGACGCCGACACCCGTCCCGACCACGTTCGAGACGGTAGACGTCGTGACAGCGATCCCCTTCGAGCGCTCGACGGTGGACGACCCCGAGCGCGACCTCGGCACCACGGCGATCGTCACGGCGGGTGTCGAGGGATCCAAGGTCACGACGTACCGTGTGACGAAGGTGGACGGCAAGGAAATCGGCCGGACCGCCGTCAAGGAGACCGTCACCGTGGCGCCGATCACCGAGGTGACGGCGAACGGCACGCGGGAGCAGCAGGTCGCGGCGCCCGCACCGCTGGTCGCCCAGGAGCCCGCCGGCCAGTGCGACCCGAACTACGCCGACGCGTGCGTCCCCATCGCCAGCGACGTCGATTGCGCCGGCGGCAGCGGGAACGGTCCCGCCTACGTGCAGGGTCCCGTGCGGGTGGTCGGCACCGACATTTACGACCTCGATCGCGACGGTGACGGGATCGGCTGCGACAAATAGCCGCTACAACGTTAGGGGTCGGTCGGAAGGCACGAACCCGATGTCAGACACTCGCCCTACTGTCCAGCCATGGCATTCAAGACTCGATACGGAAGAACCGTCGCCGTCGGCCGTGGCGCCATGCTAACGAGCCTCACCCTGTGGTTTGCCTCGATGCTGCTTGCGATCCCTTCGATCGCTCCGCCAGCCTTGGTAGCAACTTGGCTCGTCGCACCGACGCTGCGTACACCCATTGAGCGGATCCTCCCCGAAGCTCTCGCCGTGGCGATCGTCGGCCTCTCGCTGATGTTCATGCTCCGAGCGTTGGAGTTCCTCTGCGCGACCGCAGGCTTTATCGGACCGCGCAATCGTGTGCGCGACGGGTTCGCAGGGATCTTTCGTTCTCGAGCGGGGCAATGTGCGATCGCTAGCTTGGTTTTGACGCTCGCCTTGATAGGTGTACTTCAGAACCCGTTTGGAGCTTTGCGGTTCCCGATCGCTGGGGCGCTCGTTCTGACGCTAATCTTCATTGATTCGCTCGTTTTCAGGGGGCTGTTGCGAATCAGCAGAACCAGCAAGTCTGCGCCCTATTTCTCAGGGATGAGTGAGGAAGAGAAAGATCTGGCTGATCGGCCTTGGCCAAAGGGTTCCCGGCCAAGCTTCCCTGACCCAACCTCGGTTTCCGTCGCTGCTGACGCGCTCCGATACGCGCGTCGCGCTGAGGCGATCTCACAAGCTCACACTTGGTCCGGCGCTGGGATCATCCTTGTCTTTTCCGCATTTATCGGCAATTCGATCTCAGCGATGGTCACTGACAACGGCGCGGGGAGCATGCCCACGGTGATGTTCATCCTCGGTGCAATTGCGCTGGGTTACTGGCTCCAGAGGCGCGCGCGATCCTACGAGAACCTGGCCAAGTCGTTCGAAAATAGGGCGACTGCAATCCGGGACCAGCTCCGCCGACCGTCGATTGCGGTCCGTGGCCGAGCTCTACGTCGCACGCGGGTCCCGCTCCCGCCACGCCCGACCCACCACCCGCCACACCCTACGGTTGAGGGATGACGATCACCGCCGCGGCAGACGGATCCGCCCTGGGAAACCCCGGACCCAACGGCTGGGCCTGGTACATCGACGACGACAACTGGGCCGCCGGCGGATCCCCCCATGGCACGAACAACCAGGGCGAGCTGCGGGCCGTGCTCGAACTGCTGCAGGCGACCGTGGGCGCGGCCGGCGAGAAGCTCGTGATCGAGTGTGACAGCCGGTATGTGATCGACTCCGTGACCAAGTGGATGCCGGGCTGGAAGCGCAAGGGCTGGCGCAAGTCCGACGGCGGGCCGGTGCTCAACCGCGACCTGCTCGAGGGCATCGACGAGGCCCTGCGCGGCCGCGACGTGTCGTTCACCTGGGTCAAGGGCCACGCCGGACACCCCCTCAACGAGGCCGCGGATCAGCGCGCGAACGCCGCCGCGACCGCGTATCAGCGGAAGCAGGATCCGGACCGCGGCCCGGGGTTCACCGGCGGCCTTGCGGAGGCTGCGACATCGGCGCCGACACCTGCCACCACCTCGCCCCACGCCCAGGACGCTCGCACGTCGCCGCCCTCCACGGCATCCTTCTCCCTCCCCGTCGTCGCCTCTTCCGCCACTCCGGCGCCCGCACTCTGGGCCGAGGCGTCGGACCTGCTCGACGCGCTCGACCTCCCCGCCGACGCGACCCCGATCGAGCTGCGGGTGACGCTCAGCGCCGAGGAGCACGCCCGCCTTCGCGACCGTGCCGACGCGCAGGGCGTGACACTCGAGGAAGCGCTGCGCCGGCTGATCTGAAATCGCGGCGAGGCCTGCCTCCCTGCCGATCGCGCCTCGGGCGACCGCAGCGCCCCGTCAGCGGGAGCGCAGCGCCACCCGGGTCTGTGTCTGCGCGGCGCCGCACTCCTTCTTCAGCCGCCGGAGCAGGCGATCGAGCGAGGCGGTGTCGCGGGTGAACGCGCGCACCATCCCGTCGTAGGGGCCGGTCATGTGCACGGCATCGACGATCTCGGCGATCGACCCGACGCGCTCCGCGAACACGTCGAAGTCGGTCGCGTCGTCCAGCCGTACGTCGATGAACACTTCCAGCCCGCCCCGCGGATCGGGGGCATCGCCGCCGGCGCGGATCGTATAGCCGAGGATGATGCCGCTCTCCTCGAGGCGTCGCACGCGCGCCGCGGTGGCGTTGGTGCTGAGCCCGATCGTGCGCCCGAGGTCACTGAACGATCGGCGCGCATTCTCTTCAAGAAGACCGATGATCTGTTCGTCAAGCGCGTCCACGCTGGTCAGAATAGTCGTGCGGCAGCGAGAATCCCTGTTCAGCTCCGACGCTCCCGCCACACTGGACTCCATGGACGGATTATGGGTGCCCGCCGTGGCCGGCACGTTGGCCGGGCTCGGCGTGGCGATGCCGCTCGGCGCGATCGGCGCCCTGCTGCTGCGCGAGGGCATCGTGAACGGCTTCCGCGTCGGCGCCGCCGCGGCCGCCGGTGTGGCGACAGTCGACCTGCTCTACTGCGCGGTCGCCACCGCGACCGGGGCTCTCCTCGCCTCCGCGATCGAGGGTTTCCGCGGCCCGTTCCTGATCGCTTCCGGGGTCCTCGTCGTCGCGATCGGGATCCTGCAGTTGCTGCGGATCCGGCGGGATCCAGGATCCGCGGCGCCCGAGGTCGGCAGGATCTCCGCGCTGCGCGCCTTCGGCCGGTTTTTCGGCCTCACCGCGATCAACCCGATGACGCTGATCTACTTCATCGCGCTCGGCGGCGCGGTCACGGCGCGCAGCACCTCGGTGGCGGGGCCGGTGGTCTTCGTAGCCGCCGCCGGGATCGCGTCGTTCGCATGGCAGCTCCTGCTCGCCGGCGCGGGAGCGGCGTTCGGCCACCTGATCGGACCGCGCGCAACCCGGATCATCGGGATTGCGGCCTCGATCGTGGTGATCGGCCTCGGGGCGGTGGTGCTCACCGAGGGCGTCGGCGCGCTCGCCACCCGTTAGCGCGGCGCCTCCAGGTGCACGGTCACCTCGGATTTGTGCAGGTTCTTCGGACGGATCCGGCGCATCCCTCCGAAGATCGTGCACATCTCCGAGCCTGGCGCACGACCATCAGCTCGCCGGGTTCGCGGATCAGCCCGACTCCATCACCGCCCCGCGAGAAGCTCGCGCAGCCGGGCAGCCTCTTCGGCCGGCATCGAGTAGGTGTGCTCCGGCGCCGGGTATGCGCGGTCGCGCACCTCATCGGCGTAGGCCGTCACACCGTCGATCGCCGCGGTGCGCAGGTCCGCATACCGCTTGACGAACTTCGCCGGGCCGCCGTCGTAGATGCCGAGCAGGTCGTGGAAAACGAGCACCTGCCCGTCGGTGGCGGATCCGGCTCCGATCCCGATCACCGGGATGTCGAGGAGCGGCATGAGCGCGGCGGTGACCTCGCTCGGCACAGCCTCGACGACGAGCAGCGCGCAGCCCGCGTCCTGCAGGGCGAGGGCGTCGTCCATGAGCGACAGCGCCGCATCAGCCGTGCGACCCTGCGCGCGGTAGCCGCCGAGCGACGTCGCCGTCTGCGGGGTGAGTCCTACGTGGCCGACGACGGGGATCCCGGCCTCCACCAGCGCCCGCGCGCGGTGCACCGAGGTGCCGCCGCGCTCGATCTTGACCAGGTCGCAGCCCGTCTCCTTCACGAAGCGCTGGGCCGTGGCGAGGGCCTGCGCGTCGGAGGTCTCGTACGACCCGAACGGCAGGTCCGCGACGAGCAGCGGCTTCGTGAGCCCGCGGCGAACCGCCTTGGTGAGCATGATCATCTCGTCGACCGAGACGGGCACCGTGCTGTCGTAGCCGAGCACCGTCATCGCGGCGGAGTCGCCCACGAGCACAATGTCGACGCCGGCAGCCTCGACGATCTGCGCGCCGGGGTGGTCGTATGCGGTGACCATGACGATCGGCTCGCCCGCGGCCTTCTTCGCGGCGAGGTCGCTCAGCGTGAGCCTGCGCGTGGGTGCAGCATGCGCGCTCATCGTGCGATTCCCGTCAGCAGTTGGTCCACGGCGGAGTCGACCTGGATGATCGCGTTCGCCCTGTCGACGTGCACCACGGTCGGGGCGTAGTCGGCGAGGTCTTCGGCGGAGTAGTCGGCGTACGAGATGACGATCACGGTGTCGCCCGTGTGCACCAGGCGGGCGGCGGCGCCGTTGACCTGGATCACTCCGGATCCGCGCTCTCCGGCGATCGTGTACGTCTCGAAGCGGGATCCGTTGTCGACATCGACCACGTGCACCTGCTCGTGCGGAAGGATGTCGGCCGCCTCGAGCAGGTCGGGATCGATCGTGATGGATCCGACGTAGTGCAGGTCGGATCCGGTGATCGTCGCGCGGTGGATCTTCGACTTCAGCATGGTGCGTCGCATCAGGCGTCGCCTCTCCTGTCAGCAGAACGGAGGATGTGGTTGTCGATCAGGCGGGCGGCGCCCACGTTCGCGGCGACCGCGAGCAGCGCCTCGCCGTCGAGGCGGGTGACGGGGCGCAGGATCTCGGCGTCGCGGAGCTCGAGATACTCGGGGTCAATGCCGGCATCGGCGAGGATCGCGCCGGCCGCAGTGATGAGGGCGCCGGAGTCGCGCTCCCCCGCGTCCGCCAGCGCCTGCGCCGCGTCGAGCGCGCGGTTCAGTGCGGTCGCGCGCCGTCGCGCCTCGGGGTCGAGGTAGACGTTGCGCGAACTCATGGCCAGCCCGTCGGCCTCGCGCACGATGGGGCAGGCTTCGATCCGCACGTCGAGGTTCAGATCGCGCACGAGGCGGCGCACCACGAGCACCTGCTGCGCGTCCTTCTGCCCGAAGTAGGCGACGTCGGGGGCGACGATGCCGAACAGCTTGGCGACGACCGTGGCGACGCCGTCGAAGTGGTGCGCGCCACGGCTCGCGCCGTCGAGCACATCGGTGATGCCGGCGATGTGGATCGTGGTGGCGAAGCCGTCGGGGTAGATCTCCGCGGGCTCGGGTGCGAACAGGATGTCGGCGCCCTGTTCCTCCGCCATCGCGGCGTCGCGGGCCTCGTCACGCGGATAGCGGCTGAGGTCTTCGTTCCGGCCGAACTGCGTCGGGTTGACGAACAGCGACACGACCACGAGGTCGTTGTTATTCCGGGCCTCGTTCATCAGCGACAGGTGACCGGCGTGGAAGGCGCCCATGGTCGGGACGAGTCCGACGGTCTTGTCCTGGCGCTTCGCGTCACGGACGATCTCGCGGATCTCGGCGATCGTTCGGATGATCCTCATGCGCGGGCCCTCTCGGCATCCGGGGTCGTTGAGCGAGCGGAGCGAGACGAAACGCGGTCGCTTGCAGCATCGGCCAGCACACGGGTCTGAGCAGTCAGCGCATCGACGAGCTCCAGAAGCTCCGGGTTACGCGCCGCGATGGCCGCTCGCTGCCGTGCGACGGTGGCCTCATCCCCGCGAGCGATCGGCCCGGTCAGGGCTTCCGCGGCACCGCGATCGGCCCAGTTCTCGACGGTCTGCCGCACGAGCGGCGCGAGGATCGCGCGTGCCTCGCCCGCGTCGATCCCCGCGGATCCGGCGACCCTCTCGGCCGCGTCGAGCACGGCAAGGATGAGGTTCGAGGCGATCGAGGCGGACGCATGGTACCCGGCACGGTGCGCATCGTCGACCTGGAACGGCTGCGCACCAAGCGCGCGAGCAACGCTCTCCGCAGTCGCGAGCGCCTCCGGCGTGCGCCCGTCGATCGCGGCGCCGATGCCGTGGAAGACGCTGGGTGGCTCGGATCCCGTGAAGGTCTGCAACGGGTGGATGCTGAAGTCGACGTCGTCGAGCCCCGTCGCCCCGGAGACGTGGCCGACGAGCGGTGCGTGCGGACGAGCTGCTGCCGCGGCGTCGTGGATCGCCGCGTCGGGCACGCACAGGATCGCGATGTCGACGGCCGGCGTGGAGTCGTCGCGGCCGAGCGGTCCGCTCACCGTAAACCCGGCTTCCGTGAGCGCGCGCGCGAGCACGCCGCCGAGGCGTCCGGCACCGACGACGGCGATGCTGCGGTCGGAAGCCGCAGTCGGAGAAGAGGAGGTCGAGTTCATTGTTGGACCCGGTCGGGATCGACGTCCGGGACGGGTCGAGTATCCGCCCGTGGCTGGATCCGGTCCAAATTGGAGATCATTAATACAAGCTGCAGCCGCTTCTATTAAGTCTTCTGCTTTACCCTGGCGATGCGAGACTATCTCATTGGTCTTCGCCCGCCCGTAAACGCCACCCATGGCTCACGTTCCCCATAACACCGCTACGCTGCCGTCCATGAACGACGAGCAGCAGAGAATCAGAGTCGTTGGCGCGGTCATCGTCGAGGAAGAACGCGTGTTAGCTGCCCGTCGCGGTGCCTCGCAGTCTCTCGCGGGTCTGTGGGAGTTCCCCGGCGGAAAGATCGAGCCTGGCGAGACGCCGGAGGCCGCGCTTCGACGCGAGATCACGGAGGAGCTGGGCTGCACGGTCCAGGTTGGCCGACACATCGAAACAACCCTCCACGCATACGGCTTCGCCACAATCGAGCTCTCAACCTTCTTCGCGTCCCTCATCGCTGGAGCGCCCCTGGCAAGCGAGCACTCAGAGCTCCGCTGGATTGACCGCGCACACCTGCTAGATGTCGAATGGGCACCCGCGGACGTACCGTCTGTTCACAGACTCCTCCGCGACCGGCGTCCGTGAGCCTCAAGGCTCTAGCTCTATGAAGAGGTCGCGTTACGCAGCAAACTGAGCAAACCGCTCGGCAAGGCGCTCCCTGGACGGCTGTTCAGTCGGTCGATCCGGAACTCTCAGCACTCTTCCGTGCATGTCCTGCAAGCCGTGACGCAGCATCGGCCCGTCGACCTCTTCCAGCAGATCCCGATCGATGCGAACCTCGTACGAGGGTGTGATGCCCAGGAGATTCCGATCGTAAGATGCGTGATGGATCTTGCATAGCGCCAGACCGTTCGTAATTTCGGCTGCGCCGCCGGCCTGAGCGTCCGCAATAATGTGCGCCGCGTCCAGCAGTTCTGGGTGTTTCAATTCGCAAATTGCGCACGAGGACTTATACGCTCGCATGACTCGCGCACGGAACATGGGCTGATGAAGTCGCGTGCGCGTAAGACGCTCGGCATACCTGCGCTCGTATTCCTTGAGATGCAAGGGATCGTCGAAATAGCGCAGTGATTCGTCAAGCGCCAACGTAACCTGCCGCGTCGCCGGATCGTCCGCGACGATATATACAGGATAGAATGCGACGAAATGGCCTGGCCGGACACCGAGGAAATAGACTAGGGGGTCACCTTGGGTGTACGCATTGCCGAGCTTGACATTGTCTCCACCTTCGCGAGACTGATACGAATACGTCACGAGCCCTTGTGGGCTGATTCCATCCGAATAGGCTGTTTCTTTCGAGCTAGTCATGAGAGTCAGTGTCGAATCAAAGTCGCCAGGATTGCGAATTCCACGCCCCGTGTCCAGAAGTGGTATTCGTTCACCCCGATACGAATAGCTGATCAGCTGCTCACGGCTGTATTCGTACGCGCCAGCGTCACGTCGGGCGTCGAGCCAGCGAAACACGTCCTCACGGATCGCGTCTTGTTCTGCTCGTGGTCGGGAGCGCGCCATGGCTGTACCGTATCGCCTCTGCTACGGACATCGCGCTGCGCAAAGCTCGAGTCGACCCGTGCGAAGTACCCCCGTCTAGCGGGCCCGAGGCCGCAAAAACCGTTCGCGACCGATCAGGGAGCACACCGGGCGCGCCGCCGGCGACGGGAGGCCACCGGGCCGACGGAACATCGACAGCCGCGAGACTCACCCTCCCGGAATTAGGCCATCCTCAGGTGTCCAGATCCACTTCTCGCGCATCGGGTCCTCGAACGAGATCTTCGTGACAGAGTAGTTGCGCGCCTTGACGAGTGGTTCATACACGACCGCGCGCGAGACGACTTCGGTGTCCGCCCACGGCTTCTCCGAGCCGGCCGCGTTGCTCGGGATCACATACGACCCTGGGGGCAACGAAGTGAAGGTGATGTGTCCTCGTGATCCGTGGACATTGGCATTGCCCACCGTTTCGATCCGGACATTGCGAAACACCGTTGCCCCTTCTCCGGCGTTGGTCACCAGTATGCCGAAACGCTTCTGGCCGTCAGTCCAGACGACCCACCAGGCCTGCAGCTGCTTCGCAACGGTCGCGAGCTGTCGGCGCTGCTCGCGCGCATTGGATTCGTCGGCGAACGACTTAGCCTCGGCCCGTGTGCGTTCGGCAGTCCGGTTCGCAGCCAGTGCCGTACGCAGAGCGAGAACGCTCACGAGCGCCGCCCCCACACCTCCGAGCGCGGCGATGATGTCCGCCAAACTGCCGATCTGCATCTCGCATCCCCCTGCTCGTTACGTTAGCCGACCGGTCAATCACCGCAAACAGTCGAGGCATCTGCGCCACGCGCGGGCGACGCGCCGGGAAAGTCGGCGGCCACTGGTTGGCTGGACGGATGGAGATCTCCACGCTGGTCCTGCTCGTCATCGTCGCCGTGCTGCTGGTCGCGTTCGCGCTCACGGCGTGGGTTCTGATCAGGCGCAACCGCCGCACGAGGGACGAACTGCAGCGTCGCTACGCCGACGAGGAGAGCTCGCTCGTCGAGCGCCAGGCCAGTGCCACGCGCGAGCTGCAGAGCACCCATAGCGAGACACTCGCCACACTGACCACGCGGCATGACGCCGAGATGACGCAGCGCCTCGAGGCGCACGAGGAGCAGGTGCGCGCCCTCACCGCCGAGCGCGACGCGGCGGTCGCGAATGAGGAGGGGTCCCGGCTGCTCGCCGGGCGCGGGCTGCGCTGGGAGCTCGCGTCGCGCGAGGTGCTCGTGGACGCGTGCGAGGCGGCGGGGCTCGACGCGATCGTCGCGACGAACATCGTGTTCTCCCCGCGCGACGAGGGATCCATCGCGCCGTACTGCGCGCAGCTCGACCACCTGGTGATCACCGAAAAGGCGGTCGTGCTGGTCGACAGCAAGAACTGGAAGGGTCTCATCCTCGACGGCAAGAAGCCGTCGTCTCTCGCGGGCGCGCTCGGCGTGCTCTTCGACGAGAACGCGTTGCCCTCGTCGTTCGCGATCGCGGTGTCGCGGGACGGCGGCGAACGCCTCGATGTGCGCACCCTGCTCGGATCCGATTCCCCCGCCGCGCAGGTGCGGCGGCAGGCGCGCCGGTTCTACCAGCACCTCTCCGCGCGACATGGATCCGCGCCCTATCTGCAGACCTGCGTGTTCTACTCTCACCCCGACGCACGGGTGTGGACCGGAGGCCTCGACGAGACCGCGAACGCGCAGCCGACCCGGATCGCGTCGGTCCGCACGATCCAGAAGGCGCTCCTCGACGCACAGACGGGCGGGCCCGCCGGCCCCTCGTCGCACCAGCTCACGCAGCTCGTCACGACGGTGCGGGAGCTCGGCGCCGACCTGCACGGCACAGGACGCTTCGCTTCGGAGTTCCGCAGCTCGGTGCCGCTGAACTTCCGGATGCCCGCGCGCGGGAACCTCTCCGCCCAGGCCGCGTCCTCCGAAGGCCCGCGGATCCGGGAGCGGCGCAGCGAACGGGTCTGAAGCGGGCGGTTTCGGCGGCGGCTCGGTTTCGGCGGCGGCTCGGTTTCGAGTCAGCAGCCGGGGGCGCTGGGCCGCTCAAGGCAGGTGCCCTGGACCAGCGCCGTGTGCGCTTTGACGACGCGGATCTGCTGGCTCGCGGGCGGGCCGTTCAGTGTGCCGTTGATCGGGATCCAGCCGGTGCCGAGGTCGACGTCCGCGGCGTAGGTGACCGTGACACTCACGGTGTAGGTGCCGGGTTGCTTGTAGACGTGGCTCGTATCGGTGGGCGTGAACTGTGCTTGACCGCTCGCGTCCCAGGCCGTGCCAGGCGTCGTGCTCGTGCGCTGCTCGCCATCGCCGTAGTCGAAGGCGTAGCTCACGGGCGTGAACCGGATGGTGAGCGCCCGACCGAGGATCGCGCCCGGGACCGTCTCGGTCTTGGCGGTGCTGAGGAAGTTTGCAGGGAGTCCGACGACCGCGATGTTGTCGGGTTCGCCGGCGACCGTTGCGTTCGTGGGAACAAAGCGCGCGACGTCGGTGACGGTGGCGCTCCAGCCCGGAGTTCCAGGAACTGCCGGCGCTGACGGCGCCGGAGTGGTCGGAGTATCGACACGGATGCCACCGAGACAGCTCTGGTACTCGTGGACGTCATCGCGACAGGTGTCGTAGATGTTGACAGGTGCTGGCGGTTCCGGGAACCACAGCTCGTCCGATCCAGCGCCTTCGATCAACGGGCCGTTGCCACCCGGTGTTGGATCCCAGCCGTCGTCAGACGTTGTCTGTTTGCCGGTCAGGGTGACCGAGTCACTATTGGCCTGCGGGCACTTACCGAAAACCGCCAGGACTTCTTGGCTGCATAGTTCGCTGTGGACGATCGGTCCCATTGACGGCGTAACCGTACCGACCGCCACGACCGCAGCAATGACCAGATGACTAACTACGGTGTTGCCGGTGAGCATGGCTCGGCCGACCCTTCCGACTTGATGATGACCAACCCCGCACCCTTGCCTGCTCGCGCGAAGCTAACTGCTACGGCTGACACACTGGGACGATCAGCGGGCGTTACATCCGCCCCGTTCTCGTTCGTGACGCGGGTATCGCTAGCTCCCACGCAAACCACCGCGGAGACTGAGTCGGACTCCTGGTCATAGTCTTTCCCAGAGAATGAGCGGACTACGAGGTTGCCGGTCACTTTGAGACCGGCATCCTTGAGTTCGCGTCTTGATTTGATGTCATCGTCAAGGGCTGATCCAGCAAGGTACTTCTGAGGGTCCGCGCTAGAACTGCCGTTCCTGCCTGCGTTTCCCGCATCCGTGTAGTCCCGGTACACCTGCTCTGCGGCCTTGAACGCCTCGGCCTCACTCGTGAACAGCGGGGTGGGCGTGGGCTTCGGCGCAGGGCCGGGCGTGCAACCCGCAAGACCGACGGCGGCGGCAACGAGCACCACGGCGATGCTCGCTCGAAGCGACCCCCGGCGGCGGCCGGCACGGCCGGCCGTGGTCACGAGAGCGGTGCGTCGAGGGTTCACTCCCACAACGTAACCGGATCCGGGTCGGCGCCGGGGGAGTTATCCACAGGCATGGCTCCGGAAGGGTGCCGCGTTTCGTCTCGCTTCGCTCGCTCAACGACCAGCGGCAGGCAGACCCGGTGCCGCGTTTCGTCTCGCTGCGCTCGCTCAACGACCGCAGGGGACGGCATCAGTGGGCCGCAACCCCGCGCATCACCAGGTCCACGAGACCCTCCACGCGATCCGCCGTCAGCGGCCTACCGAGCAGCGCCGCGTAGGAGGTCGCGGCGACGAACTGGTCGGCGACGGCAGCCGGATCCACGTCAGCACGCACCGAACCGTCCTCCTGTGCGCGGGTGACCCGGGCGACGATCCACGACACGATCGGATCCGCGAACCGATGGTTCAGTGCTTCTCCCAGCTCCGGATCCGTCGCGGTCACCGCGATCAGTGCGCGAGCGAGCTCCACGTTCTCCGCGCGGGACAGGTGCTCCCCCGCCGTCGTGAACCACGACCGCAGATCCGCGGCGAGATCCGACGAGAACGGCAGATCAGCCTCAGCACCGGGCAGCGCGCCCTCCAGCAGCGCCTCGCCGAGGATCGCCGCCTTCGACGGCCACCAGCGGTAGATGGTCTGCTTCGAGACTCCCGCCTCGGCGGCGAGGCCCTCGATGGTCACCGCGGCGTAACCGTCCGCGGCGAGCGCGGCGCGCATCGCCGCCAGCACCGCCTGGCGGGCGTTCTCACTGCGGGGACGGGGCACCCTCCGAGAGTAGCGAGGTGTACGCTACTCAATAAGTGGACGCACCGTTGCGAAACCTCATCGCAGTCCGAGCCCGATCGCAAGTCCGAAGAGAGCGATGCGACGAACCGGATCCACCGCGAACGAAGGAGACACCCATGGCCCTGACCGCGAATTCCTCCATCGGCGACTGGCTGGCCGATCCGACCGGCGGCGACCTGATCCGCGGGCTGCTGGCGCAGTCCGGGGCGAGCGCCGACTCGCTCACCCCCGTGTTGGGGCTGCCCCTGCAGCAGCTCGTCGTGATGAGCCAGGGCGCGATGCCGCAGTCCGTGGTCGACGACCTCGTGCGGGCGGCGAACGGCGGCGAGATCCCCGAAGACACCACTCCGACCGGTTGGACCGAGCAGACGACCCCCGGCCGCTTCGCCGGCAAGACCGTCATCGTCACAGGCGCTGCCTCGGGCATCGGCAGGGCGACGGCATCCCGCATCTCCCGCGAGGGCGGCCGCGTCATCGCGTGCGACATCGCGGCCGACAAGCTCGACGCACTCGCTGCGGATCTCCCCGGCATCGTGACGGTCGCCGGCGACCTCACTCAGCAGGACGCGATCGACCGAGTCGTCGCCGCCGCGGGCGACCGCATCGACGGTCTGGCGAACGTCGCCGGGATCAACGACGACTTCTCCCCCGCCGGCGAAACGCCCGACGCCGTGTGGGACCGCGTGATCGCGATCAACCTCACCGCGCCGTTCAAGCTCATGCGCGCCGTCCTCCCGATCATGGAGGCGGCGCGACGCGGATCCATCCTCAACGTCTCGAGCGAGGCCGGCCTGCGCGGCAACGCGTCGGGCAACGCCTACACGGCCAGCAAGCACGGCATCATCGGCGTCACGAAGTCGGCGGCGTTCATGTACGGGCCGAAGGGGATCCGCGTGAACTCCGTCGCCCCCGGCGGCGTCGCGACCGGCATCCCGATGCCTCCGCACATGTCCGAATACGGATCCGGCCGGCTCGCCTCGTTCCAGCAGGCCATCCCGACGGTCGCGACGGCCGAGCACCTCGCCGCGTCGATCACGTTCCTGCTCTCGGACGACGCCGTGAACATCAACGGGGCGATTCTCGCCTCCGACGGCGGATGGTCGGTGCAGTAGCGCTTCCTAGCCTGAACGTCGCGCCCGGTCAACCCCCTCCGCGCCGCGACCGAACACCGCTAACGTCGTGCTCGTCACCGGGAGATGGACACAGGAGGAAGTTCCGGGCGCATGCGGGATCCCAGGCTTCAGGATTCCCGCCAAGCCGCGGAACCTCGAGGACCCGGGCCGGATAGCCACCGGCCCGGGTCCTCGCCGGTCGATGGCAGTCGGATCATCACCGATGATCTTGCGCGTCAGCCCCCAGGATCCGATCGAAAGGCGTAGCGTCCGGAGCATGGCAACCCTCTACTACGGCGGATCCGAGCATCCGATCGAGATCGAAGACGTCGCCCTCGCCCACCTGAAGGTCGTGATCGCGACGAAGCTGCGCCGCAACGAGAGCTTCACGCTGTCCTGGCGCCACGACGGCACCCAGCCGCTCGGACGCTCCACGATCTGGTTGCACCCCTCCATCCCGCTGCGGTTCGAGTTCACCGACCCGACACCGCCCGAGATCGATCCGCGACGCGTGCAGGCCTACGCGAACTCGGCCAACACCTCCGGCGGGATCCTGCTCCCCGACGAGGCCACGCTCGACCTCTGACGCGAGAGGATCGGCTCTGGCACGAAAGGATCGGGCCGCCCGGCCATCACTGCGCCGGCGCGCACTGCAGCAGCACGTTCGACGAGTCGATGAGCGAGCGGATGGGCGTTCCTTTCCGGGCAGAAGAAGTGCGTACACAGGTGCAGAGACACCGGATCCGCGAAACTCATCGGTCGCCAGGAAGATTCTTCGGAACTCAGCGGACGAGCTGCTCCCGGTACAGGCCTGCGAGAGCCGGGATCCCCGTCCGATGTGCGGCGCGCTGCGCGCCCGCGCCGGTGAGCCGGCGGCCGAGCAGACCCTCCACCGCACGGACCTCGTCGCCGTGGAGGTGCAGTGCGATGCGCTCGCGCAGAGCTCGCAGCACGTCTCCCGCCGGCGCCAGGCGGCCCGTGTCGGGGTGCGCCAGTGTGCCGCCAAGACCGTGCCGCGCGGCATGCCAGAGCGCCGCATCCCACGGCGCTCGATCCTGAACGCCCGTGGCACCCGATTCCCGCACGGAGTCGACGAGCGCCCGGATGACGAGCGCCAGGCCGACCGCGGACTCGGCGTCGAGCTGTGCGTCGCAGACCCGAACCTCCAGGGTGGGAAACCGCGTGGAGAGGCGCAGATTCCAGTTGATCGCCCGCGGATCGGTGGTCGCGCCGATGCCGACCAGCGCCGCGGCCGTCGCATCGTAGTCTTCGAGGTCACGGAAGACCGGGGGGATCCCGTAGGTCGTCCAACGGCGGGAGTGGATCGCGCGCCAGCTGTCGTAGCCCGTGTCGTCTCCGTTCCAGAGGGGCGAGTTGCCCGACAGGGCGAGCAGGACGGGCAGCCATCCGCGCAACGCGTTGGACGCGAGGAGGCCCGCCTCACGGTCGATGCCGACGTGCACATGCAATCCGCCGATGTGATGTTCGCCGACGAGCGCGGTGACCTCGTGCGAGATCTGCGCATACCGCTCGCCGGAGCTGATGGTCGTGGGCAGGCGGCCGGCCGGCGACGTGCCCGTTCCGGCGGCGATCGCGCCCGCCTCGGCGGCCCATCGACCGAGCCGCGACCGGAAGTCCAGGAGGGCGTCGCGGGCTTCCGACGCGCTCGTGCACACCGGGGTCGCGTACTCGATCTGCGAGCACAGGAACTCCCGGGCGACGGTGCCGTCGCTCCGACCGTCGTCGAGCTCGGCGACCGCCTGCGCGGCGCCTTCCACCGGCGTCAGGGTCGCGGGGTCGAGGAGCAGGAACTCCTCTTCGATGCCGAAGGTGGTCGCCATTCACTCCGCCCGGAATCCCGCCGCCTTGTGCGTCCCGTCGCAGAACGGCTTGATCGTGGACAGCCCGCAGCGGCACAGGGCGACCGTGCGCCGACGTGCGGAGATCGGCGTGCCGTCGGCCGCCACCAGCTCGACGTCGCCGCGAACGATGAGCGGCCCGTCGGGATACGGGCTGATGGTGGCGGGCACGGCCTTCATGCGACGGCCTCCGGGGTGCGCAGCGACGATTCGCCGCGCTCCCACGCCTCGAGCAGGTGCGCGCCGACGTAGCCGTCGACGGTCAGGCAGGCCGCCGCCCCGAACATGATGTCGGGCAGCAGCTGCGGCTGGTCCTCGGCGAGCGCACCGGCGAGATCCCGCGCGGCGATCTGCTCGTGCACGGCGTCGGCTTCGACGTGCTCGTCGAAGTAGTCGGTCACGTCGTCGTCGAAGCCGAGCCGGCGCAGACCGTCGCCGTAGAGCCGGTTCGGGATCGACGACGTCATCTCGAACGCCGCGAGATGGCCGACGATCGCGCCCGCGAGCCTGCGGTTCAGTCCGAACATCGACATCGTGTTGAGCGCGCAGAGAGTGATCGCCGGTACCGCGTCCACATAGCCCCCGTAGCGGTCATCGAGGCCCGCCCCTCGCAGCGCCTTCGCGAAGATCTCGGCGTGCACCCGATCGGGCCGACCTCCGCCGTACTCGTCGGCCTGGATCTCGACGAGCGCGGCCTTCGCCCGCCCCTGCAGCCTCGGAATCGCCCACGAATGCGGATCCGCCTCGCGGAGCGTGTAGATCGACCGCTGGATCAGGAACTCGAGGGCCTGCTCCCGCGTGGCCTTCTTCGCCAGGTGGCGGGAGAGACTGGGCCCCGCATCGGCCGAGGTCAGCGCGAACAGCGCCGAGGCGACTGCTCCCTGCGAGCACTCGGGCAGCGGATCCACCCGGACGACCTCTCGCAGCGCCGCCTCGAACGCGCGCTCCAGAACGCACCGCCCCGCGATCAGCCGCGGATCCCACTCGAGACGCGGATCCAGCTCCGCGACGGATCCGTACGCCGAGGCATACAGGACGAAGAGCGAGAGCTGCACGTCGTCGTCGCGGAGGACGTCATCCGCTTCCCCGACCGCCCGCTCGGCGAGCGCCACGATGTCGTCGTCGGCCGCGCCCGTGAGCATGTCGAGCAGCGCGGCGCTCAGGGGGCCGCGAGCGGTGAAGGTGGTCGCGGTCGCCGGTGCGGACAGCGTCGGGTTCATGGGTCTCCTCGCAGGCTCGACGGCGCCGTGGGGCATCCCGCGACGCTCATGGGGGAACGGCTTCGGTCAGCTCTCGCGGTCGTCGGAATCGGTCTCAGCCGCGATCCGATCGGCGTCGGCGCTGTCGATCTCGTCCTCGTTGCGATCCGGGTCGAGCTTCTCGTGGCCGTCCGGGTCCTCGACGAGCGGCGGATCGGAGAGCGCATCCTCCGGATCCTCCGGAACCAGCGGCATCTGCGGGTTGTTCGTCATGGCCTGCTCCTTCGCATCGGGCGTCCGGCCGGATCCGTCGCCTGTGACGAATCCGCGCCGGGCGCACCGCACACGCTAGGCGGAGCGCGACGCCGCGTCTGCGGTCTTGTCAGCGCGATCCCGGCGTGCTAGCCCGAAGGAGCGGGCGTCAGCAGTCACAGCTGATCGTGCTCAACGGCGCGGTCAGCGGGTCTTTGGCGCGGACGATCGGCCCGTGCAGGTCCTCGACGGGATAGCCCTCCCGCGCCCAGTACTCGAATCCGCCGATCATCTCCTTGACCTGATATCCGAGCGTGGCGAACTCCAGCGCGGCACGCGTCGAGCCGTTGCAGCCGGGCCCCCAGCAGTACGTGACGACGGGCAGGTCGAGCGGGATCTCGGCGGGTGCACGGTCGGCGATCTCGGCGGTCGGCATGTGCACCGCTCCGACGATCCGCCCCTGCGCCCACGCCGCGCCGCCGCGGGAGTCGATCAGCACGAACCGCGTCCCCCGCTCCTGGTCGGCGTGCACGTCGGAGGCGTCGGTCTCGAAGGCCAGCTTGCCCGCGAAGTGGGCCACGAGCAGGTCAGAGGAGGGAGCAGTCGATGTCATGCCTGAAACGCTATTCACGCGGTTCAGCGATGTGAAGGCCGCTTCCACGGCAGTCCGGAAGGAACGACGTCGATTTCGTGGCAATCTTGGCGCATGGCCGTGAATCTCCCATTTCAGCCCGACAAGGTCGACGCCGCGATCCTGAAAGAGCTGCAGGCCAACGGCCGCCAGAGCATCGCCGACCTGGCCCGCCGGATCGCCATGAGCCACAGCGCCACCGCCGAGCGCGTGCGCAGGCTCGAAGAGGCCGGCGTCATCAGCGGATACGCCGCCCAGGTCGACCCGGAGCGGCTGGGTTCACGATCCTCGCCTACCTGCGGCTGCGCTACCCGAGCAGCGTCTACGAGCCGCTCCATGAGCTGCTCGCGGGCCTCCCGGAAGTGATCGAGGCGCACCACGTCACAGGAGACGACTGCTTCATCATGAAAGTCGTCGCGACCAGCATGAAGCACCTCGAACAGGTCAGCGGCAGGATCGGGACGCTCGGCAGCGTGACCACGAGCGTCGTCTACTCGTCGCCGCTCCCGCCGAGGCCGCTCCTGCCTCCGGCCTGAATCAGGGCCCATGCCGAGGCCGCGCGGCGGAGGGCGGTCGGCTGAGACCGGAGCGCGAACCGCCCCGGCGTCAGCCGCCCAGGCCGTCGTCGAAGACCTGCAACGCCGAGGTGTCGTTCGTGGCGTCGGTGCGCGTGAGGCGCTTGCCGCGGAAGAAGTCGGGCGAGACCTTCGCCTGGACGAACATGAGGATCACGCCGAGGCCCAGCACGGCGACGCCGATGATCCCGACCAGGCCGATGCCGCCGATGTTGCTGCCGGATCCGGCTTCCGGATCCATGGCGTCGATCGTCGTCTTCACGAACACGATCAGCAGCAGGACCCCGCCGAGGCCGGGCAGCACGATCTTCATCATGATCGATCCGAAGCCCTCGCGGATCGCCGCCTTGCGGAAGTACCAGGGGCTCGCGAGGGCCGTGACGCCGTAATAGAAGCACACCATCATGCCGAGCGCCGTGATCGTGTCCCACAGCACGTCCTCGCTGATGAAGCGCATGACCGCGTAGAACACCGAGGCGACGATCGACGAGAGCAGCAGCGCGATGTGCGGCGACTTGTACTTCGGGTGCACCTTCTTCAGGGATGCGGGCAGCGCGCCGTAGTGCGCCATCGCGAGCAGGGTGCGCGCGGGCGAGATCGCCGTCGAGTTGATCGACGCCATCGCGCTGACCAGGATCGCGAGCGAGAGCAGGATTGCGGCCGGGCCCATGACCGGATGCGCGAGCGCCGCGAACACGTTCTCGATGATCTCGGGGTTGCCGAGACCGGTGGGGCCGTCACCGAGACCGGCGAACGCGACGGTGGCGGTCGCCGTACCGACGTAGAGCACGACCAGGATCGCGACGAGGATCGTCGCCGCCTTGCTCTCCGTGGAGAGGCGCCCCTTCGACGGCTTCGTCTCCTCACCCATCGTAAGCACCGTGTCCCAGCCCCAGTACACGAAGATCGACACGGCGACGCCGGCGGCGAACGCGCTGAAGCTGGATACCTCGAACGGGTTGAACCAGCTCAGCTCGGGCAGCTTCGCCTCCTTGTTGGCGGGGTTCGCCGCGCCCACGAACATCGCGATCACGAACCACACCATCACCGCCATCTGGAAGATCACGGTGATGTACTGGAAGATCTTCGTCGAGGTCATGCCGCGGTACGAGATGAGCGTCGCGAGAGCCATGAACCCCAGGCACACCGCGATGTTGATGAACTTGTTCGCGGCGAGGTCGGCGATCGCCGGATTGCCGACGGCGATGCTGATCGACTGGAACAGGAACTCCACGGCGATGCCGGCCAGGTTCGACAGCACCAGCACGGTCGCGGCGATCAGGCCCCAGCCGGCCATCCAGCCGATCCACGGTCCGAAGGCGCGGGTGGCCCAGGTGAACGACGTGCCGGAGTCGGGCATCGCCGAGTTGAGCGCGCGGTAGCCGAGCGCCACGAGCAGCATCGGGATGAAGCCCATGAGGAAGATCGCGGGGGTCTGATAGCCGACCTCGCTGGCGGCGGGTCCCACCGCGGCAGTCAGCGTGTAGGCCGGGGCACACGTCGAGATCCCGATCACCAGACAGCCGAGCACTCCCACGGTGCCGGTCGGGAGGCCCTTCTTGCTGATCCCGGTGACGGAGTCGAGGGTCCGCGTGGCCGGATCCGGCACACCCTGGTCGTACTTCACGCTCATGCGAGTCCTGCTTCCTGCGCTCCATCGCACGGCCGCCCCTATGGCGACACGGTGTCCGGCAACGCTGCGCCCCGCTGTCGATTCTATGCGTGGGCTGAAAGCGGTGCAGGCTCGGCGGCCGCGAGCGGGTGGCTCGGCCGCCTCGATCGGGTCACGATCTGCACATCCTGTGACGATCAGCACACGTTTCAGCCGGATCCGGTGTGCTGATCGTCGCATCGTGTGCAGATCGTCGCGGCGAAGTCTCCAGAACCACGCGCGGATCCGGGCCTTCCGCCGCCGGTAGACTGGACCCTGCCCCGCCTCCCCTCGCTCCAGGAGCCCGCGTGACCACCCCGAACACCCCCACCACCCACGTCCCCGACTCCGTCGCCAACGCCGCGGCGACACCGGAGAAGGAGCAGCCGTACGCGGCGCTCGGCCTCAAGGACGACGAGTACGCGCGGATCCGCGAGATCCTGGGCCGCCGCCCCACGTCGGGCGAGCTGGCGATGTACTCGGTCATGTGGAGCGAGCACTGCTCCTACAAGTCCTCGAAGAACTACCTGCGCCGGTTCGGGCAGAAGGTCTCGGACGAGATGAAGAAGCGCCTGATGGTCGGCATGGGCCAGAACGCCGGCGTCATCGACGTGGGCGAGGGCTGGGCCGTCACGTTCAAGGCCGAGTCGCACAACCACCCCTCCTTCATCGAGCCGTTCCAGGGCGCCGCGACCGGTGTCGGTGGCATCGTGCGCGACATCATCTCGATGGGTGCACGCCCGGTCGCCGTCATGGACGCGCTGCGCTTCGGCGCGATCGACGATCCCGACACCGCCCGGGTCGTGCACGGCGTCACCGCCGGCATCAGCTTCTACGGCAACTGCCTGGGCCTGCCCAACATCGGCGGCGAGACGGTGTTCGATGCCGTGTACCAGGCGAACCCTCTCGTGAACGCGCTCGCCGTGGGCGTGCTGCGCCACGAGGACCTCAAGCTCGCGAACGCCACCGGCGTCGGCAACAAGGTGGTGCTCTTCGGCGCCCGCACCGGCGGCGACGGCATCGGCGGCGCGTCGATCCTCGCCTCCGACTCGTTCGACTCGACCGGTCCGACCAAGCGCCCCGCGGTGCAGGTCGGCGACCCGTTCGCCGAGAAGGTGCTCATCGAGTGCTGCCTCGAGCTCTACCGCGACGAGCTCGTCGAGGCGATCCAGGATCTCGGTGCCGCCGGCATCTCCTGCGCGACCTCCGAGCTGGCTGCGAACGGCAACTCGGGCATGCACGTGTCGCTCGACAACGTGCTGCTGCGCGACCCCACCCTGACCGCTGAGGAGATCCTCATGTCGGAGTCGCAGGAGCGCATGATGGCGATCGTCGCCCCGGAGAAGCTCGACGCGTTCCTCGCGGTCGTGAAGAAGTGGGACGTGGAGACCTCGGTCCTCGGCGAGGTCACCGGCGACGGCCGCCTCATCATCGACTGGCAGGGCGAGCGGATCGTCGACGTGGATCCGTCCACGGTCGCCGTCGACGGCCCGGTCTACGACCGTCCGGTCGCGTACCCGACCTGGATCGACGCGCTGCAGGCCGACGCCGCAGAGCTGCTCCCGCGCGACAACGACCCGGAGGCGCTCAAGCAGCAGTTCCTGGCCCTGCTGGAGAGCCCGAACCTCGCCGACACCCGCTGGATCACCAACCAGTACGACTACTACGTGCTCGGCAACACCGCCCTCGCCTTCCCCGACGACGCCGGCATGATCCGCGTCGACGAGGAGTCGGGCCTCGGCTTCTCGATCTCGACCGACGCCAACGGCCGCTACAGCCAGCTCGACCCCTACGCGGGCGCGCAGCTCGCCCTCGCCGAGGCGTACCGCAACGTCGCCGTCACCGGCGCCGAGCCCACCGCGATCACCGACTGCCTCAACTTCGGCTCCCCCGAGAACCCCGAGGTCATGTGGCAGTTCGGTCAGACCGTCGACGGCCTCGCCGACGGCTGCTTCGAGCTCGGCACCCCGGTCACCGGCGGCAACGTCTCGTTCTACAACCAGACCGGCGACGTGCCGATCCACCCGACCCCGCTGGTCGGCGTGCTCGGCATCATCGACGACGTCTCCCGCCGGATCCCCTCCGGCTGGCAGGACGAGGGCCAGAACATCTACCTGCTCGGCACCACCTCGACAGAGCTTTCCGGATCCGCCTGGGCCGACGTCATCCACGACCACCTCGGCGGCCTGCCGCCCAAGGTCGACCTCGCGGGCGAGAAGCGCCTGGCGGGTCTGATCGGCGCCGCGCGCGACGAGTGGCTGATCTCCTCGGCGCACGACCTCAGCGAGGGCGGCCTGGGCCAGGCACTCGCCGAGGGCGTCATGCGGTTCGGCGTGGGCGCCCGCGTGTGGCTGACCGAGCTCATGGAGCGCGACGGCGTGGACGCCGCCACGGCGCTGTTCTCGGAGTCGGCCGGCCGCGTGATCGTGACCGTGCCCCGCGAGGACGACGTGAAGTTCCAGGGCCTGTGCGAGGGTCGGGGCTACCCCGTGCTCCGCATCGGCGTGACCGACAGCGCCCCGCAGCTCGAGGTGCAGGACGTCTTCACCGTCTCCGTCGAGGAGCTGCGCGCGACCGCCCAGGCGACCCTGCCGGGCGCGTTCGGCCCGACCGTCGCCGAGCCGGTCGGCGCCTGACGGCCCGCGAAGCGAGGACGCTCATGAACAGCACCCCCGAGGAGACCGAGGACCTCTCGATCTACAGCGCCCGGCGGCAGCGCCGGATCCGCATCACGGCCTGGGTCGTGATCGTGGCGCTCATCCTGGTGGGCGGCGGATCCGCCCTGCTCACGGTGCTGCTGGGCTGAATCCGGCACTCCGGGTGCACGACGTGCCGCGACGTGCGCCCGGATCCCTACCCGCATAGGGGCGACGCCGTCCGCCCGCACAGGGCCGCTCCCTCTGCCGGCACAGAGTAGGTTCGAGAGCATGCGACCCGACCGTGCGGTGACACTGCAGGACATCGCCGATCGCCTCGGTGTGTCCCGCTCGACCGCGTCTTTCGCGATCACGGGGCGCGGCCGCGTGTCGGAGGAGATGCGCCGCCGCGTGCACGAGGTCGCCGACGAACTCGGCTACCGGCCCAACACCGTCGCCCGCAACCTCAAGGGCTCGCGCACGGGCATGCTCGCGCTGCACATCCCGCCCGACAGCACCACGATGTCGTACTACATGGAGGCGACGTTCGGGATGGTCGAGGAGGCCGAGCGCACGGGCCTCATCGTCTTCATGCTGCCGTCCGGCGAGCGACCGGAGGGCTACGACCAGCTGCCCGCAGATGCCGTGATCCTGCTGGACCCGGCCATCGACGATCCTGCGGCGCGCACCCTCCTCGCCGGTCGGGTGCCCGTCGTCACCGGTGAGCGCGTGCCCGAGGGGCTGCCGGCCGCGCGCGGCGAAGTCACCAGCGACCACGTGCCCGCCGTCCGCGAGCTGATGGCGCATCTGCGCGAGCGGGGGGCGCGACACCCGGCGATGGTGCTTCCGGATCTGCAGAGCGACTGGGCATTCACCGTCCGGGATGCCTTCACCGACTGGTGCACCGAGCACGGCATGCAGCCCCGTACCGTCACGCTGCCGCACCCGTCGGCACCCGAGATGATCCACGCGGCAGTGGCCGAGCTCGTGCGCGACGTCAACGACCCGGTCGATGCGATCCTCTCCGTCTCCGACGGCACCGCGCTCAGCGTCGTCACCAGCGCGCAGCGCCTCGGCCGTCGCGTCGGCGAGGATCTGCTCGTCGCGGCGCTCGTCGACTCCGAGGTGCTCGCCCTCGCGCAGCCTTCGGTCACCGCGATCGACCTGCATCCGCGCGAGTTCGGCCGGCGCTGCGTGCGCGCCGCGGTGGCGGTGATCGAAGCCGCCGCCGTCGGCGACGACCGCACGGTGCGCGAGCTGGTGCCGATCTCGGTGCAGCACCGGGCGTCGACCCGCGGCCCGGTCATACCCCCGTCCCCCTGATCCGGGACCCCTGACCCGGAACCCGGGGGCCCCGGGGCCCCACGCGCCCGCCCTCAAACGCCCCACCCGCCTGACCCGCATCCCTGATCCACGGCAGATCCCCGATAGGCACTTGCGTTTGCTTTATCGATATTGCTACCCTGGCGGAACCGACGGTCTCCCTGCCGTCGACGCGACGATGACGTCGATCCCCCCACCCGCAACGCCCGCGGAACAGGAGCCCCCATGACTCACCCCGCCCCCAGCGAGCCGCTCGCCTCGCCCACGGAACTCACCGCCCAGGTCACCGAAGGCCGCTTCAAGCGGGTGCTGGGCACGCCATCCCTCGTGCTGTTCGGCCTCGTCTACATGGTGCCGCTCACGGCGTTCACGACGTACGGCATCGTCACCCAGCTCACCGGCGGGCGCGTGCCGATGACCTACGTGATCACCCTGGTCGCGATGGTGTTCACCGCCCGCTCGTACTCGCGGATGTCGGTCGCCTATCCGTACTCCGGATCCGCGTACATCTACACCCAGCAGAGCTTCGGCGGCGCCATCGGCTTCCTCGCCGGATGGGCACTGCTGCTGGACTACCTCTTCCTCCCGATGATCAACTACCTGATCGTCGGGCTCTACATGAACCAGACGTTCCCCTCGATCCCGAACTGGGTGTGGATCGTCGGAGCGATCCTGCTCGTCACGGTCCTGAACGTGATCGGCATCGTCTCGGTCGCCCGCGCCAACTTCGTGATCATCGCCGTGCAGACGATCTTCATCATCGCGTTCGTCATCTTCGCGATCGGATCCGCCACGGGCCACCACGTCGACCCGCTGCTGCCGTTCCGCGGCGACGGCACCGTGAGCGGCCTGGGCCCGCTGTTCCAGGGCGCCGCGATCCTGTGCCTGTCATTCCTCGGCTTCGACTCGGTGTCGACGCTGTCCGAGGAGGCGAAGGACTCCACCCGCACCGTCCCCCGCGCGATCATGATCACCACCATCACCGCCGGCGTGATCTTCATCCTGCTCGCCTACTTCTCGCAGTGGGCCTTCCCTTCGAACAAGTTCACCTCGGCCGATACGGCGAGCATCGAAGTGGTCGCGTCGCTCGGCCAGCAGTGGCTCTCCGTGCTGTTCATCGCGGGCTTCGTCGCCGGCGGCATGGGGTCGGCACTGACCTCGCAGGCCTCGGTCGCCCGGATCCTGTTCGCCATGGGACGCGACGGCGTGCTGCCGAGCGCGATCTTCGGAAGGCTGAACAAGCGCTTCGGCACCCCGGTCGTCCCGATCCTGATCGTCTCCGTCGTCTCCCTGTACGCGGCGTTCGCGGATCTGCTGACGATCTCGAACATGATCAGCTTCGGCGCCCTCATCGCCTTCTCCTGCGTGAACCTGGCGACGTTCAAGCACTACTTCATCGACCGCGGCGAGCGCAGGGGGTGGCACGCGGTGAACAACCTCGTACTGCCCGGCATCGGCTTCGGCCTGACGGTGTGGCTGTGGACGAACCTCACCGGAATGACGTTCGTCGTGGGCCTCTCCTGGCTGGCGGTCGGATTCATCCTGCTCCTCATCGTCACGCGGTTCTTCCGCCGCCCCACGCCGACCCTCGACCTGAAGGAGTGATGTTGGTCGACACGATCGTCATCGGAGCGCGGGTGCGCTCGCTCGCACCGGAGACCGGAAAGGACGCCGACGCCGTCGCCATCACCGACGGTCGGATCACCGCCGTCGGGCCCAGATCCGAGATCCTCCCTCTCGCGGGAGCGGGCACCGAGCTCATCACCCACGCGAGCGCGACGATCATCCCCGGTCTCGTCGATGCGCATAGCCACCCGATCTACAGCCTCGGCATCGTCCGCGGCCTGTCTCTGACCGGCGTGCACACCTATGACGAACTCGTCGCCGCTCTCGAGCGGGGACGCGACGAGCAGGCCGACTCGGAGTGGTTCCTCGCCTGGGGCCTCGATCCGACCGCGTTCGAGGGCCGCCCGATCGGCAACGCCGCCCTGCATGAGGTACTCGGCGCCGACCGCCCCGCCTACATCAAGATGTTCGACGCGCATTCGGGCATCGCCTCGGCGGCCGCCCTCGCCCGCGCGGGCATCGACGCCCCCGTCTCGTATCCGGACGGATCCGGCGCCGCGGGCGATGAGGACGGCAACCTCACCGGCCACCTGATCGAGTTCCCGACCATGGAGATCCTCGAGCGCGCTCTCCCTGTGCTCGGATTCGACGACCGGGTCGGGCAGCTTCATCGCCTACTGTCGGACATGGCCGCGGTCGGCATCACGGCGGCGCACGTCATGGACCTGCAGGACTCCGACGCGCTCGACCTGCTGGCCGCGATCGAGGCGGCCGGCGATCTGCCCGTGCGCCTGCGGATCTCCCCCTGGGTCACGCCGGAGACGACGGATGACGAGGTCGCCGCGCTCATCGCGCAGCAGGGCCGGGGCGGCCGGCGCTACCGGGTCGAAGGGGTCAAGTTCTTCATCGACGGCACCGTCGAGGGCGGCACCGCGTGGCTGTCGCACCCGGACGCTCAGGGCGAGGGGCTGGCCTCGGCGTGGACGCCCGCCGAGGCCTACGCCGAGCGGGTGCGGCAGTTCGACCACGCAGGGGTGCCCACCGCGACGCACGCGATCGGCGAGCAGGGGATCCGCTTCGTCGCGGAGACGCTCGCGGCCCTGCCGAAGGGCGGAGTGCCGCATCGCATCGAGCACATCGAATCGGTCGAGGACGACGTCATCGCATTGATCGGCGCGAACGGCATCGTGGCGAGCATGCAGCCGACGCACTGCACCCACCACGTGCGCCGGGACGGCTCCGACGACTGGTCGCGACGTCTCGGCGCCGAGCGGGCCGCTCGCGCCTGGCGCACCGCCGACGTGCGGCGCAGTGGAGCGGTGCTCGCCCTGGGCTCGGACTGGCCGGTCGCGGCGTTCGATCCGTGGGAGATCATGGCGGATGCCCAGGGTCGCCGATCCGTCGCGGTGGCCGGCTCCGCTCCCGTCGGGCCGGAACAGGGGCTCAGCGCCGTCGAGGCACTCGAGGGATACACGTCGCATGCGCACCGCGCAGTCGCGTCCGACGGCGGACGGCTCGTCCCCGGCGCCCCCGCGGACCTCGTCGTGGTCGACCGCGATCCGCTGGGCACCTCGCCCGAGGAGCTGCTCCGAGCGCGCGTGCTGCTCACCCTCGTCGACGGGAAGCCCACCGCCGGACGGTGAGGCGCCGGTGGTCCGCGACCCGCCTAGAGTGAGCCGCATGACCCCCGACCCCCGCGTTCTGCTCGAGGAGCTCCGCGCCGCAGCGGCAGCGCAGGTCGTCGAGGCCGACGGCGCGCTCCGGGAACTCCTGCACGACCGGGAGGGTTCGAACGACGACGACGAACACGACCCGGAGGGCGTGACGCTGTCGTCCGAGTGGTCCCGCCTCGCGGGACTCGCCGATGCCGCGACCGCGAAGCTTCAGGAGGTCGACGACGCGCTCGCCCGCCTGGACGCCGGCGCCTACGGCATCTGCGCGTCGTGCGGCCGGCCGATCCCCGCGGGCCGCCTCGAAGTGCGTCCGTTCGCCGAGCACTGCGTCGCGTGCGCTGAGCGCCTCGGACGCTGACGGACACGGCAGAGCGCACGGAGTTCGGGCTCTCCGAACTTTTTTGTGACGAATCCGCTCCCCGCACCGTCATTCCTGTGACGTCGCAGACAGCGACACGCACAGCGAGTGCGCACGACCGAGGGGGAACGGACATGGCCAACGACATCACGGGGAAGCAGAACGCACCGATCGCCGGCGCTCAGGCAGGCAAGACCACGATCGAGGACGCGGTGGTGGCGAAGATCGCGGGCGTCGCCGCCCGCGAGGTTCCGGGGGTGCATGCACTGGGCGGCGGAGCCGCTCGCGTTGTGGGCGCGATCCGAGACGCGCTGAACTCCACGGACCTCGCGCAGGGCATCGGCGTCGAGGTCGGCGAGAAGCAGGTCGCCGTGGACGTGACGCTGGTGGCGGAGTATCCGATTTCGCTGCAGGAGCTGGCGGGTGCCGTGCGGGCGTCCGTGTACCGGGCGATGCAGGAGCTCGTGGGCCTGGAGGTCACCGAGGTCAACGTCACCGTCAACGACGTCCACATCCCATCCGAGGACGAGGGCGACGACGGCCAGGAGGCGCGAGTCCAGTGAACGCGAGCACCATCGGCGCCGCCGTCGGTACGGTGCTCGCCCTGACCTGGGTCGCCTTCGGCTTCTGGGCCTTCCTGTTCGTGGGTCTCGCGATGCTCGTCGGGGTGGGCGTCGCCCGCCTCCTGCGGGGCGACATCGACCTGCACGGGCTGGTTCAGGCGCTGCGCGGGCGACGCACCTCGTCATGAGCACGGCCGCAGCGCACGCCGCGGCGCCGGCACTGCCCGGACGTACGACGGTCACGGCGCGGGCGCTGCATCGCCTCGGCGTGGGGATCGTCGCGAGCGCCTCGGGGACGGATCCCCGCGACGTCGCCCTGCGCTGGGTGGATGCGGCCGGGGGGCTGCACGCCACTGTGACGCTGCCGCTGCGGATGGGTACCGCGGCGGGGTCGACGCTCCAGGAGCAGGGTGCCAGTGTGCGCACCTCCCTGGTGACGGGCATGGCCCAGCGGGCGGGACGTCGGGTGGACGGAGTGGACCTGCGATTCGCCGGCGTCCGCCGCGAGGACACGAGGAGGGTGCGATGAACGAGGAGGAACGGGTGGGGGGCCGGCGTCTGCTGCGCCGGGAGCTCCGCTCCTCTCGCGCGACGCCGGCGGTCGTCGTCGCGGTCGTGCTGCTGGGGGCGGCACTGGCCACTGCGGTGGCGGCGATCTGGATCACGGACCCATCGGGGGCGTCCCTGGTCCAGGACGGCACGGCCGTGGTGAGGACGGCCTGGGAGGAGCCGTCCTGGCGCGCGGCGGCCGCCGCGATCGCGGGCATCATGGGCATCGCGCTCATCGTGCTCGCGATCGCGCCCGGCCGTCGCCGTCGACACGGACGCGGGGCCGCGCGGGTGGAGCTCGTCGTCGATGACGGCCTGCTCGCCGACGCTGCGGCGCAAGCGGTCGCCCGGCACTGCGTGCTGGCCGCATCGCAGGTCTCCGCGACAGTGACGGCACGCCGGGTGCAGGTGCGGATCCGGCCCCTCAGCGGTGTGCCCGTCGACAGGGCCGGTGCCGCGGAGGCGGCGCGAGGCGCCCTCCGGCGCCTGGGCTTCGGGATCCGCCCCGTCGTGACCGTCGAGGCGAAGGGAGTCATCGCATGACGTCGTCGAGCAGGATCCTGAACCGCGTGCTCCTGCTGCTGGCGGGGCTGCTCGCACTCGTCGGCGCGTTGCTCGCGGCCCGCCCGCTGCTGCCGGAGCGCTTCTTCGCGTCCTGGTGGCCACCCGTGCGCCGCGCCATCGACGACGCCTCGCACGCCGTGGGCTCGTGGAGCACCCCGTGGGGAGCAGCGGAGGGAACTCGCATCGTGGCCGCCGCGGGCGGGGTGGTCGTCGCGATCGCCCTCATCGCGTTCCTCGCCACGCGGAGACGGCCGCGCAGCCGCACCGTGCTGCGGTTCGAGGACCGAGCCGGCAGCACCGCCGTGGACGAGACGATCGCCGACGCCGTGCTCACCGAGCCATTCCGGCACCGGAGCGACGTCCTCTCCTCCCGCACGCAGGGCTATCGGATCGCCGGAAGGACCGTGCTGCGCCTCGCGGTCGTGCCGCGATCCGGCGCGGATCTGCCCGCACTGCTCGCGGAGACGGAGGACGGTGTCGCGAGGTGGGACGCGCTGAGCGGCACGCGGACGCCGGTCGTGGTGCACTTCGTCGATCGCGGCGGCTTCGACCGCCTCCGATCGGCCACGCGAACGAGATGACGGATCCGTCCGAGCGCGGAACACCATCTGAGAAATGAACCCGCTCCGGCAGAGCCGGAGCCGACGAAAGGAAAGCAATTCATGGGATTCCTCGGTTTCCTCCTCCTCGGCCTCATCGCCGGGGCGATCGCCAAACTGATCCTCCCCGGCAAGCAGGGCGGCGGCTGGTTCGTGACGCTGCTCCTCGGCGTCGTGGGCGCCCTGCTGGGCGGATGGCTGGGCGGGCTGATCTTCCACGTCGGCCTGGAGTCGTTCTTCAGCCTCGCGACCTGGCTGCTCGCGATCGGAGGCTCGCTCATCGTGCTGCTGATCTACGGCTTCTTCGTCGGGCGACGACGCGACGCATGACGCATCGGCGCGGTGCTCGCCGCACCGTGCGCCCGCACGCGACCATGGGTGCGGTGTCGCACACCGCACCCATGGTCGCGCGACACCCGTCTCGAAGGGAGAGTGACCGATGACCGGCCATGATGAGCGGCCGGCCCTCGACGTCGCCGACGATCGCACGATCGCCGGCCGGGCCGCCGACGGAGACGTCGAGGCGTTCGCCGTCCTCGTACGCCGCTACACCCCGCTGCTCCGCGCCTATGCGCGTCGGATCCTGGGTGGCACGGCGAGCGTGGACGACATCGTCCAGGAGAGTTTCGTCACCGCCTGGCAGCGCCTGCCGGAGCTGGATGACGCCGGCCGGGTCCGCGGCTGGCTCATGCGGATCGTGAGCCGGAAGGCGATCGATGAGGTGCGCGCGACCCGCCCGCACCTGGAGCTGGATGGCGTGGAGGGGCTCGAGCTGCCTACCCGCCCTGCTGACGACCCCGAGCATCGCGCAGAGCACCGCGCCGAACTCGCTGCTCTCGCGGACGCGCTGCAGGAGCTTCCCGACGCGCAGCGCGAGACCTGGGTGCTGCGCGAGATCGGCGGCTGCACGTACGACGAGATCGCCGAACAGCTGGAACAGCCGGTGAGCACGGTGCGCGGGCTGCTCGCCCGCGCACGCAAGCACATCATCGTGCGAATGGAGGAGTGGCGATGACCCGCGACGACAGCACAGGTTCGAGCAGCCTCGGCTTCGAGCCCGAGGACCTCGACGGCCACAGCATGGACGAGCTGGCGGACTACCTCGACGCCGGCAGGACGCCCGCCGACCCTTCGATCGACGCGTCACCGGGCTGCCGGATCGCACTCGACGCGCTCGAACGACTTCGCAGGCTCGGACCGGCGCTGCTCGACCAGGACACCGCGGCCGAACCTCAGGCGGACGAGAGCTGGGTCCGCTCGATCATCGACGGCATCGCGCGCGATGCGCGGGCCGGCCGCCGCATCCCGTTCCCGGTCGCCGAGCCCGATGACGACCTCGGCATCACCGAGGGAGCCGTGCGCGGACTCGTCCGGGCAGCCGGGGACGCCGTGCCGGGTGTTCTCATCGGCCGATGCCGGCTGGACGGCGATGTGACGGTCGCGGGCGCTCCGATCCGGATCGACGTCGAGGCCAGCGTTCCGTACGGCGTGCCCATCGCCGTCCTCGCCGAGCGCCTGCGTGCCGAGATCGGCGAACGGCTCCGCACCCACACCGAACTCAACATCACCGGAATCGACATCGTGGTGCACGATGTGAGAGATCTTCCGAGGAGCGGAGGCGACAGGCGATGACCGAGGACGAAGCTGCCGAGTTGGCGGCGCGGATCGAGAAGGATCTCCTCGCCGAGCCGGGCGTATCCGTCGTCTATCCCGTGTCCGGTGCCGGGTTGCTGCGCGAGGCCGCCGCGAACCTCCTGAGCTCTGGCGACACGGGACCACGCGTCGCGATCCGCATCGGAGATCCGCTGCGGATCGACGTCGCGCTCGGTCTCGACCAGGCGCGGCCGGCAGGAGAGACCGCGCGGGCCGTGCAGCGGATGATCCGACAAGCCGCCGCCGGCCCGGTGCAGATCCGCATCACGGTCGCTCATCTGGAGGTGTCCCCGGATTCGAGCGGGGGGTGAGCTCACGATGGTCGCCGATACGCCGCACTCTTGCCACGACCAGCGACGGAGACGTCAGAGCGCGCCGTCGCGCAGGAGGCCGCGGCCTCGGGCAACGGCGATCGCATCTTCCCTGTTGGTCACTCCGAGCTTGCGGTAGAGGCTTCTGACCTGGGACTTGACGGTGTTCGAGGAGACGTAGAGGGTGGACGCCACGGCTTTGATCGACGAGGTGCGGACGAGTTCGCCGAGCACGACGGCTTCGCGCTCGGTCAGGCTCGCCTCATCTTCCCCGTGCAGCAGGAGCGACCGCGCCGGAAGGTCCTGAGCGATGTCGGAGCGACCGGAGTCCGCGAGCGCTCTTCTCACCCGTTCCAGGTCGGATGGCGGGATCAGCACGAGCGCCAGACGTTGACCGCTGTGCTCCAGCACAGCGGCGAGCTGGAGAACAAGCCGTGCGGTCCGCGCCGACGGTGCGGACCGCAGAAGCGCGGCCAGTTCGATCGTCAGCCGTTCTGCCTCCGAACGGGAGGAGAGACCTGCGGCCACTGCGCGCCTCGATTCGCTGAGGGCCGTGTCGATGCGCCCGAGGGCCAGAGCGACACGCGCCCGCTGGACGTGCGCGTCCGCGCCGAAGCCCAGATCGCGACGGAGGGTGATCGATGCAGCGTCGGGGTCTCCGAGGGCGAGATGGATCACGCCGCGGATACCGGCGAGCCGGCGTCGCACGTCGACGGATCGCCCTTCGGCACCCCGCCTCGCGACGAACGTGTCCAGTCGTGCGATCGCTTCCCCCGGTTTCCCCTCGACGAGCTCCGTCCAGGCCTCGACGATCGCGATCTCCACCCAGAAATCGATCGTGTCACGGTCGTTGACCATGCTCGACAGATGCTCGCGCGCCGTAGCGATATCGAAGCGCTCGAGGGCGATCATCGCTTCGGCAAGGCGGTAGAAAGTGCCCGAGTACATCGATCTCTGGACGTCCGTCCAGGAGTCTTCACGCGCGAGCTCGGTGTACCGCGCGGCCAGACCCATGTCGCCGCGGAAGGCGTGGATGCCCGCCAGCATCGAGATGTTCCCGAACCCGTTGCTCGGGCGCTCCGGTGCCGCTTCGGCGTAGCCCTTCTCCAGTGTTCCGAGCGCCTCCTCGGAGTTTCCCGCGTAGTAGAACGAAGTCCCGATCTGGCTGTAGATCCGCGGGATGTCGCCGACCTCCTCGCGTTCGTCATGGCTCAAGCCGTCGAGAGCGCGGACAGCCGCACGCGCAGAGCGGAGCCCGAGTCGAGGATGGCCGAGAAGGCGATACGCGACTGCTTCGCTGGCCCGGATGAGAGCACGGTCGGTCGCGGGGAGCTCGCGCTTCCTGCCGTGCGCTGCCCGCAGGACGGAGATGAGGATGCGGGCGGACCTGAGACGGTGGTGCGGGAGGCCGTAGAACGACAACCCGTAAACGAATCCGAGAAGTGGACGGCTCTGGAGATCGGAAGGCGGCGTGTCGCGGAGAAGATCGCGGAGCTCGTCCGAATGGACGGCGATCAGCGCGAACCACTCGGCGCGGAGCAGATCCATGACGGCGTCGTAGTCCTCGATCGCGACGGCGTCCGAGATCTCCTGCACGGTCTCCGGCACTGCCAGCGCGGGAGGGTTCCGGAAGGGGATCTCGCTGCCACGTGCTTCGCTCGTCTGTCCGTCTCCCAGAGCCGGCGTGCTCTCCATATCCGATATTCTGCCGGAGTCGTCGCACCCGACCGACAGCGGGCACGCCGCACGAGAGGCCGTCATGAACCACGTCGCGGGAGAACCGCTGCTCCGTGATCGCCAGGATGCGCCGGCCGACGAGTCACGGCTGCTCGGCCTGAAGGCGAACATCGCGAAGTTCTTCCTGCTGGCCGCCCTTGTTCCTCCCGCGACCGTGGCGATCGCGCGACGGGCTACGGAGATCGAGGGAGCGGACGCCGCTGCAGGCTGGACGGCGGCCACCATCGCCGTCGGGTCCGGCAGCGCGATCGTGGGCGCGCTGCTCGCAGGGCGGGTCGCCGACCTCGGAACGGGATCGGCCCGTAGCCGCTGGTGGGTGCTCTTCGGTGGAGCCGCGGTGGGGGTTCTCGCGCTCGCGTGGATGAGCCTCTCCGGTTCCGGATGGGAACTCGCCGCCGGCTGGGGCCTGGCACAGGCAGGCCTTTCGGGAGCGATCGCCGTGTCTCGGGCCCTGCTGACGCACGTGCCGGCCGTGCGGCGAGAGCGCAGCGCGGTGATCATGATCGCGGTGTCGTCGGTGGGGCTGCTCGTCCCCATCGCGTTGTTGATGCTGCTGCCCGGATCTGCGTGGGGGACGTCGATCTGCCTCGCGCTGTGCGCCGTGACCGTGGCCGCGATCGCACTGGTGCGGACCCCTGCGGCGGCAGCGGTCCGGAATCGCCCGCGGACCTCCGGCCCCGCCACCGAGGCAGAGTTGTCGGCGGCGCCGCGGATGTCATGGGGCGCGGTGCTCGTGCTCGGCTTCAGCTCGCAAGTCGCCTTGTCGGCGTACCTGACGTACCACCCGCTGGATATCGTGACCCGTCTCGGTCTCGGATGGGATCAGGCGACGCAGGCGGGAACCCTGGTCCTGGCCGTGGCGCTCCTCGGCCTCCTCGGAGCGTCCGTCGTCATGCTGATCTTCCCCCGCGTGCTGAGACGCACCCTGCCCCTCCTGACCATCGCGGGCGTGCTGCTCGTGTCGGGATTGGTCCTCCGGGCGTTGACGGCCTCCCTCGCGCTGCTGGCGATCGCGGGTCTTCTCAGCGGGATCGCGATCGGCATCAGCACGACCCTGCTCTTCGCCGCAGCGTTGGCGCTCACGACATCGGAAAAGGCGGGATGGAGGCTGGGCGTCTACAGCGCCGTCATCGGCATCGGCCAGCTCATCGGTCCGTCGCTGACCCTCGGGGCCGTGATGGCGATCAGGGGCGTTCCGGACTACTCCGCGCTCTTCCTGCTGCTCGCCCTCATTCCGTTGAGCTGGATCGCGATCGCACTCACGGTGATCCTTCGCCCGCGACGCACAGGAGCACGCTAAACCGGCCGAACATCCAGCGGCGCATAACGCCCGTCGCAGAGGCGCGGTGACCGTTTCACCCCCGTTTCACCCCGGAATCCGTCGCTTCCTCCGGGCTGCTCGGACAGTCTGTTCAGTATCCGATACCTGCCGAGCGCGGGAGTGCGGCAGCTCCGCCGGCGTGAGCGGAAGACGTTCGTGCCTGATTGCGGGATGCGATCCTCGCGCCTGCTGTCCGCGCCGTGAATCCGGATTCCAGAGCGCGAAAACGAAGGAGACATGCCGAGATGTTGCGAGGACGTGCAGCGGGAGAGACCCAGGAGCCGAGCACGCCTGAGGGCGGGCCGTCGGCTGCCGCGGCAGGAGGGATCAGTCGGCGCACGATCGTTCGGGGCGTCGCGTGGAGCGTGCCCGTGATCGCGACCGCCGCCGCCATGCCGCTGGCCGCGGCGTCGGTGGGCGCCCCGACCCTGAAGTTCATCAACGGCCCGTACAGCGTGGGCGGCTGCAGCGATCTGACCAACGTGACTCTCGCGGCGACCACGAACGGTTCGACCCCCGCGGCCAGCACGACCGTGAGCGTCGTCCTGCCGAGCGGCCTCACGTGGGCGGACGGGTTCACCGGCCCCCGCAGCTTCACCACCGACCCGAACGGCAAGGTCGTGCTGCCCGCGATCACCGCGAAGCCCAACGCGGCCTCCACCCCATCGATGGGTGCGTCGATGACCGGGGCGAACGCAACGGCACCGGTGGCCGTGACGGCTCAGGTCGGGGCGAAGATCTACGACGTCGTGTCGTCCGGCAACCCGCCCGCGACCGGAATCCCGCTCGGCTCCGTCGCCGTCGGCCACGGCACTTTCCTCAACCCCGACGGCAGCCTCGTGTACTTCAACACCGTCGCAGGAAAGGCGATGCCGCTCGCGACGAACGTCACCAGCGGCACGACAGTCCTCATCGGAGGCACCCAGTCGTACTCCACGTACGTATCGGGCGGAGTCGCGAAGGTGCAGGACGTCGCGACGGGCACGACGATCAACGCCGTCGGCGTACCGAACGGATCCACCGCCGTCGGCCACGCGACGTTCCTCACCCCCGGCGGAGACCTGTACTACTTCAACTCAGCAACGAACGCATCCGTCCTCGTCGCGTCCGGGGTGTCGAGCGCGAAGGTGTCGCTCTTCGCCGGCACTCAGCCCGTGCTGACGTTCGTCGCGGGCGGCGTCGCGAGGGCGTACAACGCCACCACCGGGAGCTACGTCACCGCGACCGGAGTCCCGGCCGGAACCACCGCCGTCGGCCACTCCACATACCTCGCATCCGACGGGCTCCTGTACTACTACCGGGCCGCGACCGGCACCGCGATCGTGGTCAGCTCCGGGGTGTCCAGCGCGACGACGGCGCTCTACGGCGGCACCGATCCCTACGTGACGTACGTGACCACCGGCATCCCGGCGGTCTACAGCGTCACCAACGGCACGTACCAGACGGCGACGGGCATCCCCGCGAACTCCGTCGTCGTCGGGCACGCGACCTACCTCGCCCCTGACGGCCGGCTGGTCTACTACAACGCCGGAGCCAACGCCCCGATCGTCCTCGACACGGGCGTGACGAGCGCCGTCGTCCACCTCTACGGCGGCACCGACCCGATCGCGACCTACACGCACAACCTCGTCTGCTGACGCGGCGACGGAATGGCGGCACGCGCGCGCCGCCATTCCGGGCAACCCATCGCACCACGTGATCGATCCCGAATGGTGCGCGGCAGCGCGCGACAGAATGGGTCCATGACCGCCGACGCCGACGTCCTCGCCCGTGCCCTCTCCTCCGGCGAACCTCTCACCTGGGTTCTGACCGGCGATTCGATCACGCACGGCCTGGTGCACACGCAGGGCGGACGCACGTATGCGGAGCACCTGCACGAGATCATCCGCGGCGAGCTCGGCCGGGTGCAGGATGCGGTCATCGACACCGCGATCAGCGGCTGGCGGATCGTGCAGCTCCTGGAGGACTTCGACCGCCGTGTCGCCACGTGGCGCCCGCAGGTGGCCACCGTCATGATCGGCACGAACGACTGCTCCGACGCGGGCGCGTTCCCCGTGATCACGCCCGCCGAGTTCGCGGCATCGCTCGCCGAGTTCGTCCGGCGCGTGCGCGAGCTCGGAGCGATCCCGGTGCTGCAGACGCCTCCCGCGGTGGACGTCCCGAACGCTCCCGAACGCGGCCGCATCGCCGCGTTCGCGCAGGCCGTGCGGGACGTCGCCGCCACCGAGGACACGATCCTCGTCGACCAGTTCGCGCGCTTCGCCGAGCTCGGCAACGGCGGGGTGCCGTGGGGTCTGATGAACGACCCGTTCCACCCCAACGCCACCGGGCACGCAGCCCTCGCGCTCGAGCTCGCCGAGGCTCTCGGACTCGACCCGGCGGGATCCCGGGTGCTGCCGAAGCTCCGCGCCGACATCGCAACCGGACGCCTGAATTGACTCCGGGCGCACCCATGGCGCGCCCGGTTCATCGGTAGGCGGCGAGGAACTCCTCGATCAGCGCCGCTGCCGGGGCGCTCGGCGAACGAGGACTGATGATGCTGAGATCCCAGTCGATCTGCTCGGCGAGCGCCACCGACACGACGCCGTCGACGGGCGTGAAGATCAATTCCGGAAGCACCGCGATGCCGAGGCCGGTGGCGACGAACACCGGTATCGCACTCGTCTCCGTCACCTCGGCGCGGATGTCACGGACGATGCCCCGCGCGGCGAGTGCGGAGTCGAGGACGTCGCGATTGCCGAATCCGACGGGTGTGTCGACGAAATGCTCGGCGGCGATCTCGGCCACCTCGATCTCCGTCCGCTGCGCGAGCGGGTGATCCTCGGACAGGATGACCCGGTACGGCGTGGTCGCGAGGCGATGCACGGCCAGACCGGGAGCAGCCGATGCGGGAAGACCGAACAGACTGAGATCGACCCTGCCTCGTCGCACCGACTCGAGCAGCTCGCCGGATCCGCCGGAAGTGCCGCGCAGACGGAGCTCCACCAGAGGATTCGCACGGTGGAAGGCCCCGATGACGCGCGGAACCGCCATGGAGCTGATGCTCGTGAACATGCCCATGCGCAGGAGCCCGCGCAGCTCCCCGCGCGGATCCGCGGCCGCCCTGGCGCGGGCTTCAGCATCGGCGAGTTCCCGCAGCACGGGGAGGATGGCTTCGCCCGCCGGGGTGATGCGCACCCCGCGTTGATCGCGTTCGAAGAGCGCAGCGCCCAGTTCCTTCTCCAGAGCGCGCACGCCCGCCGATACGGTCGACTGCCCGGCGTACACGCGCTGAGCGGCCCGGGTGAAGCTCAGTTCGTCGGCGACGGCGATGGCGTACTCGACCTGACGGGTGTCCACGTGACCTCCCTTGTCATCGATCGGAACGATGACAGTGATCCATGATAACCGTTGGACTCGATGACGCCGGAGGGCGAGCATGGAGCCGTGACCACCACGACAGCTTCCCCCGCCCTCGCCTCCGCCCGGCGTCTCCCGCACCACGCCGGCTTCTGGATCATCGCCGTCGCGTTCCTGACCGAGATGGCGTTCTGTGCGATCCCCACCCCGCTCTACGCGATCTACCAGCAACGCGACGGCTTCCCGACCATCGTCCTCACGGTGATCTTCGTCGCCTATGCGGTCGGCGTGATGGTGAGCCTGTATCTGGCGGGCCACGTCTCCGACTGGCTCGGCCGCCGTCGCGTGATCCTCGGATCGCTGCTGATCAACGTGCTCTCCGCCATCCTGTTCCTGGTGTGGACGGACGTGACCGGCCTCATCATCGCCCGCTTCGTCTGCGGACTCGGCGTCGGGATCCTGACCGCGACCGCGACGGCGCACCTCTCGGAGCTCGGCGCCGCAGCGGGACGTTCCACGGCGCGTTCGTCGCTGGTATCGACGTTCGCGAATCTCGGCGGCATCTCCCTCGGGCCGCTGGTGGGCGGCGTGGTCGCCACCTGGGCCGCGCGTCCTCTTGCGACTCCGTATGCGATCTTCGCCGTGCTCCTGACCGTCGAGGCGGTGGTCGTGGCCTTCGTGCCGGAGACCGTCGAACGCCGCGAGGAGCGGCCCGCATACCGGCCGCAGCGCGTGGCCATCCCGGCCGCAGGGCGGGCGGCCTTCTGGTCGGCCGCGGCAGCCGCTTTCGGCGCGTTCGCCGTCTTCGGCACGTTCATGGGCCTCTCGTCGACGTTCCTCGGCCGCGTGCTCGGCGTGCACTCGCCCCTGCTGGTGGGCGTCGCTCCGTTCATCCTGTTCATGGCCGCGGCCGCGGCGCAGATGCTCACGACGAAGGTCCCGGTGCGGGCGCAGCTCATCAGCGCGATCGCCCTGGCGGTGCTCGGCCTGACCACGGTCGCGGCGGGTGCCGTGCTCACGTCCCTGGCACTCTTCTTGGCTGGAGCGGGCATCACGGGCGCGGGCATCGGGATCCTGTTCCGCAATGCGCTGACCACCGCGGCATCGGCGGCCGTCCCGGAACGACGTGGCGAGGCGCTCGCCGCCATCTTCCTGATCGCCTACGCCGGCATGACCCTTCCTCCTCTGCTCGCGGCCGGCGCCCTGAGCGTCTGGAGCCCGGTGACGGTGCTCATCGGGCTCGGTGCACTCGCCGGCGCGCTGGTGGTCGTGTCCGGCGGGAGGATGCTGCGCCGCCCGACCCCCGCAACGGCGTGATCAGTGCGTGCTCAACCACTTCCGGCGGCGCCTGTCACGAGGCCCGGTCTCGGGCGCTGACGCGTTCTCTCATGCGGCGACGGAGCGCGACGAGGTAGGCGCGTCCGAACTGAATTCCGTAGGTGATCTCCCGGTCGGAGGCATCCGCCCCCTCTGGAACGCGTCGTGCGCCGACGGCGACTTCCGCCAGCATCGTCGCCGCGTCATCGATCGGTCGACGCACGTGGAACCAGCTCGCGCCGGACTGCAACGCGGCGTCTGACCGCGCCGTCGCTTCGTCGAGCACAGCCGAATACCATCGAACGGACTCGTGGGACACTGACCGCCTCCTCCAGGATGACTCCGAGCATTCATCAGGAGAGACGGGCGAAGCGGGCTTCGATTACGCGACTACGCCGATCCTTCATCCGTTCTTCGCCGCCGCTTCACCCTCGTCCGTGCGGCGCGAGCGGCCGGCAATCGCACATCCGCCGCAGAGCGGGGCTCTCCCGCAGCGATTGCCGGGCGGGCTCCCGTCGGACGGATGCGGCACGTCGCGAGGCGCGCCCGGCGGCGCTCGAAAGGCGCCGATGACGATCCGCAGCGGGGCGCATAGGCTGAGGGTCATCATGCAGGAGTTCTGGAATGGTTTCTGGACGTTCGCGCAGCACTATTGGTGGCTCGTGTTCCCGCTCATGGGCGTGGCGGGCGGCATCGGACGGCGGTGGCAGGTGCTGTCGCAGCAGCGCCACAAGCAACGGCTGGAGACGCTGCGCCTGAAGGGCGAGATCAAGGCAGCACAGCTCGCCGCCCGCGGCCAGATCGCTCCGCAGCCTTCGCCGCGAGCCGCCGCTCAGCAGCAGGCGAACGCCTCCAAGGAGCTGCTCGAGCGACTGTTCGCCGAGCATGACGGGATCACCGCCCGCTGGCTCGACTACGAGCTCGATGTCGCGAAGATGATCGCGTTCCCGGCGATGAGCGACGGACGCCAGCCCCTGACCGCGGCGTTCCTGCGCGCGAAGAAGATCGCCGACGCGCTGCGGCCGAGCTCGGCCGAGGCGAAGGTCACCGAGCAGCAGGTCACCGAATACCTCGACGCGGTCGGCAACTACGCGGTCGCGTTCGAGATCGCGGAGAAGGACGCCCGCCGCCTGCGCGACTCCACCTTCACCGACGACGAGCGCAAGCGCCTCGAACGCGCGCAGCACATGCTCAAGGTCGCCGTCGACCAGTCCGCCACGCCCGCCGAGCGCCAGACGGCGTACCGCAGGGTGCGCGAGGAGCTGGACGGTCTCATCGACCTCTCCGATGCCGCTGTGGAGAACCTCGAGAAGAAGGTCGCACTCCAGCTCGAACCCGGTCGCACTCCCGAGCCCGTCGCTTCCGCGAACGTGAGCACCGAGGCGGATCCGGTCCCTGCGCCGGCGCCGACCGCTCAGACGGACCCGAGCGCGCAGGGGGATCGAGTGCCCGTCGCGGATCCGATCCGGGCGCGCGATCCGCTCGCTCCTGCGGACCCGCTGCGTCAGTCCGCACCGCTGACGAACCCGGAGCGCTGACGTCGTGACCGGGCCGGACGCGCCGCTGCGCGTCGGACTCATCGGCGCGGGCGGGATCGCCGCCTCGCACCTCGACGCCTGGCAGGCGCTCGGTGCCGAGTGCGTGATCTCCTCGCGCACCCGCCCCGAGGCCCTCGCCACGCGGTTCGGCGTGGAGATCGCGGACGACGTCGACGCGCTCATCGACCGGGTCGACATCGTCGGGATCCTCGCTCCCACACCGACGCACCCCGACCTCGCTCTGCGCGCGATCGCCCGCGGCCGCCATGTGGTGTGCGAGAAGCCGCTCGCGGTGAGCGCTGCCGAGGCGCGGCATATGGCCGGCGCTGCCGAGGCCGCTGGCGTGCGCCTGTTCCCCGCCCACGTCGTGCGGTACTTCACCGCGTATCGGCGGATCCAGCAGCAGGTCGCCGCGGGCAGGATCGGCGCACTGCGGTCGCTGCAGCTCAACCGCTCGGGCGCGGGCCCGATGGCCGGGTGGTTCTATGACGAGGGCGCGGGCGGCGGGCTGATCCGCGACCTGCTCATCCACGACATCGACCAGGCGCTGTGGCTCGCCGGCGCTGTGGTCTCGGTCTCCGCGCGGCAGGATCCGCCGAGCGTCGACGGGCGGTTCTCGGCACCGGTCACCGCGGTGGTCGAGCTCACCCACGCGAATGGCGTGACCACGCGCATCGACGGCGGGTGGCTGGGCGAGGGCGCCCCGTTCCGCACCACGATCGCGGTGGCCGGCACCGAGGGGACGCTCGTGCACGACAGCGCTGATGCTGTCGCCGAGAGCACCGACGAGACCGCCGACACGGGGCCGGCCCCGTCGGTCGGGTCCGACGCCGGCTACCTCCCGCCGCAGGCCGAGGATCACCCGTACCGCGCCCAGATCGCCGACTTCGCCGACGCGATCCGCACGGGAGGGCCGGCCCGGGTGACCCCGGCCGACGGCGTCGCCGCGGTCGCCGTCGTGGAGGCGGCGTATGCGTCCATCGCCGCGGGCGGTGCGGCCATCCCGCTGTAGCGGGGCGCCGGCTGACGCCGGATCCCCCGGGGGCTGCCGTCCTCCGGCGGTGCCGTCGCCCCGGGCGGTCGCGCACGTGGTGCGATGCCGGATCCGCGTTTCCCCCCTCGCAGCGTGATTCCCTCCCCTGAGAGACGCCCATCAGGGGAGGGAATCACGCCCAGGGGAGGGAATCACGCCCAGGGGAGGGAAACGCGCCGGGCTCACGCCCTGCACGGGCTCACGCCCTGCGCGGGATCCGATCCCCCGGCTCAGGGCTGCGGGTAGTACGCCTTGCTGCCGACGGGGCCGTCGATGGTGAAGGCGCCGTTCTTGTAGACGACCTTGGTCACGCCCAGGTTCGGCACGCCCGCCGGCGGCATCGCCGGGGTGGCGCCGGTCGTGTCGCGCATGTCCGGGGCCCCGGCGAAGCACGAGATCGACAACCCGCTCGAGACCACGAACACCGTCTTGTCGTTCTTGTCCACGGCCTTCGCGGCGATCTCGGTCAGCGCCTCGGTCATACGCGCGTCGACATCCGTGCAGTCCTCCGCGGGCAGGCCGAGTTCGGGCGCGTCGGCGACGGCCTTGATCGCCGCCATCATCCCGTACAGCCCGTGCTGGGCGATCGCGATGCCCTGCATCGTCTGCCATCCGCCGTTCTGGCCGTTCGCATCGGCCGGCGCGAGCGGGGGTGCATCGTGATCGATCGTGTAGCCGAGATGCTCCGTGGCGGCGGTCCACAGCTCCTTGTTCTCCTTGCCCTCGTACTTGCCGAAGTTCACCTCGCGCAGCCGCGCGTCCTGGGTCACGGTCAGCTTCGACTGGCCCGCGCCCTGGAGCGCATAGGTCGCCGTCTCGAGGTGACGCTTGCCGTCGGCGGAGTACGCGGCGGCGAAGGGCCCCACGGCGGCTCCGAGGTTCGCGCCGACGGCGGCCGCGAGCGGGCGCCCCTCATCGAGCTTCCCGACCGGTGCCGTCGCGACCGGCTTCGTGCCGACGAGCAGCGGCGAGTCCGACCAGCCCTGCACGGTGTCGGTCTGGTTGAGGATGGTTCGGCCGTGCCGGGTGAGATAGATCGTGACGACGCGGTCGGCCTTGCTGTTGCCGGCCCCGACGGCGGCCGACGGCGGTGCGGCGGCCGCCGAGACGGCCGTGAGGGTCGTCGCCGCGAGGAGTGCCGCGGTGACCGCCGCGACGCGGATGATGCTCTTCTTCATGGTTCTCTCCTTGAAGGGGTTGGACGGATCGGGCGTGACGGATCGCGGCGCGACGAGGCGCCCCGATCCCGGATGGGTGTTCAGAAGGCGAGCGACCCGCTCACACGGATGTCCCGTGACGACACCCCGACGCGGATCTCCGCGGGGCCCGTCGCCGGCGTCCAGCTGTGCGTATCCACGTCGAAGTACGACACGGCCCGCCAGGGGATGCACACCGTGACGCGCTCGGATCGGCCGGGCTCCAGGCGCACCTTCGTGAACCCTGCAAGCTGCTGCGGAGGCATCGGCACCGGTGCCGTGACGTCTCCCGCATAGACCTGGACGACGACGGATCCCGGGCGCGAGCCGGTATTGCGCACCGTGACCGTCGCCGTCCCCGCGTCGTCCCCGTCCGACGGGGCGACCGCAAGATCCTCGATCTCCCACGTCGTGTACCCCAGGCCGTGGCCGAAGGGATACGCCGGCTCCAGATCGTGCGCGTCGAAGCCGCGGTAGCCGACGAAGACCCCCTCGTCGTAATGCACGCTTCCGTCGACCCCGGGATAGGTGCGGGCCTCGCGGGCGGGCGTCTGGGACAGGTCGACCGGCAGCGTCAACGGCAGCCGTCCGCCGGGCTCGACGGCGCCCGTGAGCACGCGCGCGAGCGCGTCCCCCTGCGCCTGGCCGGGATACCACGCCTGCACCAGCGCGGCCGGATCCGTGCCCCAGCCGGTGATGTCGACGGGAGCTCCGGTCATGAGCACGACGACCGTGCGCGGGTTCGCCGCGAGCACGGCACGGATGAGGTCGTTCTGGCCACCGGGCAGCTGCATGCTCGGGCGATCGTCGGCCTCCGCCTCGTAGCTGCGCGCGATGACGACGGCGACGTCGGCGGACGCCGCGACCTCCGCGGCACGGGCCGCATCGGGCGAGAGGACCCCCTCCGGCGGCACCCAGCCGAGCCGGAGCTTCGCCCCGAGCAGGAACCCTTGCGACGGGTGGTCGGCGGCGTACGACATCCGGATCCGGTAGTCGCGACCGGCCTGCAGCCGCACAGCGACCTCGTCGATCTCGACGTCGGGCTGTCCGCCGTCGCCGCCCCACCCGTACGGCCGCGGCTCGTCCGTCGCGGCAGCGTCCTCGTCCGCGGCGAGGTCGATCACCGCCTCGGCCTCGCCGTCCTCGACCTCCCCCGCGCCGGACCGCGCGACCACCCGGCCATCGAGCTCGAACGTGTACGAGCCGAGGCTGGTGATCACGACCCGGTAGGAGCCGGTGACCGGCACGGTCAGAGTGCCCGTGTACCGCGCCGACATCTGCGCGTTCAACTCGGTGGGAAGCCTCTCGTATCGCGCCGAGGCGGCGTTGAACCCGGGGAAGTTGTGGAAGCCGTGCAGAAGCTCGATCCGCCCGTCGATCCGGGACACCAGCGGATCCCCTTCGAACGACGGGTTCGCCCAGTACTCGGCCTGCAGACCGACCTCGCCCGACGGCGCTCGGAAGAAGCCGGAGTCGACGGGATCCGCGCCGGGCAGGAGCGCGCCCGGGGTGATCGGGTCGCTGCCGTATTCGACGAGGATCTCGACGTCGTCGCCCAGCGCGCGCCGCAGGCCCTCCGCGGGCGAGACGCCGCGCGTCGGCCTGACCTGCGAGCTGCCGCCGCCCTGTGCGCTCCAGGCGTCGACGTCCGGGCCGATGAGCGCCACGCGTCGCACGCCTCCGAGAGGCAGGATCCCGTCGTTGCGCAGCAGCACCATCGCGTCCTCGGCGATCGCCTGGGCGACGGCGTGGTGCTCGTCGACGGCGAAGTCCGCGATGCCGACGGGGTTCTCGAGCTGCCCCATCCCGACCAGGGGGCGCAGGATGTTGCGCACCTTCTCGTCGATCGCCGCGTCGGCCACGCGCCCGTCGTCCACCGCGGCCCGCAGCTGGCCGCCCCAGAAGCCCTCGTTCGGCTGCTCCTGGTCGAGCCCGGCGTTCGCCGCCTCCGCCGTGGAGTGGTTGGCGCCGTAGTCGCTCATGATCCAACCGCGGAACCCGAAGTCGTCGCGGAGGATGTCCCTCAGGATCCGCGGGTTCTCGCAGGCGAACTCGCCGTTGACGCGGTTGAACGATCCCATCATCGACGCGACGCCGCCGTCCCGGATGAGCGCCTCGAACGGCGGCAGGTACAGCTCGCGCATGGTGCGCTCATCGATCACCGCGTCCACGCTCGACCGGTGGTCCTCCTGGTTGTTGATCGCGTAGTGCTTGGCGCACGCCTGCACGCCCTGCTCCTGGATGCCGCGCACGAGCGCGACCCCGATCTCCGACTGCAGATGCGGATCCTCGCCGAACGACTCGAACGTGCGCCCGCCGATGGGCACCCGGGCGATGTCGACGGCCGGGCCCAACGAGACGTTGTGGTCGGTCGCACGGCATTCCGCGCCGATGACCGCGCCGTAGGCGGATGCCTGAGCCGGATCCCAGGTGGCGGCGAGGGCGATCGGCGCGGGCAGCGACGTGGCTTTGCCCTCGTGCACATCGCCCTTGTTGATCCGCACGCCGGCGGGCCCGTCCGCCATCTGGATGTTCGGGATGCCGAGCCGCTCCACACCCTCGGCGTAGAAGCCGAAGTTCCAGTTCAGATCGCCGGTGACGAACGCGATCTTCTCATCGAGCGACATCTGCGCGAGGAGCTCCTCGACGCGCTCGTCAGTGGCTGCACTGTCCCAATCTGCATTGGCCCAGGCGACGCCGGACTTCTCGGACATGAACCCTCCATCGGGCCTGTGCGCACCGCCTCGTTGCGATGCGCGAGTGGCACCGAGTCTGACGTCAATACCTAAACGAGTCAAGTATTCGATCGGAGCAATCCTTGGACGTCTCCGCGCACACCCCGCACGCCCGGCTCAGGGCCGTGCGAGACGAGCTGCGCGGTCTGATACGCATCCGCCGCCCGGAGCGTGGCGGGTCAGGCGGCGTGCGAGAGGGCCACGATCCCGTCCCAGAGGCGGCGCAGGCGCGCCACCATGTCGACCGTGTGGTCGTTGAGCCACTGCAGCTGCAGGCCGTCCGCGGCCGCCACCAGCAGGTCGACCGCAGCGGAGACGTCGACCGCGGGGCCGATCGCACCGGCGTCCTGGGCGCGCCGGATGACCCCGGAGAGCCCCTCGCGCAGCCACGCGTACCGCTCCAGGAAGAACGCGTGCGCCGGGTGCTCGGGGATGCTCGCCTCGGCGGAGAACTCGACGTACAGCCGCACCAGCCCTGGGACCTCGGCGTTGTGGGCGATGACGGCGAAGAATCCCTCGATGGTCGGATCCGGCGCGAAGAACATGCCGTGGTCGCGGATGTCCCGCGCGCGCAGCACCTCCTGGTACAGCTCCTCGCGGGACGCGAAGTGGTGCATGAGCCCGGCCTGAGTGAGGCCGACGCGCTCGGCGATCTCCCGATTCGACGCCTTACGACAGCCCTTCGCGGCCACGACGTCGAGCGCGACGGAGAGGATCTCTTCGCGCTTGGCCGTCCCCTTGGCGTACGGGCCCCGCTTCACGAGTGCCAGACTACGTGCTCGCGCCCCGATCCTCCGCGCCGAAGGACGCCGCGCACAGCGCTCGCCACAGCTGCCTCAGACGTTCGGCCATGTCGATCTCGCGGTCCAGCAACCACTGCACCTGCAGACCGTCGGCCGCGACGATCATCTGCTCGGCGATGACCGGGGCGCACGCATCCGGCCCCATCTGCCCCGACTCCTGCGCGATCCGCACATCCCCCATCAGCGCTTCCCGCAGCGCGGCGTACCTCTGCTGGAAGAAGCCGCGGGACGGATGCCGCGGGTCGCCCGCGACCTCGGCAGCGTACTCGGCGAACAACTGGACCAGCCCCGGCACCTGCTGATTGTGCTCGATCACGGCGAGGAACCCGGAGATCCCGACCGGGGTGCGCGCATACACCGCCTCGTCGTGCTCGTCCCGGGTCTGGATGATCGCGCAGAACAGCTCATCCCGGGAGCGGAAGTGATGCATGAGCCCGGCCTGCGTGAGCCCCACCCGACGGGCGATGTCGCCGATCAGCGCGCCCCGGCTGCCGTTCTCGGCGATCACGTCGAGCGCGGCCTCGAGGATCTCGGATCGCCGCAGCACCCCCTTGGCGTACGCGCCGCGGGTCGAGCGCTCCTGTCCGGTCACGGCACCCCCTTGCCTCGTCCCGCCCCCGGCGGAGGAGAGCAGGCCGACGATCCGGCCCGCTCTCCGCCGCGCTACCTGACCTTCTTGATCGGGAAGATCACCACCGCCCCGATCAGTCCTGCGACCGCGCAGAGCGTGAACCACACCGTGTAGTTCGACCCGTTGGCGCCGCCCGTGGCCAGCAGCACGAAGCCGCCGATCATGGGGGCGAGGGTCTGCGGCAGGGCGTTCGCGATGTTGAGCACGCCCAGGTCCTTGCCCGAGTCGTCCGGATTGGGGAGCACGTCGATGACGAGCGCCAGATCAACGCCGACGTAGATGCCGTAGGCCGCTCCGAGGAAGAGCTCCAGGACGTAGTAGGACGGGATGTCCTGAACGAAGATCAGGGCGAAGGTCCCGACAGCGAAGAGCGCCGTCGCCACCCACACGAAGACCTTGCGCTTCCCGATCCGGTCCGACAGCATGCCCGCGAGCCACGCGGTGACGACCAGCGCACCCGTGTACACCAGCGTGGTATTGGCGATCAGGAGACCGATCTCCTTCTCCGGCACCTTGAGGTGGTTGATCAGGTACCCGAAGCGGAACGCGGTGAAGCCGAAGGAGGCGAACGTGATCAGGAACCGCGACCACCAGGCCAGTGCGAAGTCCGGCTCCTTGACAGGGCTGACCCAGATGGTCTGGAGGATCTCGCCGAACGTCATCCGCGGAGGCTTCACGGGCAGCACCTTGTCCGGCAGGACGAAGGCGAACACGATCATCGCGCCGATCGCGAGGATCGACGGGATCACGAAGACGATGAAGAGGTTGGCCGAGAACCAGCCGGCGACGTAGACGCCGCCGACGATGCCGGCGTTCTGCGCGATGCCCAGGGCTGCGGTGATCTTTCCCCGCTGGAACTTCGGGACCTGATCCGCCAGGGTCGCGACGAACGGTGCGAGCGTCATGTTCGCGCCGAGTTGCGCGATCGCCCAACCGACGGTCGCGATCAGCAGAGACGTGCCCGTCGCCATGAAGACGAACCCGATCGTCATGATGATCGTGCCGAGCACGATCCAGATCCGGCGTCGCCCCCATCGACTGGTCGTGCGGTCGGAGACGCGGCCGAAGATGACGTTGGCGAGGGTGGCGAAGAGGGCGCCCACGCCGCCGAGGATCGCCTGGGCGGAGTTCAGGCCTGCGCCGGTGTTCTCCACGGCGCCGGTGTGCTGAAGGTCGAGGATCTTCAGGCCGATTCCGACGATCGCGGGGCCAAGCAGCGCCACGAAGAAGATGAACTGCGCGACGATCAGCCAGAAGACGAAGCTCTTCTTCGCAGGCTCGGTCGGCTCGGAGAACCAATGGTGCTCATGCGAGCCGATCGTCCGACTCGCCGCCGTCATCCCGGATGGATTGCCCGCAGCGGAACCGCTGACAGAACTCATACCTGCCTCCTTTGGCCGGTCGAGGAGGAGAGCGGACGCCACATTGCGCCGCCAGGGAGCTCCGGCCCTCGTGCGTGAAAACCTATCCTTTTCAGGTTTCCGTCGCAAGAAGATTTCGGACCGGGGAACGCCGTTGCGGATGTCGAGGTGAACCCTTGTCGACAAAAACCTGCCCCGTTATGGTTTCCCCCATGAACCCCGACGACAGGGAGCCCGTGATGACGGAACCGAAGGGCCTGCGCGCGGCAGACCTCACCCTCGAGGAGAAGGCTGCGCTCACGAGCGGGGCCGACTTCTGGACCACGAAGGCGATCGATCGGGTCGGGGTCCCCTCGATCATGCTGACCGATGGCCCGCACGGCCTCCGCAAACAGGCCACGGGCAATGACCATCTCGGCCTTGCCGGATCCGTGCCCGCGACCTGCTTCCCGCCGGCTGTCGGCCTGAGTGCGACGTTCGATCCCGAGCTCGCGGAGCGCGTGGGCGTCGCGCTCGGCGTCGAGTCCGCGATCGAGGATGTCGCGGTCATCCTCGGCCCCGGCATCAACATCAAGCGCTCGCCGCTGTGCGGCCGCAACTTCGAGTACATGTCGGAGGATCCGATCGTCTCGGGCGCCATGGGCGCGGGTCTGGTGAAGGGGATCCAGTCCCAGGGCGTCGGCTCGTCGCTCAAGCACTTCGCGGCGAACAACCAGGAGACCGATCGCCTGCGGGTCTCCAGTGACGTGGATCCGCGACCGCTCCGTGAGATCTACCTGCGTGGCTTCGAGCGCGTGGTGCGCGACGCCCAGCCCTGGACGGTGATGTGCTCCTACAACCGGATCAACGGCGTCTACGCCTCGGAGGATCCATGGCTGCTCACCCAGGTGCTGCGCGAGGAGTGGGGGTTCGACGGCATCGTGGTCTCGGACTGGGGCGCGGTGAACGACCGGGTCGCCGGGCTCGTCGCGGGCATGGATCTGGAGATGCCGTCCAGCGGAGGCCGCACGGACGCCGAGCTCGTCGCCGCCGTGCGCGACGGCCGTCTGGACGAGCGCGATCTCGACGCCGTCGCAGATCGCCTGCTGGAGCTCGCGCGGAAGGCGCAGGCCCGAGCCGCGGCCACAGATCCGCTCGATGTGGACGCGCACCATGCGCTGGCACGCGAGGTCGCCGGCCGCGCGATCGTGCTGCTCAAGAACGAGGGGACGCTGCCGCTGCCGCGCAACGCCCGGCTCGCAGTGATCGGCGAGTTCGCGCGCACGCCGCGGTTCCAGGGCGCCGGATCCTCGCAGATCAACCCGACTCGGGTCGACGCCGCACTCGACGCGATCCGCGCGGTCGCCGGAGACGTGCCGTTCGCGGCCGGCTTCGACATCACGCCCGAGGGCGTGTCCGAGGCGGAGACCGCGCGGCTGCGCGATGAGGCCGTATCCGTCGCCCGCGACGCGGGCACGGTGCTGCTGTTCCTCGGCGTGCCCTCGCACGAGGAGTCGGAGGGATACGACCGCGAGCACATCGATCTTCCCGCCGCGCAGCTCGACCTCCTCGATGCGATCGTCGAGGTCAACCCCGAGGTGGTCGTCGTGCTCTCGAACGGCGGCGTGGTCGCGCTGCCGTTCGCCCGCAAGGTGCCCGCGATCGTCGAGGCGTGGCTGCTCGGCCAGGCCGGCGGATCCGCCACGGCGGACGTGTTGTTCGGCGACGTGAACCCCTCGGGCCGGCTCGCGGAGACGATCCCGCTGCGCCTCGAGGACACCCCCGCGTACGGGAGCTTCCCCGGCGAGCACGGCCACGTGCGCTACGGCGAGGGCCTTCTCGTGGGCTACCGCTGGTACGACGAGAAGCAGCTCGCAGTGCGCTACCCCTTCGGTCACGGCCTGTCGTACACGACATTCGCGTACGGCGACGCGGTCGCCGCGGTGCGCGATGATGGCGACGTCGTCGTGGTCGTGCCGGTCACGAACACGGGCCGCGTGGCCGGCCGCGAGGTGGTCCAGGCGTACACGTCGCTACCCGGTTCGGACGTGCAGCGCCCGCCGCACGAGCTCAAGGCGTTCGCATCCGTGCAGCTCGCCCCGGGCGAGACGGCATCGGTGACCCTGCGGATCCGCCGGTCGGAGCTCGCGTACTGGGACATCCGGGTGGACCGCTGGATCGTGGAGAGCGGCGCCTACGTCATCGACGTGGGCTCCTCGAGCCGCGACCTGCGGACGTCGACCACCGTCGTCGTCGACGGCGACGAGGTCGTGCTGCCGGCGTCGCTGAACTCCTCCTTCGACGAGCTGCTGCTCGATCCCGTGGTCGGATCCGACCTGCGCGCGATGATCGAGGAGCGCTACGGGACCGGAGAGAACCAGCTGCTGAAGATGCTCGGGAACTTCCCCGTGGGCCGCCTCGACGGCTTCCCGCTGCCACGGGCCGACCTGGTCGAGCTCGTGGAGCGCGCGCAGCGCGGCTGACGCGAGCCCGTCCCGGCGCGCCTAGGGCACGGTGATCGTGCCGTCCGGGCCGACCTTCACCGCTTTCCCCCCGAAGTCGCGGCGCCCGCGCTGATCCATGAGCTGCGCCGCGCCTCCGGCGGGGTCGGGCGACGGGATGCCGTCGGCGTAGTCGAACCGGACCGAACGCACCTGCCCGGCCACCACAGTCCCATCCGCTCGCAGCCGGATCGAGAGGTAGGCGCCGTACCGCGTCGCCGGATCCTTGCCGAACACGCCCCCGCCGCCGAAGTTGCCGAGGCTGTAGGCGATGAGGCGGCCGCGGTACCACTCCATCCCGCGGAGCACGTGCGGACCGTGCCCGAGGACGAGGTCGGCGCCGGCGTCGATCGCCGCGTGGGAGAAGGCGATCGGATTTCCCCGGTCCTCGCCGTACATGGACTCGGTGCCCGGGGTGACCGCGTCGGCAGTCGGCCCCTCCGCCCCCATGTGCGCCTGCACGATCACGACATCAGCCCGCGCGGCGGCGGCGCGCACGACCGCGCGCACGTGCCGGAGGTCGGTGACGCGGTTGAAGTCCGCATAGGGTGCGAAGCCGATCATCGCCACGGTGACGTCGCCGATCCGCGAGTAGACGATCTCGTCGCGACCACCCACGGCGCGGATCCCGGCCGCGGCGAGAGTCGCCCGGGTGTCGTCGGAGCCGATCTGCCCGAAGTCCCGGCTGTGGTTGTTCGCGAGGTTGAGGACGTCGAAGCCGCGGAGGCCGGCGACCGAGGCGGGATCGCTGCGGAAGGCGAGGCAGTCCGGATCCTTCCCGCATTTGTCGTGCCCCGTGTCGGGCGAGATCGCCTGTTCGAGGTTCCCGGTCACGATGTCCTCCGTGAACCACGAGCGCACCCGGTCGAAATGGCCGGCCCCGCCGTCGGCGGGCACCGCGCGGCTCGCGTCGTAGAGCAGGATGTCTCCGGTTGCGCCGATGCTGACCTCGCCGGCCCGTTGCGCCGAGTGCTGCGGGAGCGCGGCCGGAGAGGCGGGCAGCGCCGATGCCCCGGTCGCGACGATGCCGACGGCCACGAGCCCCAGCACCGCCGCGGGTGTGCGCCACGGGAGGCGACGGCGGGAGGGCGACTCCGCGGCGCGGTGCCCGGGGCGGGGCTCCGCGGAGCGCCGGCGCAGAGACTCCGCGGAGCGGCGCGCGGGCAGGTCGAACAGCCACGACAGCCTGTCCCCGGTGATCAGGGCGCCGACCCCGACGCTGACGGCGATGACCGCGGCGGTGAGGACCACGGGCAGCAGGACCGCGGCGACCAGTTGGACCGGCCGACCGGCGTCCGACACCCGCTGTGCCACGAGGGCGTCGGCGAGCGCGAGCACCGGCATGTGGATCACGTAGATCTGCAGCGTGCGCGTGCCGAGCCGGCTCAGACCTCGACCGAGCCGGGGCACCGTCGCCAGCAGCGGGGCCATGGCGATCCCCGCCCCGACGCCGAGGAGGGCGACCACCGGCCACACCCCGGGGATCTGCTCAATCCCCGTCTCCCGTACCACCGCGAAGGCGCCCAGGTAGAGCACCACGGATGCGGTCGCGAGCAGAGCGCGCGGGCGGCCGGCGAAACCGATGATCCGCCGCGAGAAGGTCGTGCCGATGAGGAAGTAGAGCAGGTTGGCGAGCAGCGAACCGCGGTTGCTCACGACGTCGATGAGCCCCGCGCCCACGGCGGTCGTCAGCGCGGCGGCGGCGGTCAGGGGGATCCAGACCGGCAGGCGGCGCAGCCCCTTCGCGACCAGGAAGTAGAGCGCGAGCGCATAGAGGTACCAGGCGTTCGGAGGGCTGATGGTGATCGCCTCGACGAACTCCGCGACGGATCTCGGGATCAGGGTCGGGAAGTCGGGGAACGCCCACATCGTCGCCATGTGGATGAGCGTCCAGAGCAGGTACAGGTACAGGAAGCGAGCGACCCTGCTGCGGAAGACCGCGGCCCACGGCCGGGCGACGGCGTTCGCGGCGAAGCATCCGGAGATGAGGAAGAACAGGGGCATCCGCACCGGGTAGGCGATGTCGGAGATGAGCCCCCATATGCCGGGGATGGGGATGCCCAGCCTCCAGTCGATCGTGAGGTAGCTCTTCATCACGACGTGCCAGAACACGACGAGGACGATCAGCAGCCCCTTGGCGGTGTCCGCCCAGGCCAGCCGGGGCGTGGGGGCGGCTGCACCGACCGTCACGTGGCGGATCCGGACTCGTTCGGCGCCGCACCGGAACGCCGAGCCTCACCCGGATCTTCCCCCTGCGGGATCGGCGGCAGCGCGGCGTCGAGGAGCTCGGCGATCAACCCGGTGTAGTCGAGCCCGGCCGCCGCGTACATCAACGGCACCTGGGAGCGCTCGGTCATCCCCGGTGTGGTGTTCACCTCGTTGAGCACCGGACCGGTGGCGGTCACGAAGAAGTCGAAGCGGGCGACGCCGGCGCACCCCAGCGCGTCGTAGAGCCGCGTCGCCGCCGAGCGGACGGCCGCCTCGTCGGCGTCGGGGATCGGGGCAGGCACGGTGAAGCGGGCGCTGCCGTCGTACTTCTCCGTCGCCCCGAACACGTCGCCGGCCGCCACGGAGATCTCGAGTGTTGCGCCGACGCGCAGCGCACCCCGCCGATCGCGGAAGACGGCGATGTCGACCTCCCGGCCGGCGACGTACTCCTCGATCAGCACCGGATCCCCGAATGCTCTTGCTCGGTCCACGGCGTCGGCGACGCCGCCGGGGTCCGTGACCACGAAGACCCCGTTACTGGATCCGCCGCTCGCCGGCTTGACGACGAAGGGAGGTGTCAGGCCGGTAACCACCACTTCGGATCCGGATCCGACCAGACGCGCGTTCGCCGTCGCGATCCCGAGCGACGCGGCGATCAGCTTCGTGGCGTGCTTGTCCATCCCCAGCGCACCCGCCCGCACCGGGGAGCCCGCGAAGGGGACTCCGCACAGCTCGAGCAGCCCTGCGATCGTGCCGTCCTCGCCCCGTTCGCCGTGCAGCACGGGGAAGGCGATGTCGCAGCCGGTGAGGAGTTCGACCGCGCGATGGGCGGGCAGCGCGACGTCCTGCGCGTCCCGCCACGTGCCGTCCTCGCCGATGGTGAGCGGGACCGCGGTGTGCCTCAGCGCGCGGACAGCGCGCGTGACGCCGGCCGCGGACGCGAGGGAGACCGGGTGCTCGTGATTCGCGCCGCCTCCGATGACGGCGATCCGGCGGCGGGTGTGCTGAGACATGGGGTTTCTCCTGGCAGGGGCGTCGGATGGGGCGACGCATCGAGGGTTCTGCGGATGCGGGACGCGCGTGCGCCGACGCCGGTGACGATCTCGTGCTCGATCGTGTGCGACCAGGCCGCCCACTCGGCGACCGTCGGCTCCCCGTCCCGGCCGGGGCCGAAGAGCGTGACGCGCTCGCCGGGCCGGAGCAGTGCGTCACCGGTGTCGACGACGACCATGTCCATCGAGAATCTGCCCACGAGCGGGCGCCGCTCACCGCGCACCAGCACTTCGGCCCGCCCCGATGCCGCGCGCGGGAGACCGTCCGCATAGCCGAGCGGCAGCAGCGCCAGACAGGTGCGCGAAGGGGTGACGAAGTCGTGGCCGTAGCCGACGCCGGTGCCCGCCGGCACCTCACGGGAGGACACGACGGTCGAGGTGAGGCTCAGGGCGGGCCGCAGATCACCGATCGTATGGGACGGATCGATGCCGAAGATCCCGGCGCCGATGCGATGCAGGTCGTATCCGGCAGCCGTGCCGGTGAGCGTCGCCGCCGTGGCGGCGAGGTGCAGGAGGTGCGGGCGCAGGCCGCGCCGACGGGCGGTGCGGATCGCGTTCTCGAAGACCAGGCGCTCGCGGACGTTCTGGCCGTTCTCCGGATCCTCGGCGCAGGACATGTGCCCCATCACGCCCACCACGCGCAGGGCTCCCGCGGCCTCCTGCTCACGGGCGAGCGTGCACAGCGTGGCCCAGTCGCGCGGCGGACAACCGTCGCGGCCCGTGCCGACATCGATATGCAGGTGAAGGCGGGCCATGGTTCCCGTCGCCCGCGCCGCCGCGACGATCGCGAAGAGCATCTCGAGGTTCGGCACGGCGAGGTCGACGTGCGCGCGCAGCACCGCCTCGACGTCGGCATCCGGCGTGTTGAGCCAGCTCAGGATCGGAGCGCTGATGCCCGCGTGCCGCAGCGCGAGCGCCTCGTCGATGCTGGTCACGCCGATCGAACCGGCGCCCGCCTCGAGCACCGCGGAAGCGATGTCCCCGTGCCCGAACGCGTCCGCCTTGAGGACCGCCATGAGTCGCCCCCCGGTCAGGGCGTGGAACCGCGCGGTGTTCTCGCGGAGCGCGTCCTCATGGACGACGAGCTCGGAAGCTGGCGATGGCATGGGATCGAGTCAACCGACCGCCGGGTTGCCGGGGCGTATCCGGTTCTCGATATGCAGACGATATGCCGCCGGGGCGCGATTCAACCGCCGGTCCGGCGTCAGCGGCCGCTAGTTCGAAACGTCGTCGCCCAGCGACAGCGGGCGCACCACCACCCGGCGACGATCCCGGATCCACACCTGGCCGCTCTCCCCGTACTGGGCACGGGTGGCGAACCGGTACCGGTAGGCGACGGCGCGCACCTGCGCCGGGCGCGCCCCGCCGAACGGGTCATGCCGCAGCAGCCGCAGCGTGGGCGCATCGGCTTCGAGCAGTCGCACGAGGAGCATCGCGAACCAGTCCTCGTACATCCGCCCCAGTGGCAGGAACCACATCAGCCAGTCCAGGCGCAGGTGGTACGGCGCGAACTGTCCGGGGATCCGGTGCAGATCGCCGGGCTTGCCCTTGAACCCGTACTCGCGCCATTCGCCCGCGAGCGGATCCGGATCCGCGTCCGGGAGCAGCGTGCCCTCGACGACGATCTCGATCCGCTCCTTGGTCACCGTGCCGAAGGCGCCGTAGGCGTTCGCGAGCTGCCAGCGGTTGAAGGACGCGTTCATGGCCTGGCTGCGTGAGAACAGGTTCCGCACCGCCGGCACCGAGAGCCAAAGGTAGAGCACGCCGACCGCCGAGGTGACCACGAACCACGGCAGCGACAGGCCGTCGATCACCCACGGCAGTGCGGTCTCGGCGCGGTGCGGCATGCCGAGCGGGATCCCGATCGCCGAGAACGCGATCACCACGGTCGCCCAGTTCAGCCAGGCGAAGTTGCCCGTGACCACGAGCCAGAGCTGGGTCGCGATGACCATGCCCGCGCCGACCGCTCCGATGATCGCGGGCCAGTTCGCTGAGCCTGTCGAAGCGCCGGGGATCCACAGGCCGAGGATCGGCGCGAGCAGGAGCCACGGCGCGCCGAGCTGCGCCACGTGGTTGCCCACCACCTCGAGCCGGTGGAACCAGGGCGGCAGCAGATGCGCTTGGCGGCTGAACGGGCCGGGCATGGGCTGGGTCTCGTGGTGGTACATGAGCGCGGTGAGGTCGCGCCACTCGCGACCTCCGCGGATCTTGATCATCCCCGCGCCGAACTCGAGCCGGATCACGAGCCACCAGAACAGCACGATCACCACAGTCGGCGGCGGCTCGGACGCGGATCCCAGGAACGCGGCGAGGAACCCGGCCTCGAGCAGCAGCATCTCCCAGCCGAAGCCGTAGAAGGTCTGCCCGATCGACGAGATCGACATGTACCCGAGCCACAGCAGCAGGAAGCACATCATCGGCGCCCACGACGGAGCGAGTTGCGGAACCCCCGCGATGAGCGCGGCGGACACGACGATGCCCGCGACGCAGAGCGCCACGAGCCGCCGATCCGTGTAGCGGGCGCGCAGGAACAGCGTCGGGCGCAGGAGCCGTCGGGCGCGCGGCGAGGATCCGGCCCAGGCGAGCAGCTCCGACGCAGGCAGCAGACCGTGCTCCCCCAGCAGCGCGCGGAACTGGTTCAGCGTGCTGACGAAGGCGACCAGGTAGAGCGCTGCGATGCCTCGCTGGAGCACCTCTCGCGCGAAGCCGAAGTCGACCGCCGCGAAGCCGTCCATACCGGAAGGCTACGCGCGGCCTCCGGATCCGGACAGGTGGTTGACAGCGCCGGTCGCAGGTCGGGCAGCCCAGACCCGCTCACTGGTCGCGAATTGTCGTCATTCGCGCAGAATGAGCGCAACTCGCGACCAGTGAGCAGAGCCGGGGCTGGCGGCCGTCAGAGCTGTGCCACGAGATCCTTCATCTCGGCGATCTCGGCCGTCTGGGCGTCGATGATCGTGCTCGCCAGAGCGACGGCACGAGGATCCGCACCGTCGGCCTTCTCGGTGCGCGCCATCTCGACCGCGCCCTCGTGGTGCGCGATCATCTGCTGCAGGAACAGCTTCGACGCCTCGGGGCCCGACGCCGCCTCGAGCGCGGCCATGTCGGCCTCGCTCATCATGCCGTCGCCGTGTCCCATGGATCCGGGCGCCGCGGACGGCACGCCCCAGCCGGCGAGCCAGCCCTGCATGGTGGCGATCTCGGGCGCCTGAGCAGCCTTGATCCTGGTCGCGAGGTCGGTGACCCGCGGATCCACGCCGGTCTTGGCGAGCACCGTGTCGCTCATGTCGACGGCCTGCTGGTGGTGGTCGATCATCATGGTCGCGAACATCGTGTCGGCATCGTTCGCGGACCCCTGCGCGGATCCGGTCGCCGGCGCGGACGCGCCGTGCGTCATCCCGGGCATCCCGGAGTGGCCTGTCGTGGGCGCGCAGGCCGTGAGGACGGTCCCGGCGAGGGCGATCGCGCCGATCGCGAGGGCGCGGTGGAGGGTGCGGTTGGTCATGTCGTTCTCTGCTTTCGTCGTCGATGACGCGCCCAGCCGGACGGTGGGCGCGGAGCCGTGCCGGCGCGCCCACCCGCGGAGCGGGGAGTGCGGGACGCGCCGGATCCGGTTCACCTGCGACTGATGCAGAGCGCGGCGATGCTCGGCGGGCGGGGCTCCGCCGTGACTGCAGCGGAGGACGCGATGACGGCGGCCGGCGCAGGGCGGAGGTCTTCCGCAGGAGGCCCCGGAAGAGCCGCGGGAGCGATCGGCGCGAGCGTGCAGGACGGGGCCATCGCGGCGTGCTCTGCGCAGTCCGCACAGCCCTGCGCCGGTGCGGCCATCGCGTCGGCGGTCATGGCCCCGCCCGCGGATGTCGAGGCTGTCGTGCGCGTCGGCGCCTGAGCGTCCGCGACGTACGTGGTGGCCGCGGTGCCCGCCGTCACGCTGTGCATGGAGTGCTCTCCGACTGTCGGCGTGCCGTGTCCGCCGAGCACATGCATGCCGAGAAGTCCGACGATCACCGCGGCGACGAGGAGCAGGATCCGCAGCGACCACGTCGACGACGTGCTGCGGCCCTGGATCCAATACCCCACGGGGGTACAGCATACCGGCCCCGATCCATGAAGGAGCGGGGCCGGTATCGGTGGGCGACCGAGCTGCGCCGGGCTATTTCTTCGCCCAATCGAACTGACTGCCGTACTTCTTGATCCAGGCGTCGATCGCCTGCGGCTCCTTGCCCTCGCCGAACTGGTTCACGACCATGTCCTCGAGCGAGCCGTACTGGGCGTCGTCGAGCCTGATCTTGCCGATCAGCGCGGCGGCGTCCGGGTGCTTCTTCGCGACGTCCTTCGCGCCGAGGAAGTGCAGCCCCTCGGGCTTGCCCATGGCGCCCTTCGGATCCTTGAGGTCCTTCACGGGGTAGGCGCTGTTGGCCCAGAACGGACGCCACAGGGTCACCGCGATGTCCTGCTTCTTGTCCGTCGCCGACTTCAGCTCGGTGAGCATCGCCGCGGTCGACGAGGTCACCAGCTGGTACTCGCCGTCGAGGCCGTACTCCGGCATCATCTTCTGGGTCTGGGCGGTGAGACCGGCGCCCGGCTCGATGCCGATGATCTTGCCGTCGAATTTCGAGGCGTTGCCCTTGAGCTGGTCGATCGAGTCGATATCGGAGTAGGCCGGCACCGCGATCGTGAGGCGGGCGTTGTCGTAGTACGTCCCGAGGTCGTCGATCGAGCCCTGGTACTTGTCCATGTACGCCTTCTGCGTGACCTCAGGCCACGCCGAGGGGAAGATGTCCACATCCCCCTGCGACAGTCCCGCATACAGCGGGCCCGCGTCGGAGAGCGTCTGCATCTTCACGTCGTAGCCCATCTTGCCGAGCTGGTCCTGCAGCAGGTAGGCGGTACTCAGCCCGTCCGTCCAGCTGGGCAGGAATCCGATCGTGATCGTGCCCTTGTCACCGGATCCGGCGCCGTTCGCCGGCGCCTTGCCCGCCATCTCGAGCGTGCCGCCGGCGCCGTCGCTCGCGCATCCGGCCAGGGTGAGGACAGCCGCGACTCCGAGCGCCGCGAGGGTGGTGATCCTGCTCTTACGCATGCTGCAGCTCCTTCTCCTCCACGGATGCTTCGGGGGCCTGGTCGGCCACGGCGGACGCCGCGGCCAGGCGCCGCGCGGAGCGGCGGCGCGCCAGCACCCCGAGCAGCGAGCCGGGGTGCTGCCCCAGCGACCCCAGCGACGCGGTGACGCGGTCGAGGAAGACCGCGATCAGGACGACGCCGAGCCCGGCCTCGACACCCTTGGCGATGTTGACGGTCGAGATCGCCTCGACCACGAGCTTGCCGAGCCCGTCGGCACCGGCCATACCGGCGATGACGGCCATCGACAGCGCGAGCATGATCACCTGGTTGACGCCGGCGAGGATCGTCGGCATCGCGAGCGGCAGCTGGATCCCGCGCAGGATCTGGCCCGGGGTCGCGCCGAACGACTGCCCGGCTTCGACGGTCTCGGAGTCCACCCCGCGGATGCCGAGCTCGGTGAAGCGCACACCGGGAGGCAGCGCGAAGATGACCGTGGCCACGAGGCCCGGCACGACGCCGATGCTGAAGAACACGATCGCGGGGATGAGGTAGACGAAGGCGGGCATCGTCTGCATGAAGTCGAGCACGGGCTTGAGCACCGCACGCACTGTGGCGTTTCGGGCCGACCAGATGCCGAGCGGGATCGCGATCACGACCGCGACCGCCCCGGCGACGAGCACCAGTGCGAGCGTCTGCATCGCGGGAACCCACAGGCCCATCGCGACGATCAGCCCGAACGAGATCACGGTGCCGATGGCCAGGCGCCACGAGCGCACGAGCCAGGCGATGAGCGCCGCGACGATGATCACGACGTAGAACCAGGGCATGAGCAGCAGGAAGCTCAGGCCATCGACGAGGAACGACACGACGGTCGAGATGACGTGCAGCAGGCCGTCGAGGTTGGCTTTGATCCAGTCGACCGCGACCGCGACCCAGGATCCGATGGGCAGGACGTTCATCGGGTGATCTCCTCGTTCGGCGCGCCCGGGGTGCGCGGCGTGGTCGGCGCTGTCTGCGTGGCAGGCGTGGTCGGCGCAGCCTCGGCGGCGGATGCGCCCTCGACCGCGGTCCAGCCGTCGTCGAGGATGGCATCGACCTCCGCCTGCGGCAGCGGCAGCACCGGCAGGTTGATCTCGCCCGTGGCGCCGGGTCCGGGGCCGAGGGCGGCGAGCAGCGTGATGCGCGGGATCACGCCGACGAGGCGGCCCTCCGCGTCGGCGACGGCGAGCGGCACCGGGGATTCCACGGCCGGGATGAACAGGTTCATCAGGATCTCGTCCTCGTCGACGACCTGCGTGGCGGGCTTGAGCACCGAGGTGATGGTGCTCTCCCCGCGGCGGATCAGCTTGACCACGTCACGGTCGGTGACGATGCCGATGAGCTTGCGGTCGCGGCCGACGACGTAGGTCGCCGACATGAAGGCGTCCCGCATCTGCTTGAGCGCCGTGCGCGGGCCGGCGTTCTCGGAGACGACGGGGCGCGGGCGCTCCATGACGTTCGCCGCGGTGAGCACGCGGGCGCGATCGACGTCCTGCACGAACTGCTCGACGTAGCTGTTCGCCGGGTCGGTGAGGATGTCCTCAGGCGTGCCGATCTGCACGATGCGGCCGTCGCGCATCACGGCGATGCGGTCGCCGAGGAACATCGCCTCGTTCAGGTCGTGCGTGATGAACACGATGGTCTTCTGCAGCTTCTGCTGCAGTTCGAGCAGCTGTTCCTGCATCTCACGGCGGATCAGCGGATCCAGCGCGCTGAACGCCTCGTCCATGAGCAGGATGTCGGTGTCGGCGGCGAGTGCGCGTGCGATGCCGACGCGCTGCTGCATGCCGCCGGAGAGCTCGGACGGCAGCTTCTCGCCCTGGCCTTCCAGGCCGACGAGAGTGAGGATCTCCTCTGCCTTGGCCAGGCGCTCGGCCTTGCCGATCCCCTTGAGCTCGAGCGGGTACGCCACGTTCGCGGCCACGGTGCGGTGCGGCAGCAGGGCGAAGTGCTGGAACACCATCGACACGCGGTCGCGGCGGATCTCGCGCAGACGCGACGCCGGAATCCCGGTGATCGGGTCCCCGGCGACGAGGACGGATCCGTCGGTCGCCTCGTGCAGGCCGTTGAGCATGCGGATGATGGTGGACTTGCCGGATCCGGACAGCCCCATGATGACGAAGATCTCGCCGCGGTTGACGGTGAAGCTCGCGTCGATGACGGCGGCGGTGCCGACATCGGCGACCTCGGATCGGGTCTCGCCGGCCTTCAGCCGGCGGACGGCCTGGTTCGGATTCCTCCCGAACACCTTGAACAGATGACGCGCTTCCAGAGCGGTTTCGGACACGGTTTCCCCCGCGGCCTCACCCTCGAGGGAGGCCTGCATCGGTCTCGCCCGGGTGATGATCACAGGGCCGTTTCGAACCAAGCCATGCTGGCGGCGCAGGAGGAGGATTTCGGATCCTCAACAGAGATCATCGACCGTACGCCCACGCCTCTTCGTGCACAGCAGAATCGAAAGAAGGACGCGGCCGCGGACTGGTCTTGGGCCCTCAGGCCCGCATTCCAACGTAACGAGAACCTGATCCCGTGGCAAATCCGAGGTCGATGACCTAGGGTGCGCGCGACGGGATGAGAGGGATCGCATGAAGGGCGAGGAACTGCAGGAACGGGCTCGGGCTCGCGTGGAAGAGCTCCCCGGCGCCGGACTGGAGCACCCGTTCGGGCCCGGCTGGGAGGTCTACAAAGTCCGCGACCGGGTCTTCATGTTGCTCACCGACGTGACCGGGGAACCGATCGTGATCCTGAAGACCGACCCGGAAGACGGAAAGGCGCTCCGGGAACAGTACGACGCGATCACACCCGGCTATCACATGAACAAGAAGCACTGGATCACGGTGCGACCCTTGGGCAACCTGCCGACGTGGTTGATCGACGACCTGGTCACGGATTCGTACCTGCTCGTGGTCGCGAATCTGCCCCGCGCCAGACGGCCGGTCGACCCTGCCACGTTCGGCAAGGCCAGCGGGTGATGCTCGGCCGAGGACTGCATCGAACCCACACCCACAGCTTCCGGAACATGCAGAGATTCCCAGGTCTGAGGCGGATTCTGGTTGTGGATAAGTCTAGAACATAGCTTCGATTGTTGGTAGGATCGGAGCATGACCAGCACCCTCGATCCGCTTCTGGAAGCCACTCGGCTTCTGGTCGAGGCGTGGGGCGATGCGCGCTCCGGTGGGGATCTGTCGCGGGCGCAGCTGGTGGCGGTGAATGACGTGCTGGGGTTGCTGAATCGTTCCTCGGGCGCGGTGCATGCGGAGGTCGCGGCGGCGATCGCGTACGAGTCGCGCCGAGAGTTGGGGCCGGAGTCTTTGGCGAAGCAGCAGGGGTACCGCAACACGGCGCAACTGATCGCCACGACCGCCGGGACGTCGGCGGGCGATGCGGCCCGGTTGGTGAAGGTCGGGGAAGCCACAGCGCCGCGCTCGAACCTCATCGGGGAGCGGCTGCCGGCGAAGTTCCCCGCGGTGGGGTGCGCGTTGGCGGCCGGGCGGATCGGGGCGGCGACGGCGGATCTGCTGGTCACGTTCCTGGACCGGATGATCGTGAAGATCGGCCGCGCTGCCGTCGCGCAGGCCGAGGAGCTGCTGGTCGGGAAAGCGCCCGGGTTGTCGCTGGATGAGGTGCGGCGGATGATCACCCGGCTGGAAGCGCACCTGGATCCGGACGGGGTCGCACCGCGTGAGGATGAGTTGCGGGCGCGGGCATCGCTGTCGATGTTCGAACGGGACGGGATGCTGTACCTGAACGCGATTCTGGACCCGGAACGCGCCGCGGCGGTGAAGACCGCGATCGAAGGATACGTGTCGGCGCAGTTCGCGGCGCGGCGCGACCGCGACCCGGCCCTCGCGGACGAGGACCGGCGCACCGTCGGACAGGTCCAGGCCGACGCGCTCACCCACTTCGCCGAACACGCCCTCACCTGCCTGAAGAACACAGCCCTGAACGGGGCGACCGTGATCGTCCGCGTCAACGCGACCGACCTCGCCCGCGGGACCGGATACGGGCTCATCGACGGGCTCACCCAGCCCATCAGCATCCACACCGTCCGCCGCATCGCCGGCAGCGGCATCGTGCAGGACTGGCTCTGCGGACGGGACGGGGAGATCCTGCACTGGGGCCGCAGGAAACGGCTGTTCACCGACCCGCAGAAACTCGCTCTCCGGGAACGCGACGGCGGCTGCGCGTTCTGCGGACTCCCACCCGGAATGACCAAAGCCCACCACCTGAAGTGGTGGGCCCGCGACCACGGCACCACCGACATCGACAACGGCGTCCTGCTCTGCGAGACCTGCCACCACCTCATCCACGACAACGACTGGACCATCCGCATCGACGGCACCGGGATCAGAGCCAAAGTCTGGTTCCTGCCCCCACCCGGCACCGCATCCCCACCCCGCCTCGGCGGCCGCGCCCGCACCGAACACATCGCCTGACCGATGACGGGGCGTGAGCCGTGCACACGGGGCGCGCGTCGGCGCAGTGCCTTCGCCGGTCGGTCAGCGCCGCACGGACCTCGTCACCGTGAACTTCGGGGTCCGCGTGAGCTGCTCGGTTTCGCCGACCGCGGCGGAGAGCGCGCGGCGGTGGTCGAGGTGCGAGTTGAACACGGTCCAGACCTCGCCGCCCGGGCGGAGCATCCGCGCGGCGGCATCGATGAGCCGGCGCCCCGCACCCTCGTGCACGCTCGCGCCGAGGTGGAACGGCGGGTTCAGCAGCACGAGATCCACAGACCCGTCCGGGATCTCGGATCCGGCGTCGTCGAGCGTCACGGTCACCCTGTCGGCGACGCCGTTCGCCGCCATCGTGGCGCGGGCCGACTGCACGGCTGCAGCGGAGCGGTCGGTCGCGACGACGCGCGCGCTCGGCACAGCGAGCGCCAGCGCCGCGGCGAGCGCGCCGGTGCCGCAGCCGAGATCGACAGCGGCGAACTCCTCGCGCCCGGCGAGGGCGGTGAGTTCCGACACGCGCTCGCGCATCACGTCGAGCAGCACCCGAGTGCCGATGTCGATGCGGTCGCCGGCGAACGCACCGCCGTGCGCGCACAGCGTGAGCCCGAACTCGGGATGCGTCGTCGACACCGGGAACGGCGCGTCCGAAGGCACCGATTGCGGATCCGCCGCGAGGATCAGGCGCGACTTCCGCTCCGCACGCTGGGGCTGCACGTGGGCGAAGAATCGGGCGAGCACGTCGTTCTGCGCCAGGGTCATGTGCTTCACCCGTCCGCCGGCGAGCAGCGTGACGTTGGGCGCCGCCCAGCGGGCAACCGCATCCGCGATCTCCTCGAGCTCGGCGAGCCCCTTGGGCAGCTGCAGCAGCACGAGCCGCGCGTCCCGCAACAGCGCGGCATCGAGTTCGTGGGCGGCAAAGCCCGCCACCCCGAGATCGACCGCATTGCGGGCCAGCGCCCGGCGGCCGGTCGCCAGATCCTGGTGCACCCGCACGCCGTCCAGACCCCCGGCGACGAGCGGCAGCGTGAGTGCGCCGTAGCCGTCTCCGATCACGGCGATCGCGGATCCGTCGATCCCGCGCGCGGTGATGAGGACCTGTGCCGCGTCGACGAGGAGCTCGTCCGTCGCGTCCCACGCCTGCAGGTTCGGCGCCTCCACGTCGGGGAACCGGCGCAGGCGGGCGTATGGGAACTCGGGCACCCGCTCAGCGTACGCGGGCGTTCCACGTCCGAGTCGTCCCCCTGAGAACGATCCATAGGTCACACTGGCGCGGACGACTCGAAGGTGCCAGCCGGGGCGGATCCGGATCCGATTCCTTCCCGGTGCACAGCCCCGGCGTGGATACTGGGGAACGATGAGCGCAACGTTGACCGTCACCCAGGTCCTCCTCCCCACCGCCCCCGTCGGATCCGCGAACCCCCTCCCTGCGATCGCCGCCATGCCCCAGGCGCCGTACGAGGCCACGACCGAGGGGCTGCCTGCTGAGATGGCGGCAAACATCCGGTACGGGCAGGTCTCGTCGATCCATCCGTACCTGCTGCAGGACGGCTACGACCGCGAGCGCACGCCCGCCCCGATGCGCGTCGCCGCGCTGGAGAACGAACAGCTGCGCGCGGAGTTCGCCCTCGACCTGGGCGGTCGGCTCGTGCGGCTGTTCGACAAGACCACGGGCCGCGACCTCGTGTACCGAAACGCCATTCTGCAGCCGGCGAACCTCGCCCTGCGCGACGCGTGGTTCTCCGGCGGCGCGGAGTGGAACATCGGCATGCGCGGGCATTGGCCGCTGACCTGTGCCCCGCTGTACGCCGCCGAGATCACGGGCGCCGACGGCGAGCCGATTCTGCGGATGTGGGAGTACGAGCGCGTGCGCGGACTGATCCTGCAGCTCGACGCGACGCTCGAGGGCGCCGCGCTGCATGTGCGGGTGCGGGTGCGCAACCCGCGTGAGCGTGAGACCGGCATGTACTGGTGGACCAACATCGCCGTCGCGCAGACCGAGGGCAGCCGGGTGTTCGCACCGGCGACGCACGCCTACATGACCGGCTACGACGGCACGCTCGGCCGGGTGGACTTGACCGAGACGGATCCGCGCCTCCCCGCATCCGCGCCCGCCGCCGCGGACTACTTCTTCGACCTCGCCCCGGGCCTCGAGGCGGGCGCCGCCGATGACGATGACGACGCGCCTTCGCCCCGCCCCTGGATCGCCGCGGTCGACGCGGACGGATCCGGCCTCGCGCACGTCTCGACGGCGCGCCTGCTCGGCCGCAAGCTCTTCGTCTGGGGCGACACCCCGGGCGGACGGAACTGGTGCGACTGGCTCGGCGGCGAGACCGGCGCCTACTTCGAGATCCAGGCCGGGCTCGCCGCCACCCAGTACGAGCACCTGCGCATGCCCGGCGGTGCGACCTGGGAGTGGACCGAGACGTTCCTGCCGCTGCAGCTCACGGATCCGCGCCTCGACGGCGCCTGGAGCGAGGACGTCGCAGCGGTCGGCGCTCAGGTGCTGCAGACGGCGGACGCCGCCGGATCCGCCGGCATCGCGCGGCTCGAGGCCGTCGCCGACATCGCTCCGGACGCCCTGCTGTCGGTCGGCTCCCCCTGGGGCGCGCTCGAGCAGCAGCTCGCCGCACGGACGGACTCCGCGTTCTCCCCCCTCCCGGGCGTGCGGTTCGTCCGCGACGGCGAGGAGGGCGCGTACTGGGCGGGTCTCCTCGACGGCGCGCCGGAGGCTGCCGCGGATTCCGCAGAGCCGGATCCCTCCGAGGCCCCGGCGTCCTACGTCGTGGGGGACGAGTGGGATCACCTGCTCGCCGAGGCCCCCGCCACCTGGCTGACGCACTACCATCGCGCCGTCTCCGCCCACACGAGGAGCGAGCACGGCACCGCGATCTCGCACTACGAGGCGTCGCTGCGCCACCGGCGCAACGCCTGGGCCCTGCGCGGGCTCGCGCTGGCGTTGCGCGAGTCCGACGGCGGCGGCACCGCGGCGCGGGAGCAGGGCGTCAGCCGCCTCGCCGAGGCGCGCGAGCTGGCCCCCGACCTCGTCCCGCTCGCCCTCGAGCTCGCCGAGGCCCTGCTCGCCGACGGACGGGCGGACGAGGTGCGCACCCTGCTCGGGACCCTCCCCGCGGAGATGCGGGAGCTCGGACGGTTCCGCGTGGTGGAGATCCGCGCCGCCCTCGCCGTCGGAGACAGGGAGACGGCCGGCCGGATCCTCGAGGACCGCTTCGAGGTGCCGAACCTCCGCGAGGGCGAGCTGAGCATGTCGGCGCTCTGGCACGAGGCCTTCCCCGATCGGCCGGTACCCGCCTGGTACGACTTCGAGATGGCGCCGGAGGACTGACGCGGGCCGGGGCGCACGAGACTTCGCAGCCACGGCCAACGGCCGCCACGCACTTCAAAGTGCCTTTTGCAAGCCCTCTCATGCACACTCACAATGGGGTTACGAACCAAAAGTGAGGTAAAGAGAGCATGGATCTGAACAGCATGGCCGGTCAGGACCGGTTCTTCTCCGGCCAGATCAACCCGTACGACGCGGATGCCATGGTCGAGGTCGCGCAGTCGCTCGGCCTCGACGGGGATCGCGTGCGCGAGATCCTCGCCGGCGACGAGTTCGCAGACCAGGTGCGGGCCGATGTCTCCGAGGGCATGGCACTGGGTGCGCAGGGCGTGCCGTTCACCGTCTTCGGCCGCCGGATCGCTGCGTCGGGCGCTCAGTCCGTGTCGCTCTACGGCCAGGCTCTCGACCAGGTGATCGAAGCTCTCGCATCCGAGGTGGCGCCGGCATGAGCGGGAAGAGGCCGATCCCCGCGCTGAAGGCGCTCGACGCCGCGGGCTACGAAGCCTTCGCCGACTTCTCCCTGCCGACGCCCGTCAGCTCGTGCTCGTGTCGGCTGGCGGCGACGTCCTCATGATGGTCGGCAGCCCACCCCGCGAGCGTCATCACGGCCTCCAGCAGTGAGCGGCCCAGGGCGGTCAGGTCGTACTCGACCCGGGGCGGCACCTCTGCATAGGCCGTGCGGGTGAGCAGCCCGTCGCGCTCCAGCGCCTTCACCGTCACAGTGAGCATCCGCTGCGAGATGCCGGGGATGCTCGCCTGCAGGTCGGAGTAGCGCAACGGCCCCGAGCCGAGGGTGCTGATGATCAGAACGGTCCACTTATCGCCGATCCGGTCGAGCACCTCGCGGATGAAGGCGCTCTCCTCCGGCCACGCCCGGCAGGGCCCGCTGATCGTCCTCGCTGTCGCCATCCCGTCCGTCCTCCGCACCCGTGACCCCCCACGTGCAGCACTAATCGTCTGCTGCCGCACCACAAGTATGTAACAGAGTGAAAGGAACCAGAGATGCCCACCCTCGCCATCGTCGGAGCCGGATCCGGCCTCGGATTGTCCATCGCCAAGGCCTTCGGCCGCCGCGGCTTCTCCGTCGCCCTCGTCTCCAGGACGCAGGCCAAGATCGACGCCCTGGCCGCCGAACTGGCGGACGCCGGGATCGAGGCGGCAGGGTTCGCCGCCGACGTCATGGATCCTGCTTCCGTCGCCGCCGCGTTCGACCGCATCACCGAGCGCTTCGGCCAGGTCGACGTCCTCGAGTACTCGCCCGCCCCGCACAACCCCGTGCCCGGGTTGCGGAACGCGACCCCCCTGGAAGCAGACCGCGGCACCATCCAGCCGCAGATCGACTACTACCTCTACGGCGGTCTCGCCGCGACCGAGCAGGTCCTTCCCGGCATGATCGCGCGCGACTCGGGGACCATCATCTACACCACCGGCGGATCGTCGATGGATCCGCTGGCCGGACAAACCGAGTTCGCGGCCACCGCCATCGGGTCGGGCGCCCTGCGCACCTACGCCCTCACGCTGCACCGGGCCACCGCCGGAACCGGCGTCTACGTCACCCACGTGCCGATCTTCGCGTGGATCGGTGCCGGCGGCCCGGAGAGTCAGCCCGACACCATCGCCGAGCACTACTGGAAGCTCTACAACACCCGCGATGGCGCGGAGCAGCCCTACGCAGCCGGGTGACCCACACCCGGCTGTGAACGACCAGGTGCTGCCGGCTCACGGCCGGCCGTCGAGGTCCTCCAGCAGCTGCACGGCCGCCGCGGCGTAGGCGCCGATCCAGCGGTCGTGGATCCGCTTGATGGGCAGCGGAGCGAGTGTGAGGTGCCGCTCCCTGCCCTCGCGGCGACCGATCACGAGCTCGGCCCTTTCCAGCACCTTAAGGTGCTGCAGCACGGTGGTGCGGTCGAGCTCGGGGAAGCACGCGCACAGCTCACCCGTCGTACGCGGCGCCGCGCGCAGGGCGTCGAGCATCCGGCGGCGGACGGGAGCGGCGAGCGCCTTGTAGACGAGATCGTCGTCCTCGGTTCCCCCATCCGCATTCATGTTGTAATCTTACAACATGTCTCAGATCGAAATCGCTGCGGACATGGCTCCGCTCACCGAACTGTCCTTCTCCGTCTCCGGCCGCGTCTCCCGCCCGCCGGCGGAGGTCTACGAGGCGGTCGCCGATCCGGCGCAGCTCTCGCACTACTTCACCACGGGCGGAGCCCGGGGCCGCCTCGAACCCGGCGCCGACGTCAGCTGGGACTTCGCCGACTTCCCCGGACGCTTCCCCGTCGTGGTCGTCGAGGCCAAGGCGCCCGAGCGCATCGTGATCGAGTGGGCGGCGGCCCCCGGCAGCAACGACACCGGCACCACGCGCACGGTGTTCGACTTCGCCCCCATCGACGACGGTGCGCGCACGCTCGTCACGATCACCGAGTCGACCTGGCGGGCGACCGCGGGCGGCGCGAAGAGCGCGTTCGGCAACTGCGAGGGCTGGACCGGCATGCTCGCCGCGCTCAAGGCCTGGCTCGAGCACGGCATCAACCTGCGCGACGGCTTCTACAAGTAGTCCGCCCCGGCAGTCAGGCCGCGCCGCACGCCCGATCACCCCCGCATCCGGGGATCCTCGGTCGGGTCGCGATACATCGCCGGGCAGCCCGCGTCGATCGCCGACGGGTTCAGCTCGAAGTGCCAGGCCTCGTTGTCGTACGTGCGGCACAGCCCGAACTGCGCACCGTGGCGGTTCAGCCAGTCCGCAGCGTCGTACGGGGCGATGTCGACGGCCTGACCTTTGACGTGCTGTGACGTCTCCGGAGTGCCGACCCAGCGCGACGCCTCGGCTTCGGATCCGTAGGTGCGCACGGCATCGCGCAGCAGCCAGGCCTGGTACGCCTTCGAACGCCACCCGCTCGCCACGCGCAGCTCGAGTCCGTCCTCCTCCGCCGCCGCGAGCGCCTGCCCCAGCGCCTCGCGCAGAGCGGGTTCCAGCTTCGCGACGGCGGGCGTCGAGTCCGACAGCGCCACCGAGTCGCCGTCCGCGAGGTAGCCGTCCTCCGCGGTCGGCATGCCGCCGCTGCGCGCGGACGGGGATCCGTCGTCGCCCGCAGCCACCGGCCCCGGATAGTCGGGCCGTGCCGTGACGGCCGCCGTGATCACCGCGGCTGCGGTGCCGGCCCCCAGCAGGGCGAGCACCGTCAGCGTGGCGACGAACCGGAACAGCGGCCGACGCCGCCGGGGCGCGCTCGATGCCGGGCGCCTCGGGGCGGGCATGCGCTCCGCCGTGCGCCGTGCGTCGGCGTCGGGATCCCGATGCAGGATCCATTCCGGCGCGGATCCGGGTCGCAGAGGAGCAGAGGTGTTCGTGTCCATGCCTCCACTCCATCGAGGCGGACGTTGTGCGGCCGTTCGCGTTTTCGCATACACCCCCGATATGCCGGTGTGCTTAGGCTTCTGGCATGCGCGTGCTGATCGTCGAGGACGAACCCACCCTGGCCGGAGCGGTCCGTGACGGGCTGCGCCTTGCGGCGATCGCCGCGGACACCGCCGGAGACGGGCACGTCGCTCTGGAGCTGCTGGACATCAACGCCTACGACGTGGCGGTGCTCGACCGGGACATCCCGGGCCCGAGCGGCGACGACATCGCGCAGGCGATCGTCGCCTCCGGATCCGGTCTGCCGATCCTCATGCTCACGGCCGCCGATCGCCTGGACGACAAGGCCACCGGCTTCGAGCTCGGCGCCGACGACTACCTGACCAAGCCGTTCGAGATGCGCGAGCTGATCCTGCGGATCAGGGCGCTGGCCCGGCGCGCCCCGCGGTCGACACCACCGGTGCACGAGCTGGCGGGCATCCGGCTCGACCCGTTCCGCCGCGAGGTGTATCGCGACGGACGCTATGTCGCCCTCACCCGCAAGCAGTTCGCCGTGCTGCAGGTGCTCGTCGAGGCCGGCGGCGGCGTGATCAGTGCGGAGGAGCTGCTCGAGCGCGCCTGGGACGAGAACGCGGATCCGTTCACGAACGCGGTGCGCATCACGGTCTCGGCGCTGCGCAAGCGGCTCGGCGAACCGTGGGTGATCCTCACCGTGCCGGGCGTCGGCTACCGGATCGATGTCGACGGGGATGCCGCCGGCGGTTCCGATGCGGAGGCGGTCGACGAGACGACGGACGAGGGCGCGTCGATGCCGGGGCGCACCGGGAATGCCTGACGCACCGTCGAGCTCCGCCCTCCCGCCCCGCCCCGTTCGCGCCGCGGGCCTGTCGGTGCGATGGCGGCTGACGCTCAGCTATGTGGCGCTGGTCGCGATCGCCGGGGCGGTACTGCTCGGCGTGGTGGCACTGTGGCTGCTGCGCTATCTGCCCGACGGCACGGTCTACAGCACCAACCCGATCGACGGCACGAGCTGGGCACCGAACCGCAGCGATATCGTCCGCGCCTTCGTCCCCGCCGCATCCTGGGCGCTGCTCGCCCTCATCGTCGTGAGCGTGCTCGGCGGCTGGATCCTCGCCGGGCGCGTGCTGCGACCGCTCGCGATCATGGCCGACACCGCCCGCGCGGTGGGCGACGGAGACCTGAGCGCCCGGATCGCACTGCCGGGCCGCGGCGATGAGTTCCGTCGCCTGGCCGACGTGTTCGACGGCATGCTCGACCGCATCCAGGGCGACCTGGAGCGCGAGCGCCGCTTCGCCGCGAACGCGTCGCACGAGCTGCGCACCCCGCTCGCGATCACCCGAGCAGTGCTCGACGTGGCCGACGCGGATCCGGATCCGGATGTCCCGCAGCTGCTCGTGCGCCTTCGTGCCGCGAACGAGCGGGCGATCGCGCTGACCGAGGCGCTGCTGCTGCTGGCGCGGCTGGACGCGCGGCCGCCCGCGCGCGCCCCCGTCGACCTGTCTCTCGCCGCGGAGGGCGCCGTCGAGCTGCTGCACGAGGTCGCCGCGGCGCACGATGTGCGCCTCGACGCGATCGGCGACCCGGTCATCGTCCGCGGGGACGCGGCACTGCTCGACCAGCTCGCCCTGAACCTCGTGCAGAACGCGCTCGTGCACAATCTGCCCTCCGGCGGGTCGGCGACCGTGCGCACCGTCAGCCTCGGCGGGCAGGGGGCGCTCGTCGTCGAGAACACCGGCGAGCAACTCGACCCGGCCATGGTCGCCACTCTGGTCGAACCGTTCCAGCGCGGCGCCGGGCGCACCCGCGACGGTGCGCACGGCGCCCACGGCGGATCCGGTCTGGGCCTCGCGATCGCGGGCTCGATCGTCGAGGTGCTCGGCGGATCCCTCGTGCTCACCGCCAGGCCGGAGGGCGGCCTTCGCGTCGAGGCGACGTTCCCGCTGGAGTGAGTCGACCGGTCCGTCGTGGGCGGGGAGGTCAGCGCTGCTCGGCCGCCGCCTCGAACCGCTGCGCACCGATCACGGACAGCAGCTGCAGCTTCTGCCAGCCGTCGGTGCGCGGCGGTGCGGTGAGCACCAGGAGCGCCTGCGACTGGTCCTCGGTGAAGAGCGCCTGGCAGTCGAGCTCGATCGGCCCGAGTTCGGGGTGCACCAGGGTCTTGTGATCCTCGAACCGGACGGCGACCTCGTGCCGCTCCCAGAGTTCGGCGAACTCGGGGCTCTCCGCCTGCAACGCCCGCACGAGCTCGCCCGCCCGCGACCGCGCTCCCATCGCGCCGTATGCGGCGCGCAGCCCCGCGACCTGGGCGCGGGCGTGCCGCGCGTGGTCGGCCTCGGGGTACACCGCCCGCGCCGCGGGATCCGTGAACCAGCGATAGACGTCGCTGCGCGCGAGCCCCGTGCGCTCGGAGGGGTCGCCGAGCAGGGCCTGCGCCATGCGGTTGGCCACGAGCGTCTCGCCCAGGTTCGAGAGGATGAGCGCCGGGGTGTCGTCGAGGCGGTCGAGCACCCTGAGCAGGGCCGGAGCGACGTGCGGCAGCGTGCTGTGCCGGTCCGGCGCCGAGTGCCCCGCGGTGCGGAACAGATAGTCGCGCTCGTCGGCGGTCAGCCGCAGGGCGCGGGCGAGGGCGGCGAGCATCTGCTCGCTCGGCTGGGGACCACGGCGCTGTTCGAGCCGCGTGTAATAGTCGACGGACATGCCGGTGAGCTGGGCGACCTCTTCTCGGCGGAGGCCCTGTGCCCGGCGGCGCGCCCCCTCATGCAGACCGACGTCGCCGGGCCGCAGCGCCTCGCGACGGCGGCGCAGGAAGTCGGCGAGGGCGATGCGGTCCATGGATCCATTGTCCGACGGCGGCGGATCCGCAACCAGGGATCGCGGATCCCCCGATCACCCGGTCTCTTATCATCGGCGCGGATCCCGCCGAGCCTGGAGTCATGAACATCTCCGGAAACACCGTCTTCATCCCCGGCGCGACGAGCGGCATCGGCCTCGCCCTCGCGTTGCGCCTGCAGTCCGCGGGCAACACCGTGATCATCGGCGGGCGCCGTGCCGAGGTCCTCGCTCAGCTCGCGGCCGAGCACGGCTTCGACACCGTGCGCATCGACACCGCCGATCCCGAGAGCGTCCGCGCGGCCGCCGCCGAGGTCGTCTCCACCCACCCCGAGCTCGACGTGCTGATCGCGATGGCCGGCATCATGCGCGTCGAGGACTGGCGCGGCGACGGCTTCCTCGCCGATGCCGAGGAGATCGTGACGACCAATCTGCTCGGTCCGATCCGGCTCATCGCGGCGCTCATCGAGCATCTGCAGAGCCGCCCCGCCGCGACGATCGTCACGGTGTCGAGCGGCCTCGCGCACACCCCGCTGCGCGTCACGCCGACCTACAACGCGACCAAGGCCGCGATCCACATGCTGTCGGAGTCGATCCGGCTGCAGCTCGCCGGCACGAGCGTCTCGGTGCTCGAGCTCGTCCCGCCCGCCGTCGCGACCGAGCTGATGCCGGGCCAGAGCGAGAGCCCGTTCGCGATGCCGCTCGACGACTTCGTCGACGAGACGATGGCCCTCATCGCCGCGCAGCCCGATGCGCACGAGATCCTCGTGGAGAACGTGAAACTGCTCCGGTTCGGCGAGGTGCGCGGCGACTACGCGCAGACCGTCGCGACCGTGAACAGGCTGGATCCGCACGGCAACGCCTGAGCGTCTCCATGTCCCTGGGCTGCCGACGTTCGGCAGCCCCAGGGCGCGTCGTCAGCTCGAAGGGGTCCAGACCGGGTCGGGGGCGATGGCTGCCGAGATCCGCCGACTGGCGATACCGAGCTGTCGAGCCTGGGCGGTGGTGAGGACGTCGAAGAGGAGCCTGTCGACGAGCGCCTCATGACCCGGCGTCGCCTGTTGGACCTTCGCGTGGCCCTCTTCGCACAGCACGGCGAGCGTGAACCGTCCATCCGTCTGGTCGATGACGCGCCGGACCCAACCGCGCTGCTCGAGTCGTGAGACCGCGCGCGAGAGCCGCGAGAGCGTGCAGCTCGCGAACCCGGCGAGCACGCTCAGTCGCAGCGATCGCCCCTCCGCCGTGTCGAGCGCATAGAGGATCCCGAACTCGAAGTGCGTCAGGCCGCTGTCCCGCTGCAGTTGGGCATCGAGCGCCGCGGGGAGGCGCTCCAAGAGCGTCGCGACGGACGCCCAGATCTCGGGCTTCGTCAGCGGCTTCGCGGAGGATCTCGTGGACTCGGACACAAGGTCAGGATACCTCGAGTCGGAGGATATTGACTTGCTCAGGCAACTCAATCCGCGTAGTTTGACTTTCCTGAGCAAGTGACGCGGCGAAATCGACGCCGCGTGGAACGGAGCATGAAATGGACCTGGAACTGCAGGGCAGGACGGCCCTCGTCAGCGGATCCACCCAGGGGATCGGCTATGCCATCGCCTCCGCCCTCACTGCAGAAGGGGCGGAGGTCGTCATCAACGGGCGCACCGCTGCCGCCGTCGATGCGGCCATCTCACGATTGCGCTCAGAACACCCGGGGGCGCGCCCGAGGGGAATCGCCGCGGACCTCGCCGACTCCGAAGAGACCTCCCTGCTGCTGGCGGAAGTCGGCGAGGTCGACATCCTCGTGAACAACGTCGGGCTGTTCGGGCTCGCCCCTTTCGGTGACATCGCCGACGAGGACTGGCAGCGGTACTTCGACGTCAACGTCATGAGCGGCGTCCGGCTCTCCCGCGCGATTCTCCCCGGGATGCTGCATCGCGGGTGGGGCCGTATCGTGTTCATCGCCAGCGAGTCCGGCGTCAACGTGCCCGCCGATATGATCCACTACGGCACCACCAAGGCGGCGATGCTCGCCCTCGCCAACGGTCTTGCCAAGCTCACCCGTGGCACGGGCGTCACCGTCAACAGCATCCTCGGCGGCCCGACCTACTCGGACGGAGTGGAGGCGGCCGTTGCGCAGCTCGCCGCCGCTCAGAGTGCGCCGGTCGAGGCGGTCAAGGCTGCGATCATCGCCCAGAATCGTACGACCCTGCTCGAGCGCTTCATCGACCCTGCGGAGATCGCGAGCCTCGTCGCCTACCTCGCCAGCCCCCGCTCCTCGGCGACCAACGGGTCGGCCGTACGCGCCGAGGGCGGCGTGCTCGCCACGACGCTCTGACCCGTCCGCACCAGCGGGAGTCGGGATCCGCCGGATCCGGCGCGGTTCGCCGGGCGAGCGGTTCTATACGGACCCGCCGTTGTGATGGCGCGCCGCCGCATCGCCGGTCCAGGGCGGCGCCCCCTCGACAGTCCCGTGGCCTTCCCGTCGAGCGGCCAGCACGGACGAGAAGCCCACGAGCACGGCGCCCGCTGCGCCCGTCACGATGCCGATCCCGAGACTCTGCGTCAGGACTCCGATTCCGACCCCCGCGGCAGCGCCGATCAGGACCGCCACCGTCCAGATGACGGCGACGTAGCGCCGGCTGGGTCGAGGAATCGGAGTCTCGCTCATGCCTGAAGAGTACGGGGCAGGGCGTCTTGTTCGCTCGTTGAGGATCCGCGCACTACGGGCCCAGACATACCGACTCAGTCCGCCAGCACGACCTCGAAGCCGGCGTCAGCCAAGGCGCTCCGATCGTCGGGCGCGATGCCGTCGTCGGTGAGCAGCGTGGGGAACAGGTCTGATCCGCCGACCGCGGCGAAGGCCGAGGCGCCGATCTTCGACGAGTCAGCCACCATCACTGCCCGGCGGGCGCGGCTCGCCATCAACCGGTTCACGGCCGCCTCGCGCTCGTCGTGCGTGCTCGCCATGCCCTCCACGGACACGGCGTTCACGCCGATGAAGGCGATGTCCAGCGCGATGCCCGCGAGCAGCTGCTCCACGAACGGTCCGACGAGCTCGTAGCTGCGGGAGTGGATCACGCCGCCGGTGACCACGACTTTGATGTCGGGGCGCGTGGCGAGCTGGGCGGCGATGTTCACCGCGTTGGTGACGACGGTGAGGCCGTGCTCGGCGAGATCCTCGCGGGCCGCGAGTGCCGTCGCGATCGCGGTCGTGGTGGTGCCTCCGGAGAGTCCGACGACGGCGCCGGGTGAGACGAGCGCCGCGGCGGCCTGTGCGATGCGCTCCTTCTGCGAGGTGCGCTGGTGACTCTTGTAGCGCACCGGCAGCTCGTATGCGACGGACTGCGCCACTGCGCCGCCGTGGGTGCGGGTGAGCAGGCGCCGCTCGGACAGGCTGTCCAGATCGCGGCGGATCGTGGCGGCCGAGGCGTCGAAGCGCTCGGCGAGCTCCTCCACCGAGACGTCGCCGCTGGCGGCGAGCAGGTCGAGGATCGCGGTGAGGCGATTGGCGCGGTTCATGTGCGGTCTCCGGATCCGGTCACGATGCGTCCTGCCCGGCGAACAGGCGCAGCAGGCGCGCGGCTTCGCCGGCGACCGCGTCGCGAGCGGGAGCGACGTACTTGCGGGAGTCCACAAGGCGCGGATCCGTCTCCAGTCTCTCGCGGATCGCACGCGTGAAGTACCCGTTCAGATGCGTGGAGACGTTGATCTTCGTCATCCCCGCGCGCACCGCGGCGGCGATCGCGTCATCCGGCACGCCGCTGGATCCATGCAGCACGAGCGGCACGTCGGCCCCGTCCTCCCCTGCGCCGCGCATGGCCTCGCGCAGTCGCCCGATGAGGTCGAGGTCCAGCGCTGCGGTGCGGTCGGTCATCGCGTGGGAGGATCCGACGGCCACAGCGAGGGCGTCGACGCCGGTCTCGGCGACGAAGGCGCGCGCCTCCTGCGGGTCCGTGCGGACGCCCGGGGCGTGTGCGCCATCCTTGCCGCCGACCTCACCCAGTTCTCCCTCGACGTACACCTCGGCGGCGTGCGCGCGCTCGACGACCTTCGCGGTGAGCGCGACGTTCTCGGCGTAGTCGAGCGCGCCGCCGTCGAACATGACGGATCCGAACCCGAGCGCGATGGCCTCGTCGACGAGCTCGGGCCGCTCGGCGTGGTCGAGATGCACCGCGACCGGCGTGGCCGCGCGCCGGGCGACCGCGAGCGTGGCCAGCGCGATCGGCTCGAGTCCGCCGTGGTAGTCGGCGCAGTTCTGCGAGATCTGCAGGATCACGGGCAATCCGGCCTGGGCCGACGCGGCGACCAGCGCCTCGGCCGTCTCCAGGTGGATCACGTTGAAGGCGCCGACGCCGGTGCCGCGGCGGGCCGCATCGTGCACGAGGTCGCGAGCGGAGACGAGCGTCATCGGGGTGTCCTTTCGGTGGACGGTCGGCTCAGCGCCGTCAGGGGAGGGCTGTCGACGATCAGGGCGGACTCGAGGTCGGGCCACGACGGGTGGATCTCGCCGGCGAGCGGCATCAGCACGGCCGCGGCCGACCACGCGGTCGCGCGGCGCAGCAGCACCGCGGGCTTCTTCTCCCCCTGCGCCATCAGCACGGCGCACGCGGCGACGGCGGCGTCGCCGGCGCCGGTCGGGTTGCCGGCGAGCGGCTCGGCGAGCCGGGCGCGCACGACCTCGTCCGAGGTGACGGCCAGCATCCCGTCCGCTCCGCGGGAGAGCAGGACCAGCTTCGCACCGCGGTGCAGCAGCTCGCACGCGCCGGCGATGGGATCGGCGATGCCGGTGGCCTCGGCGAGCTCGGCGGCGTTGGGCTTGAGCACGGTCGCGCCGGCATCGGCGGCGGCCAGGAGCGCAGGCCCCGATGTGTCGGCGATGATGATCGCCCCGGCGTCGCGGCCGATCCGGATGAGCGACGGCAGCAGATCGTCGGGAGCGCCGGGTGGCAGGGACCCGGAGAGGACGAGGACAGGCTTGATCTTCTTCGCGGCGGGAGCGGCCGCACCGGCGTCCGCGGATCCGGATCCTGATCCTGATCCTGATCCGGATCCGGATCCTTCGAGCGCGTCGCGGACGGGATGCCCCGTCGCCAGCGCCCGGACGACCGCGGCCTTCAGCGCATCCCACTCGTCCGCCGTCGGGTTCACGCCGCGCTCGTTCACGATCGTGGTGTCGCCGAGGTGCTCGTCGACCAGCGCGACGCTGCGACGGGTCGCTGCCTGCACCGGCACGAGCTCATGCGGCACCGAAGTCGAGGCCAGCTCGGCGGCGAACTCATCGCCGGTCGGTCCGCCCGCGGTGGCCAGCGCAAGCACGGAGGCACCCTGCGCGTGCGCCACCCGGGCCACGTTCAGGCCCTTGCCGCCCGCGCGCGCGACCCCGGTGTCGGCGCGATGGGTGCCGCCGGGCACGATCCGGTCGACGTGCCAGGTGAGATCCAGCGCCGCATTCGGCGTGACGGTGACGATCATGCGAGGCTCCTCGCCCGCAACGCCGCACCCAGGATCCCGGCGTTGCCGAGCAGCTGCGCGGGGACCAGATCCGGGATGCGGTGGAAGCTGAGCCGCGCCCTCAGGCGCGCGCGCAGCTCGTCGAACAGAGCTCCGCCCGCACGCGAAAGCCCGCCTCCGATCACGATCGCCTGCGGTGCGACGACCGCGGTGAGCTGCGCGAGCGACAGGGCCAGCGCGTCGAGCGCCTCGTTCCAGACCGCGGCGGCGGCCTCGTCGCCCGTGGCGGCGAGGGCGATGACCTCCTTCGCCCCGTCCACGGCGTTGCCGGTGCGCTCGGTGTAGCGCCGGGCGATGGCCCCCGCCGAGGCGATGGCCTCGAGGCAGCCGCGTGCGCCGCACGGACACACCGGCTCATCGGCGACCGGGGAGTGGCCCACCTCGCCGGCGTATCCGCCGGAGGTGAAGGGCACGCCGCCCAGCAGCAGGGCGCCGGCGATCCCGGTGCCGATGATCAGCACGATCGAGTTCGGATAGGGGCGGGCACCGCCGAGCACGTGCTCGGCCCAGCCGCCGGTGCGCACGTCGTGGTCGAACGCGACGGGCAGGCTGAACGCCTCCTCCGCGAGGGCGCGGATCGGCGCATCCCGCCAGCCCATGTTGCTGGCGAACACCCCGATGCCTGCCACCTCGTCGACGATGCCGGGCACGACCAGCCCCACCGCCACCGGCTCCACCGCGGGATGCTCCCCGCGCAGCTGCGCACCGAGCTCGACCAGCCGGGCGATCAGCCGCTCCGGAAGGTCGGGACCGGGATCCGGCGTCGGCGTGCGACGCAGGCCGAGCATGACGCCCTCGGCGTCGAACAGGGCCGACTTGATGTCGGTGCCGCCGACGTCGAACGCGAGCACCGGTGCGCCCGCCCCGAGCTCGGCCGCCTGCGCGAGCGCATCCCCCGACACATCGGTGATGACGTCGGGCACGGCGCGAGCGGCCTCGGCAGCGTCATGGGCGGATCCGGCGCTCACGACGTCGCCGCCATCGGACCACAAGACCGCGAGCCCGCTTCGAGACGGCGCGCAGAGCCGCTGTCTCGAAGCCGCGATGCAGTCTCGCTGTCGACACGCGTCATCATCCGGATCCCTCAGTCCTCGAGGATGACCGAACGGGTGAGGTTGCGCGGCTCGTCGGGATTGAGCCCCTTGGCCAGCGCGCGGTCGAGTGCCACGCGGTGCAGGCGCGCGAGGTCGGCCAGCGGGTCGATCGGGTGCTGCACCCAGCGTCCACCGGTGGCGGCGACCTGCCCGTCCAACCCCTCGGGCGCGACGCCGAACTGCCACGTGATGCGGCCGGGTGCGGCGATCGCGATCGGGCCGTGGCGGTAGTCCATCGACGGGTACGACTCGGTCCACGACTGCGACGACTCGCGCATCTTCAGGGCCGCCTCGTGCGCGAGGCCGATCGTCCAGCCGCGGCCGAGGAAGGTGTACTGCTCGGCGCCCGCGAGGGTCGGATCCACCTCAGCGAGTGCGGTGCGGGCATCGGCGATAGCCGCGGTGAGGTCCTCGCCGAGCGAGGCGCGGAAGAGCGCGAGCGCGGTGGTCGCGAAGCGGGTCTGCACGACGGACCGCTCGTCGGCGAACGGCAGCAGGATCGCATCGTCCACCATGCCCACCAGCGGCGAGTTCTCGTCGCCGATCACGCCGATGATGCGCGGAGCGGATCCGGATCCCTTGAGCTCGTCGACGAGCTCAAGCACCTCGGTGGTCGTTCCGGAGCGGGTCAGCGCGACCACAGCGTCATAGCCGCGATCCATGAACGCCTCGCTCGCGGCGTAGGCATCGGTGATGCCGAAGCCCGCACGCTCGCGCAGCGCGGCGTAGGACTGGGCCATGAACCAGGACGTGCCGCAGCCGACCACGGCGACGCGCTGACCCTTCGCCGGCAGCAGCGCCTGCTCGGCCGTCATCCCGACCGCACGCTCCCACGTCTCGGGCTGCGAGTCGAGCTCGGCGCGCATGTGTGCGCCGGGGGCGAGATTCTCGTTCGGGTCGGTCATGCGTCCTCCTCGGCGGGCTGCGATCGTGGCATGAATGCATGCCCGTGATTGATCTTACGTTAAAACGCGCAATTTCCATCACGCGGATGCAAGATCTTCTCTCCGCAAAACCTGAATGCCGCTAGGCCTTCTCCGCTCGAAACCTTAACGACATTCGGCTTTTGAGCTCGAGCTACGCCGGCTGAGCTTCGCGCACCGAGGTCACGGCTCGAGCGCGTCCTGCACCCACGGCGATGCAGCGGACGTCAGCGCGATCCGGCGGCCTCGGTGTGGTGGCGGATGACCTCGGCGACGACGAAGTTGAACCACTTCTCGGCGAACTCGGGATCCAGATGCGCCTCTTCGGCGAGAGCGCGCAGGCGGGCGACCTGCTGCTCCTCGCGGCCGGGATCCGATGCCGGCATCTCGTGCTCGGCCTTGAGCACGCCCACCTGCTGCGTGCAGCGGAACCGCTCCGCGAGCATGAAGATGAGGGCGGCGTCGATGTTGTCGATGCTGGCGCGCAGTCGCAGCAGTTCGGCGCGGGGATCGGCGGCGGTCATCGGGGCTCCTCACCGGGCGGCGGACGTGCGGTCCCTCCGACGATAACGCGTCGCGGGCCCCTACAGTGAAGCCATGACCCGCCAAGACCGCACCCCCGAGGAGGCGGCGGACGGCACTGCCGCGACGTCCGCCGGACCGGCCGAGAGCGTGGCCACCGCGACCGCGATCGTCGCCCCGGCCGACCTGTCCGCCCCGGCCGCCGATGCCGACCCGGCCGACGACGTCGCCCCCCGCCGGTACATCGAGGCGGCTCCCCCGCGCGCCTCGTTCTGGACGCGTGTCGACAAGCCCTTCCGGTTCGGCTTCCTCGCCACCGTCGGCGGCCTCCTCGCGATCCTGCTCGGCCTGTCGCTCGGCAGCCTGTCGACCGTGCTGATCTACATCGCCTTCGCGCTGTTCGCCGCGCTCGGCCTCGACCCTGCCGTGCGCTGGCTCGAGCGGCACGGGCTGAGCCGCGCCTGGTCCGTCGTCTCCGTCATCGTGGCACTCGCACTCGTGCTCGTGGTCATCGTGCTCGCGATCCTGCCGACCGTCATCGACCAGATCGCGACGTTCGTCACCGGGATCCCCGGCACGATCCGCAACTTCACCCACACCGCGTTCTACGCGTGGCTCGAGGGCCAGTTCGGGGTGGGTCTCACGGATCTCGTCACCGAGGTGCAGAAGTTCCTCAGTGATCCGACCCGGATCGCGCAGATCGGCGGCGGCGCGCTGCAGATCGGCACGGGGATCGCGACCGGCATCGCCACGGGCATCTCGGGCGGGCTGATCGTGCTCGTGCTGACGCTGTACTTCCTCGCGACCCTCCCCTCGATGAGGTCGGGGCTACTGCGCCTGGCGCCGGCCCGCGACCGCAAGAGCATCGACCGCATCAGCGAGCAGATCATCGAATCGGTGGGCGGTTACGTGATGGGAATGGTGGGTCTCGCGTTCATCAACGCGGTGATCGTGTTCCTGCTCTACCTCGTGCTCGGACTGCCGTTCCCGCCGCTCATGGCGACGGTCGCGTTCCTCATCACGCTGATCCCGCTCGTCGGATCCGTGCTGTTCTGGATCATCGGCACCGGCATCGCACTGTTCAGCTCGCCGGTCATGGCGCTGATCTTCGCCGCGGTCTACATCGTCTACATGCAGATCGAGGCATACATCATCACCCCGCGCGTGATGAGCAAGGCGATCTCGATCCCCGGCTCGCTCGTGGTGATCGGCGCGCTCGTCGGCGGCACGCTCCTCGGACTGCTCGGCGCCCTCATCGCCGTACCGGTGACCGCCTCGATCCTGATCATCATCAAGCAGGTCTGGATCCCCCGTCAGGATGGGCGGATCTAGCGGCATCCCGCACCGGAGACCTTCCTTCCCAGCCGTCCACGCGGCGTTCTCGGCAGTCGGCGGAGTCCGTCGGCGAGAGTCCGGCCTCAGAGCATGCTCAGCGACGCCGCCGCCGCGTCCAGCGCGCCGTCGGCGATCGCGAAATAGGCCCATCTGCCGCGCTGCTCGCGGGTGACGAGTCCGGCTTCGGCGAGGAGCTTCATGTGGTGCGAGACCGTGCCCTGGGACAGCCCGACCGGCTCGGTCAGGTCGCAGATGCACGCTTCTCCGCCCTCGCCGCCCGCAATGAGCGACAGCAGCTTGACGCGCGTCGGATCCCCCAGAGCCTTGAACACCCGTGCGATCCGCTCGGCCTCCTCGACGCCGACACGGGGCTCGCGCGCGGTGGCGCAGCAGGCGGCGTCGGTCTCGATGGTCACGGGGAGCGTCATCCCTCCATTGTTCCACGTATTGACAATCGTCGATAGATGATGAACGGTGGTCACATTGAAGTCCTTCAATCTGCACCGCCCATCCTGCTGAGGAGCGCCATGCCCGAACTGCCCGTCGTCGTCGTCGGCGCAGGCCCCCAGGGCCTCGCAGCCGCTGCGCATCTCGTCGAGCACGCCCAGGACGTGGTCGTGCTGGAGCGTGGCTCTTCCGCGGCGGCGGCCGTAGCGGAATGGGGTCATGTGAGGCTGTTCTCCGGATGGCCGGAGCTCGTCGACACCGCCGCGCGACGTCTGCTCGAAGGCACGGGGTGGGCCGAGCCGGTCGACGGCTATCCGACCGGTCGCGAGTGGATCGACCGCTACCTCGCACCTCTCGCCGAGGCGCTCGGCGATCGCGTCCGCACCGGCCTGACCGTGACCGGCATCACGCGCACCGGGCGCGACCTGGTGGTCGACTCGGGTCGGCGCGAGTCCGCGTTCACCGTGCACACGGTCGATGCGGACGGCACGGAGGGACGCATCAGCGCACGTGCCGTCCTCGACGCATCCGGCACCTGGGCAGAGCCCGGCCCAGCCGGCGCCGACGGGCTTCCGGCCCTCGGCGAGCGCGCGGCCGGCGGCCGGATCTCGTACCGCATCCCCGACGACGTCTCGATGTTCGCCGGGCAGCATGTGCTGGTCGTGGGCGCGGGCAACTCCGCCGCCCACGCGGTGCTGCGGCTGACGGAGCTGGCGCGCACCTCCTCGCGCACACGGGTGACCTGGGTGCTGCGGCGCGGCAGCACGGAATCGGTGTTCGGCGGGGGCGCGGGCGACGGCCTTCCCGAGCGCGCAGCGCTCGGCGTCCGGGCGCGGCGGGCGATGGAGAAGGGGCTCGTCGAGGTGGTCACCGGGTTCCGCGTGGCAGAGCTCCGCACAGATGCCGACCCGGACGGCGTCCGGGTCGTGGCTGACGACGGGCGAGTGATCTCCGGCGTCGCCCATGTCTTCGCTCTCACCGGCTTCCGCCCGGATACGTCGTTCCTGTCCGAGCTGCGGATCGACCTCGACCCCGCTCTGGAGGCGGTGTCCGGGATCGCCGCCGAGATCGACCCGAACATCCACTCGTGCGGATCCGTCGGCGCCACCGGTGCGCGCGAGCTCGCGCAGCCGGAACCCGGATTCTTCATCGTCGGGGCGAAGAGCTACGGTCGGGCGCCGACCTTCCTGGCGCTCACCGGCTACGAGCAGGTCCGCAGCGTCGTCGCGCACCTCGTCGGGGATCACGAGTCCGCGGCCCGCAACGAGCTGGCCCTCCCCCGCACGGGCGCATGCGGAGGATCCGGCGACTTCGACGGGGTCGACAGCAGCTGCTGCGCCACGCCCGTCCTGGAGATCGGCGCCCGCCCGGTCGCCGTAGGCTGAATCCGGAATCCGAGGAGACGCATGACCGCCGAAACCGCCCCCGCCGTCCTGTTCGTCTGCGTGCACAACGCGGGCCGCTCGCAGATGGCCGCGGGGTTCCTGCGCGAGATCGCCGGTGACCGCATCGAGGTCCGCTCGGCGGGATCGCTGCCCGCCGAGCAGATCAACCCCGTCGCCGTCGCCGCGATGGCCGAGCTCGGTATCGACATCGCGGCGGAGCAGCCCAAGGTCCTCACCACGGAGGCGGTGCAGGACTCCGACGTCGTGATCACGATGGGCTGCGGCGACGCGTGCCCGTTCTTCCCCGGCAAGCGCTACGAGGACTGGACCCTCGACGACCCGGCGGGCCAGGGCATCGAGGCGGTGCGGCCGATCCGCGACGAGATCCGGCGCCGGATCCAGCAGCTGGTCGGGGAGCTGTTGCCGGCCTGAGCGAGAGACCGACTCCGCGGGCGACGACTCAGACGATCCGGTGCACCCGGTAGCGGACCTCGGTTCCGTCCCGGCGGCACACGGCGACGAACAGCGTGCGCTGCAGCCGCGCGAACTCGGGGGCCGCCGCTTCGACCTCGAAAGTCGTGCGGAAGTAGTAGGCGTCCGGATCCACCGCCTCGCCGCGACCCAGCCGCGCGAGCACCTCGTCCGACCCCGCGCGCACCCCGCGGGTGCGGATGAGCAGCAGTCCGGCAGCCGCGACGGCCGTGTACTCGGCGTCGATGCCGATCGTGCCGTCGGGCGCGATCAGTTGCCGGTCGGATCCGCCAGGAAGGATCTCGGCCTCGAGGTCGCCGGCGATCCGCCCGCCGAGGATCGGCACCACGCGACGGTGGCCGGCCGAGGTGACGCCGTGATCGCGCGGCGGGCCCACGTGCACGATGACGTCGAAGGCCGGCTCGAAGCGGGGCTGCGGCAGCGCGGCGAAGAAGTCGCTCATCGGTCCGCTCCGTGCAGTGCGGCGGCGAGGCGCTCGAGGGCCGGGATCGCGGCGGCCACGGCAGCGCGGTCGGCCGGATCCAGGCTGCCCAGCGCGTCCCGCAGGATCTCACCCGCGGCCTGGTCGAAGCGTCCGAACAGATCGATCGCACGCGGCGAGAGGGCCACGACCACGCGACGGCCATCATCGGCGGCCCGGCGCCGCTGCACGAGACCGTCCGCCTCCATCGCGCCGAGCAGGTTGCTGACGGTGGACCTGTTCAGGTGCAGCGCTTCGGCGAGTTCGGCCGGACCCCGCTCCGCTTCCCCCGAGGCCGGCAGCAGTGCGCGCACCACTTCGATCTGCGCATCGGGGATGTCGGGGAGATCCCCGCGCTCACGCGCCGCGGTCAGCAGGGTGCGCCGCAACGGCGAGATGACCGCGGCGAGGCGGCTCTCCGCCTCGGCAGCAGCCGCTGGTGCGGCTGCTGCCGAGGGTGCGGCACTTGCGCCAACGCCGACACCGGCGTTGGCGCCCCCGGCGGGCGACCGGTCGCTCATGCCGGATCCCCGACGCTGAGCGACGCGCGTTCGTTGAGGATCGACGGGTCGAACCCGGCCGCGCGCTTGTACGCGTTCGCGATCTCCTCCCGCTCCGCACGCGGGATCACGTCGTCGATGCGCGCGAATCCCTGCGGGGCGCGCTCGGCGGCGACCAGCATGACCCGCTCGGGCCCCGTCGCGCGAGTGCCGGCCAGCAGCGCGGTCATCGCAGGGCGGCGCGCCTCCTCGTAGCCGGCGAGCGCCGCGTCGATCGCTTCGCCCAGCGCCGTGGCACCCCGCGCCGTGGCGTCCTGCGCCGTGGCACGCTGCACGGCGGTGCCGAGGTGGAACGCCAGGGTGCGTGCGTCGAGGATCGCCTGGGATCCACCGTTCGAGCCGTTCGGGTACATCGCGTGGGCGGCGTCGCCGACCAGGGTGGTGCGCCCGAAGGTCCACTGCGGCAGCGCGTCGCGGTCGACCATCGGATACTCCAGGATCTCCTCGGCGTTCGCGATGATGGCCGGCACGTCCAGCCCGTCGAACACCCAGTCCGCGAACAGCTCGGCGATCGGCCCCGGATCCACCGAGCGGTTCCAGTCCGCATCGGGGTGGCCGATGCCGCGCCGCTCCGCGATGAAGTTCAGGCGCTGACGGCCGTTCTCGGGGGCGCCGAGCGGGTAGGCGACGAACTTCTGCTCGCCGTCGCCCGCCATGATCATGGTGCGACCGTCGACGAGCACGGGCGCCTCGGAGACTCCGCGCCACAGCGTCAGCCCGCTCCACGGCGGCGCGCCCTCGGCCGGGTATCGCAGCGCACGCAGGGCGGAGTGGATCCCGTCGGCTCCGATCACGAGGTCGTAGGTCGCCGCGATCTCGCCGTCGGCCGTCGCGAAGCGGACCGTCTCGGATCCGTCATCGCCGCTCTCCGCGCCCACGAGGCGATGGCCGAGCCGGATCACGTCGCCGAGGCGCTCGACGACCGCGTCGCGCAGGGCGAGCTGCAGGCGTCCGCGGTGCACGGACAGCTGGGGCCAACGGTAGCCGGCGGCGAGGCCGCGCGGCTCGCTCCAGATGTGCTGGCCGAAGCGATTCATGTAGACGAGGGTCTCGGGGGCGACGCCGAGCGCCTCGACGCGGTCGCGCAGGCCGAGCTCGGTCAGTTCGCGGATCGCGTGCGGCAGCAGGTTGAGCCCGACGCCCAGCCCGCGGATCTCGTCCGTGCGCTCGTGCATGGTGATGTCGCGAAAGCCGGCGGCCTCCAGGCTGAGCGCGGTGGCGAGCCCGCCGATCCCCGCGCCGATGATTCCGATCCGCATCGATCCACTCCCGTTTCCCGGCGTCCTCGCCGTCGCGAACTAGTTTTGTCACAAAACTATATGAAGCGCAAGACCGTGCGGATCCGACCCCATGGATCGGTGACGATCAGCACACGTTGTGACGATCAGCACACGGATCCGCGTCAACACGCATGCCGATCGTCACAGGGTGTGCTGATCGTGACAGCCACGCGGCTTCAGGTCGCAGTTTCTGCTGTTCCAGACCCCCGGTCGGAGCAGAAACTGCGACCTGAACGCGATGGATCCGGTCAGCCGGAGGCCCTCAGCCCGCGGTGCGCTCGGCAGAGTCGAGGATCTGGTCCACACCGAGGAAGAACAGCTCGCGATCGCGCAGCGAAGCCAGGGCGATCGTGTGCTCGGCGAGGCGCGGGTATCGGCGCGGATCCGCGAGCGGCGGCTCGTCGAACCATGGCCCGTCGACCTCGTCCGCATCGCGTACGGCCCTCGCCCGGGCGATGCCGGCGGCGGTGGACAGCACGTGCGAAGCCAACAGCGCGTAGTGCCGAACCACATCGGGGGCGCTCAGGCCGGCCGTGGTGAACGCCTGCAGCATGAGCTCGATCGCGCCGAGTTCGCCCGGTCCGTGCGTGGTCAAGGTGGTGGCCTCGGCCCCCACCGCGGGGTACTCGGAGTACAGGTCGAGCGTGGCCGTGGCCAGTGCGCGCAGCCGACCCTGCCAGTCCTCCACAGGGACGTCGACGCTGTTCAGGGCACGCATCGTGACCTCGTCGAGCAGGGCGCGCATGAGCTCGTCCTTGCTGCGGAAGTGCCGATAGATCGCGGTCGGATCCGCGCCGAGGCGCGCTCCGAGTTCGCGCACCGAGATCGCCGTCACGCGGGTCGCGGCAAGCTCCAGGCCCGTGGCGATGATCGTCTCAGGGTCGAGGCGGGCGCGCACGGATGTCGCCCCGCCGTCGTCCGCGGCTGCGATCCGGCTGCTCTTCTTCACGGGCATCGCCCCTCTCCGCTCTCTATCGTGCCACGCACGGCACGGTTCATCATCGGTTCGGACATCAATCCTGTCAACACTGTTGACATCACCTTTGACGCTGGCTAGCGTTATCGCGATCCCGCCGCCCCGCGGGGTCTGCACCTGCTTCAACGACGAAAGGCGGATGATGACGACGCGCGTCTTCCACGGCGGATCGGTGTTCACCGGATCCGGATCCCCCCTGCTCGGCCAGGCCGTCATCGTGCGCGACGAGCGCATCGAGCGGATCGTTCCCGAATCCGAGCTCGCCGCCGTCCTGGGCGCGGAGCCCGCAGAAACCGTCGAGCTCATCGACCTGCGCGGCGCCCTGCTCAGCCCCGGCTTCCAGGACGCGCACATCCACGCGGTCGGCGGCGGCGTCGAGCTGCTGCAGTGCGACCTCAGCGGCACCGAGAGCGCCGCGGAGGCCGCCGGGGCCGTACGCGCCTACGCCGAGGCCAACCCCGACGAGGAGTGGATCCTCGGCGGCGGCTGGTCGATGGACTGCTTCCCCGGGGGGAACCCGCCCCGTGGCCTGCTGGACGAGGCCGCCCCCGGCCGCCTCGTGCTGCTCGCCAGCCGCGACCATCACAGCACCTGGGCCTCGACCACCGCGATCGAGCGGGCGGGCCTCAGCGCCGAGACCCCGGATCCGGCGGACGGCGTCGTCATCCGCGAGCCCGACGGCTACCCCGCCGGCACATTCCACGAGGGCGCCGCCGACCTGTTCAGCGCAGTGCGACCCGAGCTCTCCGAGGAGCTGCGCTACCGCGGCCTGCTGCGCGCGCAGGACGAGCTCATCGCGCTCGGCATCACCGGCTGGCAGGACGCCATGGTCGGCGACGGCGGCGACGCCGGCATCGCCGACCCGCTGCCGGCGTACGAGCGCGCACTCTCCGAGGGCACGCTGAAGGTGCACGTCACCGGCGCGCAGTGGTGGATCCGCGACCGCGGCATCGAGCAGGTCGAGCGCATGCTCGCCACGCGCGCCCGCATCGCCGCGCTCGGCTCGCCGGAACGGCTCGAGCTCGGCTCCACGAAGATCATGGTCGACGGCGTCGCCGAGAACCACACCGCCGCGATGCTCACGCCCTACCGCGACGCGCACGGCCACGACACGCACAACCACGGGCTGAGCTTCATCGACCCGGCGCGTCTGCGCGAGTACGTCACGGCGCTCGACGCGGCCGGACAGCAGGTGCACATGCACGCGCTCGGGGACCGCGCCGTGCGCGAGGCCCTGGACGCGCTGCAGCAAGCGCACGACGCGAACGGTCCGACCGACGGCCGCCACCACCTCGCGCACCTGCAGATCGTGGCGGAGGAGGACGTGCCGCGCTTCGCCGAACTCGGCGCGATCGCGAACATCCAGGCGCTGTGGGCCACCCACGAGGACCAGCTGGACCAGCTCACCCTGCCGTTCCTGCAGGAAGGCCAGGAGGCGCGGCAGTACCCGTTCGGCGACTTCGTGCGGGCGGGCGTACGGCTCGCGGCCGGCAGCGACTGGCCGGTCTCGAGCGCCGCGCCGATCGAGGCGATCCACATCGCCGTCAACCGGACCACCCCGGGATCCGACCGGGAGCCCCTGGGCGGCGCGCACCAGCGTCTCGACCTGGCGACCGCGATGGCCGCCTACACCTCCGGCACGGCGTATGTGAACCACCGCGACCACGACACCGGAAGCATCAAGCCCGGCTACCGCGCGGACCTCGTCGTGCTGGATCCGTCTCCGTTCGACGTTCCGGCGGGCGAGATCCACACCAGCCGCGTCACCCAGACCTGGATCGACGGCCGCCTGCTGCACGCCGCCGAGACCGCCCTCACCACCGCCGCCACCCTCACCACCTCCATCAACGAAGAAGGGGAGCTGTCATGACCCGAACCCGCCTCTCCCGCGTCGCCGCCGTGGGCGGCGCGCTCCTGATCGCCGCCACCTCGCTGACCGCCTGCTCCGGCAGCGCGGGCGGCACGTCGACCGGATCCGCCGGCGCCGACTGGAAGCTGACCACCACCACCGCGAAGCCGACCGGGGACATCGACTCGTTCTCGTTCGCCCTATATGCCGAGCCGGCGACGCTCGACTACGCGTACGCGTTCGACTACCCGGACAACCAGGTGCTCGCCAACGTGTGCGAGTCGCTGCTGCGCCTGAACCCCGACTACAGCCTGAGCCCGGGACTCGCGAAGAGCTTCAGCAACCCCGACCCGCTCACCTGGGTGTACGAGATCCGCGACGGCGTGACGTTCCACGACGGAACCCCGCTGACCGCGGCGGACGCCGTCGCCTCGATGCAGCGCATCATGGATCCGTCCGTGGGATCCGCCTGGTTCTCGGTGTACCAGAACGTCGAATCGATCACCCAGACCGGCCCCATGGAGGTCACGGTCAAGACGAAGATCCCCGACTCCCAGTTCAACCAGGGCATGGGCGGATCCGCCGGCGTGATCGAGTCGGCGGCGACCCTGGCCGCCAAGGGCAAGGACTACGGCAACTCGACCGGCGGCGTGAACTGCACCGGTCCGTTCTCCCTGACCCAGTGGAAGTCGGGCGAGTCGCTCTCGCTCGAACGCTACGACGGCTACTGGGACAAGGATCTGCGCGCGAAGTCGGCGAAGATGACGTTCGCGATCATCCCCGACGCCACCGCGCGCGTGAACGCCATGAAGTCGGGCAGCGTCGACGGATCCTGGCAGATCCCGATGGAATCCGCCCCGCAGCTGCAGGCCTCCGGCAAGGGCGACGTGCTGTACGCACCCTCCTCGGCGACGAGCGACCTCGTGATCAGCAACGTGAGCGGGCCGCTCGGCGACAAGCGCGTGCGCAAGGCGCTCATGATGGCGCTCGACCGCCCCGGCATCCTCAAGGGCGCGTCGCAGGGCATCGGCGAGATCAGCGACGTGCTGACCACGAAGCTGGTGTGGGGCACGGCCACCGACGCGGCGAAGAAGACCGCCTTCGATGACATCACGCACTACAAGCAGGACGTCGCGGCGGCGAAGAAGCTCGTCGAGGAGGCCGGCGCGACCGGCAAGGAGCTCGTCTACGTCACCGCGCCGATCGGCAACGACTTCTCGGTGGTCTCGCAGGCGACCATGGCGGCCGCACAGTCGATCGGCCTGAAGCTGACCATCAAGACCGTCAGCCCCGCGCAGTACACCGCACTGTTCAGCGACCCGAGCGCACGCGAGGGCGTCGACCTGTTCTACACCGTCTGGTACCTCTCCAGCCCGGACGCCCTGGAGATGTACGGCGTGCTGCGCACCGGTGACTTCAGCAACTACGGCGGCTGGAGCAACGCGGAGTTCGACAAGACCGTCAACGAGGCCGTCGGCACGATGGATCCGGCCGCGCGCAGCGCGCTGACCGCCAAGGCCCAGCAGATCGCGAACGAGGAGCTGCCCTGGCTGCCGCTCGCGACGGGCCCGTTGCCACTGTTCCTCGGCAAGCGCATCACGGGCCTCGACCCGTCGATGGCGTTCCTCTACTACCCGTGGGCGGCTCAGATCGGCAAGCGCTGATCCGTCCACCCCACCCGATGAGCCGTGCCTCCGGAGCGACGCGCACCTGCGTCGCTCCGGAGCCGGCCAAGACCCACAGGTGACGCCATGAGCACTCTCCGCCGCGTCGCGGGAAAACTGGGCGGGCTGCTGCTCACCCTCTTCCTCGCCTCACTCCTCGTCTTCTTCTCCCGGTTCCTCGTGCCCGGCGACCCGATCCGCTTCCTCCTGCGCGGCCGCAAGCCGTCGCCCGAGGCGATCGCCGACGTCACCGCGCAGTACGGGCTGAACCTGCCCCCCTGGGAGCAGTACGTGCGCTGGATCGCCGGCGTGCTGCACGGCGACTTCGGCCGCTCCCTGCAGTTCCGCCAGGACGTCACGGCCGTGCTCGGCGACCGCCTCCCGGTCACCCTCATGCTCGTCGTGATGGCCGGCACGATCATCGCCGTCGTCGGCCTCGTCGGCGGTACGATCGCCGCCCTGAACAAGGGCCGCGCCTCCGACCGCGGGATCCTCATCTCGCTCACCGTGCTGGGGGCCATCCCCTCGTTCGTCGGATCCATCGTGCTCATCGCGATCTTCTCGGTGCAGCTGGGCTGGTTCCCCTCGTTCGGATCCGGATCCGGATTCTGGGACATGGCGTACCACCTCGTGCTGCCGTCGATCGCGCTGGCGATCGTGTTCATCGTGCTCGTCGGCAAGGTCACCCGCTCGGCCATGGTCGAGCAGCTGAACCGCGAGCACGTCGAGGTCGCCACGTCGCGCGGCATCACCCGCCTCGCCGTGGTCCGCCGGCACGTGCTGCGCAATGCGCTGGGCCCGATCCTCACCGTGTCCGGCGTGCTCGTGGCCGGCCTCATCGTGGCGAGCTCGATCGTCGAGCAGGCCTTCGGCCTCTCCGGCATCGGCTCGCTCCTGGTCGGCTCCGTCGACCGCCTCGACTTCCCCGTCGTGCAGGCGATCGTCCTGCTCGTGGTCACGGCCTTCGTCGTCGTGAACGCGATCATCGACATCCTCGAACCCTGGATCGACCCGCGATCCGCCGCCGGAGTTGGAGCAAGATGACCTCCTCAGCCCCCACCCTGGCCGTGCGCGTGCTGCGCATGCCGAAGAAGATGCGCGGATGCGGCATCGTGATCGCCAGCATGGTGATCCTCGCCGTGGTCACCCTGGCCGCGATCCTCGCTCCGTGGGTCGCCCCGTACAACCCCGACACCGTCGACTTCACCGCGTTCTACGCGGCACCGTCCCCCGCGCACTGGCTCGGCACGGACAGCCTCGGCCGCGATCTGCTCAGCCGCATCGTCTGGGGCGGTCGCACGGCTCTGCTCGGCCCGCTGCTGGTCGTCGTGTTCTCCACCGTGCTGGGCATCCTGCTGGGCCTGGTCGCCGGATGGAGAGGCGGCTGGATCGACGCGGTGCTGGGTCGCGTCTTCGACGTGCTGTTCGCCTTCCCGTCACTGCTGATCGCGATGATGGCCGTCGCCCTGTTCGGCAAGGGCCTGGTCGCCCCGGTCATCGCGATGAGCATCTCGTACGCGCCGTTCGTGGCGCGACTGACCCGCTCGCTCGTGGCCGCCGAGCGCACCCGCCCATACGTCGCCGCGTATCGCGTGCAGGGCTTCGGCGGGGCGTGGATCGCGCTGCGCCGCGTGCTGCCGAACATCGCCCCGATCGTGGGAGCGCAGTCGACGCTGAACTTCGGCTACGTGCTCGCCGAGCTCGCCGGCCTGTCCTTCCTCGGCCTCGGCGTGCAGGCGCCGACCGCCGACTGGGGCGCCATGATCAACGAGGCCCAGTCCGGCATCGCCGCGGGCCAGTTCCTGCCCGCCATCGCGCCCGCCATCGTCGTGGTGCTCGTCGTCGTGGCCGTCAACATCGTCGGCGAGGATCTCTCCGACCGCATCGGAGGGGAGATCCCCGCATGACCGCCGCACTTCTCGACACGGCCGCGGCGCACTCCGCCTCCGCTCTGCTGGACATCCGCGAGCTCACGCTCGACCTGCCGAACGGCACCCGCCTGCTGCACGGCATCACGCTGTCCGTCGCTCCCGGCGAGACCGTGGGCCTCGTCGGCGAATCCGGATCCGGGAAGTCGCTCACCGCGCGCACAGTGCTCGGCCTCACGCCCGAGCGGGCCGAGATCGGCGGCACGGTCACGGTCGACGGCCGTTCGCCACTCGCGCCGGCGACGCTCCGGGCGATCCGCCGCACGGATGCGGCGATGGTGTTCCAGGATCCGCGCGCGGGCATCAATCCGATGCGCACGATCGGCGACCACCTCACGGAGGCGCTGCGGCTGAACGAGGGCTGGAGCCGGTCACGCGCGAGGACCCGTGCCGCCGAGCTGCTCGCCGACGTGCGGCTGCCCTCCCCCGCTTCGCTGCTCGACCGGCATCCGCACGAGCTGAGCGGCGGCATGCTGCAGCGCGTCATGATCGCGGGCGCCCTGACCACGTCGCCGCGCCTGCTGGTGTGCGACGAGCCCACCACGGCGCTCGACGTGACCACGCAGGCCGAGATCGTGCAGGTGCTGCGCGACCTCTGCGCCGAACGCAGCATGGGCATGCTGTTCATCACGCACGACCTCAACCTCGCCGGTTCCCTGTGCGACCGCCTGGTCGTCATGAAGGACGGCGCCGTGGTCGAGGAGGGCCCCGCCCTCGACGTGCTGCGCACTCCGCAGGCCGAGTACACCCGGCGCCTGGTCGCGGCCACGCCACGGCTGACCGGGTCGGACAGCGCCGTGGGCTCGGCAGGCGCGGGCTCCGCGATGGTCGAGGTCGCCGGCATCTCGAAGACGTACAAGGTGCGCGGCCGCGGCGAGGTGCACGCCGTCGCGGATGCCACCCTCGAGATCCCGGTGGGCGGCGCCCTCGCCGTCGTCGGCGAGTCAGGGTCCGGCAAGTCGACGCTCGCGCGCATGATCGTGGGTCTGGAGCAGGCCGACACGGGCACGATCCGCATCGGCGGGCGCGAGATCGCGGGACACGCGACGGGGCGCGAGGCACGACTCGCGCGCGCCAAGAGCGTGCAGATGGTGTTCCAGGATCCGTACCTGTCGCTGGATCCGCGCATCCCCGCAGGCCAGGCGGTCGGCGACGTGCTGCGACTGCATGCGGGCCTCGACAAGGCGGCCGCGGCGGATCGCGCCCGGGAGCTGCTGACGGCGGTCGGCCTGAGCGAGGAGCACGCGATCGCACGCCCCAAGACGCTGTCCGGCGGGCAGCGCCAGCGCGTCGCGATCGCCCGTGCGCTGGCGATCGAGCCCGATCTGCTCGTGATGGACGAGGCCACCAGCGCTCTGGACGTCTCGGTGCAGGCGCAGGTGCTCGACCTCGTCGCCGACATCCGGCGTCGTCAGGGGCTGACGCTGCTGTTCATCAGCCACGACCTGGCCGTCGTGCGCCGGGTGTGCGAACAGACCCTGGTGATGCGCCGCGGCGAGATCGTGGAGCGCGGTGCGACGACCGAGATCCTCACGAATCCGCAGCACGAGTACACCCGCCTGCTGCTGGATTCGGTGCCCGTCCCGGCCTGACCGGATCCGGCCTCGGCCCGGCACGACCTGCCCGGCCTGGCCTCGAGCCGGCCCGCCTCGGCCTCGAGCCGGCCCGCCCTCGAGCCGGCGAGAGTTCCGTTCAGGTCGCACTTTCTGCTCTGAAACACCCACCGGAAGAGCAGAAAGTGCGACCTGAACACCAGGATCCGGATCCGAGAACCCCAGAACGAGAACCTCTTCAGACAAGGAATCCCGCATGGAGCTGCACCACCTCACCGCCACGGAGGCCGCCACGCGGTTCCGCCGTCACGAGCTCTCCCCCGTCGAGCTGCTCGACGCGGTGATCGCACGCACGGCGGCGACCGAGCCCGCCATCAACGCCGTCACGGAGCAGTGGCTCGACGAGGCCCGTACCGCTGCGGCGACCTCCGAAGGCCGGTTCGCCCGCGGCGAGGCGACCGGGGCGCTCGAGGGCATCCCGCTCATGCTCAAGGAGGAGCAGCCGATCGCCGGCCGTACCGCCGAGGAGGGCAGCCTGCTCGAGCGCGGCCACGTCGCCACCGAGACCCATCCGATCGTCGACCGGATCCTCGCCGCCGGCGCCGTGGTGCACGGTCGCACGACCACGCCGGAGTACTGCTGCGCCCCGGTCACCCACACGGCACTCTGGGGCGTGACCCGCAACCCGTGGAACACCGCGTACTCGCCGGGCGGATCCTCGGGTGGATCCGGAGCGGTGCTCGCGGCCGGATCCACGATCCTCGCGACCGGATCCGACATCGGCGGATCGATCCGGATCCCCTCCTCGTTCTGCGGCGTCGTCGGCTTCAAGCCCCCGTTCGCGCGCGTGCCGGGTCTTGCCCCGTTCAACTCCGACACGTACTGCGCAGACGGTCCGATGGGCCGCAGCGTCGCCGACGTCGCGCTGCTGCAGAACGTCATCTCCGGGCCCTGGGCGGGCGACGCGGCGTCACTGCGCGAGGTCGCGACCGTGTCCGGCGAGGTCTCGTCGCTCGCCGGCATGCGCATCGCGGTCTGCCTCGACCTCGGCGGCTATGCCGTGGATCCGTCCGTCGTCGCGAACACCCTCGGCGTCGTCAGCGCACTCCGCGCCGCGGGTGCGGTCGTGGAGCAGGTCGAGCTACCGTGGGGTCCGCAGCGCACCCTCGAGACCAGCTGGCCGCACTTCGGCGCGGTGATGGGGCCGTTCATCGAGTCCATCGCCGATGGCGACCCCGAGCGCTCAGCGCAGCTGATGCCGTACACGCGGGCGTTCGCGGCCGCCGCGGCGAACAGCGGCGACTTCGTAACTGGGCTCGAGGCGGAGTCGGCGTTCTACCGTCCGTTCGGGGAGCTGATGCAGGACTACGACGTGCTCATCTGCCCCACGATCGCCACCACGGGCCTGGCCGCCGACGAGCCCTGCACCGACAGCGACGCCGTGTTCGCGCAGCTGATGACCCTGCCGTTCAACGTGATCGGCCGCGTGCCGGTGCTGGCCGTGCCGTCCGGCATCGCTCCGAACGGCGTGCCCACGGGAGTCCAGATCGTCGGGCGCACCTTCGACGACGCCACCGTGTTCCGGGTCGGCGCCGCGCTCGAGCAGGAGCTCAGGCTGTGGACGGATCCGGCCTGGTGGCCGGCCGTGTGAGGCGGCCAGCCCTTGAAGCGCCTGCGAGCCCGACGCGCTTGTCCCTCTCCGCTCAGGTCGCACTTTCTGCTCCGAAACACCCTCTGGAGCAGCAGATACTGCGACCTGAGCGGATGCGCACGTGCAACTGCCGCTCTCCTAGGCTGAAACCATGACGCGGATCTGGGTGGTGCGGCACGGGCAGAGCATGCTGAACGCGGCGGAGCGGATGCAGGGCTGGTCCGATGCGCCGCTCACCGCCGTCGGCCGGGACCAGGCCACTGCCCGGGGCATCGACTTCGCCGCCGCCGGGATCGCCTTCGACGCCGCCTTCTCGGGCGACGGCATCCGGCATCGCGAGACCGCCGCACGACTGCTCGACGCGGCCGGATCCGACCTGCAGGCGACGTCGGATCCGCGCTGGCGCGAGCTCTGCTTCGGCCGGCTCGAAGCGGTGCGCGCCCGCAAGTTCGTCCGGCTCATGCAGGCGCACGTGGCGGCCGACAACCCGTTCCTCGCGACGCTCGACGCCCTCGCCACGGAGGATCCGCTCGCCGAGTCCCCCGCCGACGTGGCTCGCCGCGCGACCGAGGCGCTGCACGATGTCGCGGGCGCCGGATCCGAGGTGCTCGTCGTCACCAGCGGCATCACGATCCTGACGCTGCTGCACGGCCTCGGCGCCGACCTCTCGCACCTCACGATCGGCCCGGAGAACCTGTCGGTGTCGACCGTGCGGCGCATCGATGACGGCTGGCGCGTCGACCGTGCCGCGATGCCGGATCCGGTCGCGGTCTGAGCGACGGCGCGCGCCGGATCCGGCCCCGCACGCACCGCCCAACGCAGCGGATCCCGCCCCCGGATGGGGGACGGGATCCGTGCGTTGACAGGCTCGGCGAACGCGGGCCCGGTCGGCCTGCGCAGGCGCCCGCCGGGGCTCAGTCGGTGTAAGAGTCCGCAACGTCGAGCGCCTCGTCCAGCACGCCGAGGCCGCGCACCAGCTCGTCCTCGGTGATCACGAGCGGCGGCGCGATGTGCGTGCGGTTGAAGTGCACGAACGGCCACACGCCGCCCTTCTTCGCCGCGGCCACGAACGCGCCCATAGGGGCGGCGTCGGAACCCGCCGCGTTGAACGGCACGAGCGGTTCCCGGGTCTCCGTCGAGCGCACGAGCTCCACGGCCCAGAACAGGCCCTGTCCGCGCACCTCGCCGACGCTCGAGTGCTTCTCGACCCAGGAGCGCAGCGTCGGCTCGACGATGCGGGATCCGAGATCGCGCACGCGCTCCAGGATCCCGTCCCGCCGGAACACCTCGAATGTCGCGACGCCCGCGGCGCACGCGAGCGGGTGTCCCGAGTACGTGAGCCCGCCCGCGAACGGGACGGTGTCGAACGCCGAGGCGATCCGGTCGGAGATCACGACGCCGCCGAGCGGGACGTAGCCCGAGTTCACGCCCTTGGCGAAGGTGATGAGGTCGGGCTTGGCGTCGAAGGCGTCGATGCCGAACCACTCGCCGAGACGGCCGAAGCCGACCATGACCTCGTCCGCGATGTAGACGATGCCGTAGCGATCGCACAGCTCGCGCACGCCCTGCAGATAGCCGGGCGGCGGGACCAGCACGCCGTTGGTGCCGACGACGGTCTCGATGATGATCGCCGCGATCGTGTTCGGCCCCTCGAGCTGGATGGTCTGCTCGAGGTGCTCGAGCGCACGCTGGGACTCCTCGGCGAGGGTCGACGAGTGGAACGCCGAGCGGTACAGATACGGCCCGAAGAACCGCACGGTGCCGTTGTCGACGGTGTCGTTCGCCCAGCGCCGCGGGTCGCCGGTCATCGAGATCGCCGTCGCCGTGGAGCCGTGGTAGCTGCGGTACATCGACAGCACCTTGCGGCGTCCGGTCACGGTGCGCGCCATGCGCACCGCGTACTCGTTCGCGTCGGCGCCGCCGTTGGTGAAGAACACCTTCTCCATGCCCTCGGGGGCGACCTCGGCGATGAGTCGGGCGAGCTCGCCGCGCACGTCGTTCGCGAGCGACGGCTGGATCGTCGCGAGACGGCCGGCCTGCTGCTGGATCGCCGCGACCAGATCCGGCTGCTGGTGCCCGAGGTTGAGGTTCACCAGCTGGCTGGAGAAGTCGAGGTAGGCGTTGCCCTGGTAATCCCAGAACGTGGATCCCTCGCCCGCGGCGACGGGCAGCGGGTCGATCGCGGCCTGCGCGCTCCAGGAGTGGAACACGTGCGCGCGGTCGTCGGCGCGCACCTGCGCCTCGGCCTCGGCGGCGGGCAGGGCGTGCACGGCGCCGTGGCGGTCGGTGAGGGCCGCGGTTTCGGTGGTGACGGTCATGATCTCGGATCCTCTCCGCGTCAGTGGTTGCTCGGGAAGCCGAGGTCGACCTGCGCCGGTGTGTGGTCGGGCCAGCGCGTGGTGACGACCTTGGAGCGCGTGTAGAAGTGGATCGACTCGGGGCCGTAGATGTGCGAGTCGCCGAACAGGGAGGCCTTCCAGCCGCCGAACGAGAACGCGCCGACCGGCACGGGGATCGGCACGTTGATGCCGACCATGCCGACCTCGATGTCGAACTCGAACTGGCGGGCGGTGCCGCCGTCGCGGGTGAAGATCGCGACGCCGTTGCCGAACTGGTGCGCGTTGATGAGCTCCACGGCCTCCGCGTAGCTGTCGACGCGCACCACGCCGAGCACCGGGCCGAAGATCTCGTCCTCGTAGAGCTTCATGCCGGGCTTCACGCCGTCGATGAGGCTGATGCCGGTGAAGAAGCCGTTCTCGTCGAGGCGCTCGCCGGCGGCGACGCGCTTCGTGCCGTCCAGCACGACGGTGGCACCCTCGGCCTCGGCACCGGTGACGTACGACTCGACACGGTCGCGGTGCTCGCGGGTGATCAGCGGACCCATCTCGCTCGCGGCGTCGGTGCCGTCGCCGATGCGCAGGTTCTGCAACTTCTCGGTGATCGAGGCGATGAGCGGATCCGCGACCTCGCCCACGGCCACCAGCACCGAGACGGCCATGCAGCGCTCGCCGGCCGAACCGTAGGCCGCGGAGACCGCCGCCGCCGCGGCGCCGTCGATGTCGGCGTCGGGCATGACGACCATGTGGTTCTTGGCACCGCCGAGGGCCTGCACGCGCTTGCCGTTCGCCGCGGCCCGCTCGTAGATCGACTTCGCGATCGGAGTGGATCCGACGAAGCTCACGGCCTTGACATCGGGCGAGTCGAGCAGGGTGTCGACCGCGACCTTGTCGCCGTTCACGACGTTGAGCACGCCGTCGGGGAGCCCGGCCTCCTGGAAGGCCTTCGCGAGCCAGATCGCCGCGGACGGATCCTTCTCGCTGGGCTTGAGCACGACGGTGTTGCCGCACGCGATCGCGGAGGCGACCATCCAGAGCGGCACCATCACGGGGAAGTTGAAGGGGGTGATGCAGGCGACGACGCCGACCGGTTGCTTGACCGAGTGCACGTCGACGCCGCGCGCGACCTGCTCGGCGCGCTCGCCCTTGAGCAGATGCACGAGGCCCGCGGCGAACTCGACGTTCTCGATACCGCGGGAGACCTCACCGGCGGCGTCGGAGAGCACCTTGCCGTGCTCGCTCGTGACGAGCGCGGCGAGCTCGGGCGTCCGCTCCGCGAGGATCTGGCGCAGACGGAAGAACACGTCGGCGCGCTTGATGAGGCTCGTCGCCCGCCAGGCCGGCAGCGCAGCCTTTGCCGCGGCGATGGCCTGCTCGACCTCGCCGACGCTCGCGAACGCGACGGTGCGGTGCGCCTCGCCGGTCGCGGGGTTGTACACCGGGCCGGTGCGCTCGGTCTCGCCGGTGTCGGCTCCGTCGATGAAGTGGCGGATCACGGTCACGCGATGCTCCTCGGGTCGTGGGTTCGATGGTGCGGGTCGCGGATCCGGACACTCTGATCGGACGCATCCGCGGGCTTGCTCTCCCATGCTGGCAAAGGGGAGGATGGATCCGTGCCCGCAGATCGTCTGGACTTCGCCGCTGGTCGGACAGATCGTCCGGAACGATTCTCGACGGACCGCGACCCTGGGCTCCCCACCGTCGCCGACGCCCTCGAGGTCGCCTCGCTGCAGGCCGGGATCCCCGAGGTGCTCGCCGGATCCGTCGACGTGCCGGTGCGCTGGGTGCACGTGTCCGACAGCGACCGTGTCGCGGCGCTGCTCGATGGCGGGGAGCTGCTGCTCACGACGGGCGCCGGCTGGCCGGGCGCCGCCGACGCCCTCGCCCGGCTCGTCGACGAACTGGCCGATGCGGGCCTGGCCGGGATCGTGCTGGAGCTCGGCACGCGGTTCGCCGTGGTGCCCCCGCCGCTCGTGGCGGCATGCCGCGCCCGTGACCTGGCGCTCGTGACGCTGGAGCGGGAGGTGAAGTTCGTCACGGTCACCGAGGAGGTGCACCGCCGGATCATCGCGGGCCAGGTCGAGGCACTGCAGGAGCGGCAGCGGCTGCACGAGCTGTTCACCGGGCTCAGTCTGCGCGGGGCGCCAGTCGAGGTGGTCGTACGGGAGACCGCGCGAGCGCTGCGCGCGCCGGTCGTGCTGGAAGACCTCGCGCACGAGGTCGTGGTCGCCGACCCGTTCGACCTCGCCGAGGCTGAGCTGCTCGCCGGTTGGACGGGGCGGTCGCGGCGCCTGCCGCCGGAGTGGACGCGCGTGCCGGTCGCCGCCCGCGGCACGCAATGGGGCGAGCTGGTCGCCCTGCCCGGCCCACCGCATCCGGCGGGGCCCGCGACCGTGCTCGAGCAGGCGGCGACCGCGCTCGCGCTGTCACGACTGGCGGACGGCGAGGACGCCTGGTCCCGGCTGCGTGCGGAGGGGCTGATCGCGGCGCTGCTCGGCGAGCGGTACGTGTCGGTCGCCGACATCGAGGCGCGCCTCGAGGCGTCGGGGTTCCCTGTGCACGGACGGACGCTGTACGTCGCGGTGTCCGCGGCGGCCATCGATGGAGCGCCCGAATCCCCGCGGCGTGACGATCCGCACACGAGGAGACGATCTGCACGCGGATCCGGCGAGAACGCGCGCGGATCGTCACAGGCTGTGCAGATCGTCACGGATCCGACAGGTCGCGGATCCGCGGACGCGCGCGCGCTGAGCGCGGACGTCGGTGCGGAGCGGATCCTGCTCGTCTCGCTGGCCGGCACGCGGCTACCGGATTCGCTCCTCGACGACCTCGGGACCGGCGCCATCAGCGATCCCGCCACGACGACCGCGGAGCTGCTCGCGGCGATTCCCGTCGTGCGGCGCCTGGCCCGCCAGGCGGGACCCGGCGCCGTCCTGCGCGTCGCCGACCGGCCGCTCGCGCGCCTGGCCGCGGAGCTCAGCGGCGACCACCGGCTCCAGGGGCACAGCGCGCGCCTGCTCGCTCCGCTGATCCGCCACGACGACGCCACCGACGGCGACCTGCTCCGCGTGCTGCGCGCCGTGGTCGCGCACCCCGGCAACCGCACCGCGGCGGCGAGCGCCTCGCACCTGTCCCGCTCGGTCTTCTACCAGCGCCTCACGCTCATCGCGGACCTGCTCGGCGCCGATCTCGACGACGGCGAGACACTGTCGGCGCTGCATCTGGCACTGCTCGCGCACGGGCGCTGAGCGCGCGGCGCAGGGGCGTTGACGAGGCGCCGACGTCGGGCGATGAGCGCGACGTCGGGCGCTGGGCCCGCGACGGTGGGGGCGCTGGACGCGCGACGGCCGGTGCCCGGATCCGCCCGGCACGTCCGTTCACTGGTCGCGAATTGCCGCCATGACAGCGGAATGACGGCGATTCGCGACCAGCGAGCGTCAGGGGAGAGTCCGGGATCCGGATCCGTGGCTCACCCGGCCGCGTGCGCCCCGCCCATCACGCGCTCCACCATCTCGGGCGACGGCTGGCCGAGCGCGATGATGTTCTCCTCGCTGTCGCTGAACCACGCGGCCCGCTCGTCTCCCAGTTCCGCGATGCCGTCGACGGTCTTCAGCCCGGGGAAGTCGTGCTCGTGGAATTCGACCCCTCGGGCGCGCAACGCCGCCACGTCGCGGTCGATGTCGTCGGTCACGAGGTTGAGCGCGGTGTTCTTCGCCGTGCCCGCGAAACTGGTGAGGTACACCAGCACGACGGTGCCGCCGACGTCGTAGAACACGTTCCCCGACTCGACATCGACGTCGACCGGATCCCGGTCGAGCACGTCGTGCCACCATCCCTTGGCGCGATCGAGGTCCGTCGCCGGAAGGACGGCCGTCGCCATGAGTTTCTCGAACATGATGAGCCCCAGCTCCGGGGTGTTGTCATCCTCGCGTCGGCCCAGCACAACGCCGCGCCGCTTGGGCGCGCGAATGAGTTCCCCGCGCTGATTGTATTCCCGGATCCCCCCGCCGAAAAGGGCCTCCGGGAAGGCTCAGGCGATGTAGATCTTGCGCAGGGTCTCGGTCACGGTCCACGTCGTCCGCATGCCCTCGGCGAGACGGACGACGGAGCCGGGGCCGACCTCGAGATCCGGCAGGGATGCGTCTTCGAACACGATCGTCGCCCGGCCCGAGAGCACGATGAACAGCTCGTCGGCCTCGGTGTCGCGCGCGGTGCCCGGCGTCATCTCCCAGATGCCGATCTCACGGTCGCCGGCATCGTCCAGCACGGCCGTGGCCGTGGTCGGAGCCCCGGCCACGACCTCGTCGGCGGGCAGCGGCGCATGCGCGAGTCCCAGGTCGGCGTCGGTCACCGCGCGGCCCGCGGCGGGCAGACGCGTTCCGGGCCCTTCGACAGGCTCAGGGACCGGAGCAGTGCCCGCGGCGGGCAGACGCATTCCGGGCCCTTCCACAGGCTCAGGGACCGGAGCAGTGCCCGCGGCGGTCACGAGTCGAACCCCATGCCGACCGCGTCCAGCGCCTTCAGGAACAGGTTGCGCTTGCCGTTGTTGTGGTCGGCCTGGTTCATCGCCGCGCGAACGAGGTTCACGCCGATCGAGGCCGCCGGCTCCGGCGGGAACGGGATGGGCTTCGTGCGCACCATCTCGAGCTGCGTCCGCTCGGTCTTCAGCCCCGCGAGCTCGTCGAGCATGACGTCCGCCGCGAACCGGGTCGCGCCGACGCCGAGGCCGGTGAAGCCGGTCGCGTACGCGACGCGTCCGCCGCGCGCGGTGCCGAAGAACGCGCAGAACCGGCTACACGAGTCGATCGCGCCGGCCCATCGGTGCGTGAACTGCAGTCCCTCGAGCTGCGGGAACGTCGTGAAGAAGTGCGATGCGAGCTTGCGGAAGCTCTCCGGGCGCTCCTCGTACTCCTCGCGCACCTTGCCGCCGAAGTGGTAGACGGCGTCGTAGCCGCCGAACAGGATCCGGTTGTCGGCGCTCAGGCGGTAGTAGTGGAACTGGTTCGCACTGTCGGCGAGGCCCTGGCGGTTCTTCCAGCCGATCGCGTCGTACTGGTCCGCGGTCAACGGCTCGGTCATGAGCGCGTAGTCGTAGACCGGCACGGTCATCAGCCGATTGCGCTTGAGCAGCGACGGGAACACGTTCGTGGCGAGCGCGACCTGGTCGGCGACGACGGAGCCGCTCTCGGCCGCGACCGTCTGCACGCCTTTGCCGCTGAGCCCTGTCACTCGGGTGCGCTCGAAGATCTGCACGCCGAGCTCGCTGGCCACACGGGCGAGCTCGAAGGCGAGCTTCGCCGGGTGCACCATCGCGCAGCCCTCGCGGTTCCAGGATCCGGCCAGGTACGTCGGTGAGGCGACCTCGGCCTGCACGGCGGCCTGGTCGAGGTAGTCGTCCCCCTCCATCCACTCGATCTGGTGCGGCTCGACGGCCACGGCCATCTGGCCCGTGCGCTCCCAGTCCACGTCCATCCCGTAGCGCTCGACGGTGGCCTGGATGCCGTCGAGGTTCTCCAGGCCGAGGCGCTCGAGCTGCTCCATCTCCTCCGGCCAGCGGTTCAGGCCGTTCTCCTCGCCGTGCGTGAGGCTCGCCTCGCAGAACCCGCCGTTGCGGCCGGACGCGGCCCAGCCCACCCTGTTCGCCTCGAGCAGCACGACCGTGCGCTGCGGGTCGCGTTCCTTGGCGCGGATCGCGGTCCACAGGCCGGCGTAGCCGCCGCCCACGATCGCGAGGTCCGCGCGGACCTCGCCCGTGAGCTGCGGGTAGGCGGGGCGTTCGACGTCGTCGAGCCAGAAGGCGCCGTGCACCGTGTTCTCGAGAGAGCGCTCGATGACCGAGGCGTCGGGATGGCGTCGTTCGAAGACGGTCGTTCCCATGAGTGATTCCTTGTCCGGGAGGTGAAAGGGGTGGAGGGGTTGGTTCGCAGGGCGCGACGCGGCGCCCCGGGCCGCGATGCGGCCGGGTTCGAGGGAGCGACAGGCTCAGCGGATCAGCGCGTGCCCCAGTTGTAGAGGTCCTTGTGGAGCCCTGCATAAAGGAAGCACTCGGTGTGCGAGACGCCCTCGATGGTGCGGATCTGCGTCGCGATCAATGCCAGCAGATCCTCGTCGCTCTCGCAGATGGCCTCGGCCAGGATGTCGAAGGATCCGAGGGTCACGTTGACATATGCGATCTCGGGAATATTCGCGATGGCCTCCGCGGCGACACGCGGATCCCCATCGACGCGGATGCCGAGCATGGCCATGCGGGAGAATCCGAGTTGGCGCGGATCGGTCACGGCGACGATCTGGACCACGCCGCTGTCGGTGAGGCGCTGCACGCGCTGGCGCACAGCTGCTTCACTGAGACCCACGGCTCGTCCGATCTCGGCATAGGGCCGACGACCGTCCTCCTGCAGCAGCTCGATGATCCGCTTCGACACGTCGTCCAGTACCGGCACCTTCGGCTTGTCGCTCATGTGACGATCTTGACACTCTGAACGATGCTCTGCAACTGATTTCGCAGAATCTGTTGCAGATTTCTTCCGATTTCGTTGGTTCTCACTTATCCTGATCAGCATGCAGAGCACACTGTCTGAAACAGCACTGTTGCAGAACTTCATCGGCGGACGCTCCGTCGCCGCCCACGGCGAGGGCCGCATGGACCTCATCGACCCCGTCACCGAGCAGGTGTACGGTCAGGCGCCGATCTCGGATGCGAGCGACGTCGACGCCGCGTACGCCGCCGCGGCCGCCGCCTTCCCCGTCTGGCGCGACACCACCCCGGCCGCCCGCCAGCTCGCACTGTTCCGGATCGCGGACGCGATGGCCGCCCGCGCGGAGGAGTTCGCCGACCTGGAGTCGCAGGACACCGGCAAGCCCCGCCCGAACCTCGTGGCCGACGAGATCGACCAGTCCGTCGACCAGCTGCGCTTCTTCGCGGGCGCCGCGCGCAGCCTCGAGGGGCGCGCCGCCGCCGAGTACATGGCGGGGCACACCTCCTACGTGCGCCGCGAGCCGATCGGCGTGATCGGGCAGGTCACCCCGTGGAACTACCCGCTGAACATGGCCGTGTGGAAGATCGCACCTGCTCTGGCTGCGGGCAACACGGTGGTGCTGAAGCCGGCCGAGGCCACCCCGCTCACCACTCTGCTGCTCGCCGAGATCGTCGCCGAGCACACCCCCGCGGGCACGCTCAACGTCGTACTCGGCGATCGCAGCACGGGTGCCGCCCTGGTCGCCCACAAGACGCCGCAGATGGTCGCGATCACCGGATCCGTGCGCGCCGGCATGGCGGTCGCCGAGTCGGCCGCCGCCGACGTCAAGCGTGTGCATCTCGAACTCGGCGGCAAGGCTCCGGCGATCGTGTTCCCGGATGCGTCGATCGCGAAGGCCGCGGAGGGCATCGTCACCGGCGCGTTCTTCAACGCCGGTCAGGACTGCACCGCGGCCACCCGCGTGATCGTGCACGCCTCGGTGCATGACGAGCTGGTGAAGGCACTCGTCGAGCGCGTGCGCACCCACGCCCGCACCGGCGCACCGCACGAGGAGGGCGTGTTCTTCGGCCCGCTCTCGAGCGCGGCGCAGCTGGCCCAGGTGCAGGGCTTCGTGGACCGTCTGCCCGCGCACGCGACGATCGAGACCGGCGGCAAGCGGCAGGGAGACGTCGGCTACTTCTTCGAGCCGACCGTCGTCTCGGGCATGCGCCAGGACGATGAGGCCGTGCAGAGCGAGATCTTCGGGCCGGTGCTCACCGTTCAGTCCTTCGAGGACGACGACGAGGCCCTCGCCTTCGCGAACGACGTGCCCTACGCGCTGGCCGCGTCGGTGTGGACGAAGGATCACACCCGCTCGCTGCGCTTCTCGCGGGATCTGGACTTCGGCTGCGTCTGGATCAACACGCACATCCCGTTCGTGTCGGATATGCCGCACGGCGGCTTCAAGCACTCCGGCTACGGCAAGGATCTGTCGCAGTACGGCTTCGACGACTACACCCGCATCAAGCACGTGATGAGCGCCCTCGACTGACGCCGGCGGAGGTGCTACTGTCGCCTACGCCGTGCTGGCACGAGAAGAGGAGGTGATACCCATGAACGAATCGACGTGGGTGCTCCTCCTCGGGGTCACGGTCGGGCGATAGGTCGTCCGGGAGCGCCGCAGATATGCGCACTCCCGAAAGGCACGACCATGAACATCACTCCTGAACTCACCTTCACCTCCGAGAGGCGCCTCGCCTCCGAACCGCATCGCGACGGCATCATCGAGCGCGACTTCACCCTCGACGGGATCGACGGCATCCTCTGGACGCCCGGATCCGCCTCTGCGGAGCATCCGGTCCCGCTGATCCTGCTCGGCTATCCGAGCGGGCCCGGCCTGGCCCGGATGCGTCCTCGGCTGGAGGGCCGGGCACGCTCGTCCGCCGAGCTGGGCTTCGCGTCGGTCACCCTCGAGATGCCCGGCAACGGCGCTCGTCCGGCCCTGCCCGAGCTGGAGAGCGCCCGCGCCGACCTGATGCGGGCGCTCGACGCCGGCGAGCGCCCGAGCGAGGACGTCATAGACCGGCTGGTGCTCCCGCTGGTCGAGCGCACGGTGCCCGAATGGCAGGTGGCGCTCGACGCGGTGCTCGCCCTTCCCGAGATCGGCGGCCCGGTCGCTTACTCGGGCGGCGTGCTCGCGATCGGGATCCGTCTGGCTCGCACCGAGCCGCGCATCGTGGCCGCTGGCCTGTTCGCCGGCAGCTACGTGCCGCTCGCCATGTTCGACGAGGCCCGGGAGGTCACCATCCCCCTGCACGTGCTGCTGCAGTGGGATGACGAGGGCAACGACCGGCAGCGGTCGCTCGACGTGTTCGACGCGTTCGGATCCGCCGAGAAGACGCTGCAGGCCAACCTCGGCGGGCACACCGGCGTTCCGGCGCATGCCGGCGAGGATGCGGCGCGGTTCTTCGCGCGGCATCTCCCCCTGCACGGCTGACGCACGACGCGGGTGGCTCGGGTTCCGCCCGGGCCACCCGCTCCGCCTCTTGCCAGGTTCAGTCGGCCAATGCCTCGAGCAGAGCCTGGGCGACCGCGTGGCTGGACTGCGGGTTCTGGCCGCTGATGAGGTTGCGGTCCCGCACCACGTGGGACGTCCACGGATCCCCGTCCTGCACGGTCGCACCGCGGTCGCGCAGGGTCGTCGCGACGAACCAGGGGCTGTTCGGCCCGAGGCCGCCGGTGCGCTCCTCCTCGTCGGTGAACACAGTGAGCGTCCGCCCGGCGAAGACGAATCCGCCGTCCGTCGCGGTGGCACTGAGCAGGCCCGCCGGGCCGTGGCAGAACGGCGCGATCGGGAGAGCTGCGGCGTCGGCGGTGGCGAGGATACGGCCCAGATCCTCATCGAACGCGAGATCGGCCATCGGTCCGTGGCCGCCCGGCAGCACGACGGCCGCGAAGTCGGCGACGGACACCGCGTCCAGGGCGATCGGGTGGTCGAGGGCGGACCGGATCGTCTCGAGGTAGGCGCGGAACTCCGTCACCCGCTCCGCATCGCCGACGACATCCGGGTTCAGCGAACCCGGGTCGACCGGCGGCACCCGTCCGCCCGGAGTGGCGATGACGACGTCGTGGCCGGCACGGGTGAGCTCGCGGTGGGCGACGACCAGCTCCTCCGCCCAGAACCCCGTGGGGTGGGCGGTGCCGTCGGCGAGAGTGAGGGAATCGGCCGCGGTGACGACCATGAGGATCTTCGACATGTGGGAGTCCTTTCGACCCGTTCATGCTCCCCCGCCGGCGGATCCCGATGGCATCGAGGAATCGAACGCAGCCATCGGGTTTCCGAGACCGCTCAGCCGATGATCCGGCGCAGTGCCGTCGCTGTGGCGCCGATCGCCGAGAACCGTTCCGCATCCCCGCTGCGCGTGGCCAGGTAGAGAGTGTTCAGCGGAGGGACCTCGGGCTCATCGAGCGCGATCAGAGCGCCGGCGCGCAGATCGTCGGCCACCATGTACATCGGCAGCACCGACATCCCGACACCGGCCCTCACCGCATCCCGGATCCCGCGGAGGTCGGGGATGACCGCCACGACCTGCAGCCGGGACGGCGGACGGCCGAAGACGCTGCGCCAGTACCGGCGCACGATGGGCAGGTTCTCCGCGTACGCCACGACAGGCACCTCGTCCGGATCGCGGCCCGCCCAGGTCGGCGCGGCGGCGAGGACGAACTCCTCGTCGTAGAACGGGACGGCGGTGATCCCCTCGCGCTGCGGCGGCACGGCGCTGACCACGAGGTCGAGCGCCCCGCCGACGAGCGCGTCCAGCAGCTCCTGCGCCAAGCCGAACGTGAGCCGGATCGGCGCGTTCGCGGCCGCGATGAGCTCGGCGAGCCGCGGAACCACCTTCAGGGACAGGATCTCGGCGGCGCCGCCGACGTGCACGGCCCGCGCGGTGCTGCCCTCGCGATCCGGCAGCAGCACGGCGTCCTCGATCGCGTCGACGTGCCCGGCCACGCGCCGTGCCAGCTCGACGCCCTTCGGCGTCGTCGTCACTCCGTTGCGTCCGCGGTCGAAGACCGGGAAGCCGACGACCGCCTCCACCGCCTGCACATGCGCCGAGACCGTCGCCTGAGACAGGCCCAGCAGGTGCGCGGCACGTGTGAGCGAACCGGTCCGGTGCACGGTCACGAACGTGCGCAGATGGTCCAGGCTGGGAGCGCTCACGTCCGTCACTGTACGCGGCCGGGGCCGCGGGCACGGCGGGCGCGGCTGGCGGGCGAGCGTCACGGCCCGCACAGAGACGAGGCGGCGGCCCCGGGATCGGA